>Ga0181612_167816_pt1 | contig 16716 bp, 12 predicted proteins | sample HoacroProtozoa21_FD_119630 | JGI IMG/M metagenome (GOLD analysis project Ga0181612, IMG submission 119630) | Hoatzin crop microbial communities from Cojedes, Venezuel. Combined Assembly of Gp0051906, Gp0051904, Gp0051908
ATGACAACCCTCTGAGTTCTGCCATTCAGCCAGTTCTCAATCCACCTCACCGACCACTCATCCAGCCCACACTTCCTGAGCTTCCCTAGGAGGATGTTCTGGGAGACAGTGTCGAAAGCCTTGCTGAAGTCGAGGTAGGCAACAGCCCCTGCCCACTTTGAATCACTTGCTGTGTGCTAAACAATGTTCATTCTTAACAGTGAGTATTTACCAACAAACTTAAACACAGAGATCATGGGCAGTATTTTTCCAATGTAATTTGTTTTTCTTTTTAAAAAGTCCTGTGTTAATGATTAAACCCTGTTCAGCTAACATCGTCAGGGGAAAACAGATGATGCTTTCTCTGTCAGAGACAGACCTGGCCTACAAGACAGGAACCATAACAGAGAGATGATGTTTTGCTTTCTTGAGTAGAGAGCCTGCTGCTGCAAGCAGCACACGTGCATTCAAAAAAATTGGCATGAAGAGCAGGAGGAGGAGGAGAAAGAAGCAGACAGAACTTCGCCCAACAAATGGGCTCAGTGCATCCAGTTCAGCACACAAATCAAAAGAACAATCGGTTGCCTTTATTAGCATTTCTTCAGCATATGGGAAGGACTCTGATCTTAAAACACACTTTCACATTTATTATCTTGCACTTTGGGCTTAGATCTTATGTGAAAAGCTTCCAGACAACAGAAACAACCAGTGACAAGTCAGCTTTCACAGAAACTTCTTACCAGAACAAGCAAATCCATCCCCAGTGAATCCCTCCACACAGGCACAGCGGTATGACCCTGGGGTGTTCACACACTGAGCGTTCAGGCTGCACTGGTGGGTCCCATTGGAGCACTCATCAAGATCTGCACATCAGGGGCAAAAGAGGTACAGCGCAAGCAGTAACAAAGCAGTCAGTATACTTGGCTTACAATTAACTGTCAAGCTAACAAGCACAACTGCAAAGATGATTTATGTCTCCATAAATATACAAAATTCTCATTAGAATATACAGGGTTAATCTATAGTGATTTCATTTTAATATTTCTTCCTTTAAATTAAAATGCATGGGACTGAGTAAAACGTTCCCAAGCAACAGACAGCGTTCAGCTGAGTCATTACTGGAATGTTAATATCCTGTTAAAGAACGTGAATTCAAAATGAGTTAAAAAAAAATAAACCAAAGAAACACAGTGAGGTGAAAATCTGCCACACATTTGTAGACTCTTCTCAAGTAACAGAAGACCGTGACAACCATGTAACCCCATGAAAGTTAATGCAAGCTTTCTTATTTACTTGGATGTTAGATAGAAAAAAAAAAGGCAAGAAAAAGAAGAAGCGAATGTCCTTTCCCTCAATGGTGCATTTGATGGGAATGGCCATATGGGTCCATGACACGTGAGTCACAATGGCTAGTGTTATAGGGTACCCAACAACTCCTTCTCACCTGTCTGCAAAGTGGTCTCCTTGGAATAACACTCTATACCCAGGAGCTATTCCAACTTCGAGGATGCTGCTAGAAAAACTTTTTAAGGGACTTTTTATTTACTTAGTAGAACCTCACATTTTTTTAATTATAAAGACCAGGAGGCCTTCCCCTTTTCCTCAGATATAGCTTTCAAAGCTTAGAAAATCTGGCCTGCAGTAAAATCTCATAATATGGTACTTTTTCTTTCACATATTACACCAATAAAGCCTAATTCATGAAGGAAGCTCCTCTTCCACAGATCCCAAAATGTTCTGGAAAAAAGGTAAATATTACCATCTTCTACACACCAAACTAAAAACTGAAGGCAAGGGGACATGATGCTACTCCAGCAGCCCAGCAAAAGCAGAATCAAGTTTTCCATACCTCAAGACCAATCTGCTTTATATTAGGGCCCATAAACTAGATATACTACCGGACATGTATAAAAAATGGTATTAAGTAGCAAAAATAATATCTTACTACTGGACATGTATAAAAAATGGTATTAAGTAGCAAAAATAATATCTTACTGGCAGAAAATCACACTACGAATTCCATTTTATTTTTGACTGATTTTTTTTTATTTTGCACCTTCTATCAGTTGTGTATAAACTTTGGAAAATACACAGTTAATTCAGTAAGATGTTACACAGACAGGCTTCTGAGATGAAAAGAGTGTTCTTCTCAGAAAACCAAAGCCCTGGAACAGAATAATCTTGCATACCCATCTATCCAGAGATAGCAGCAGATAGAAGAACAATACTTTATTTCTAATGGAGTAATCACAGTCACAATACATGCTTTCATTAAAAAAAAAAAAAGAGAGAGAGAGAGAGAAAGAGAGAGAAAAGCTTTTTTTTCTGTATACTTACCAATACATTTAATGCCATTTCCAACCCATCCTTCTCTGCAACTACATTTAAAACTTCCTGGTATATTGACACACGAGGCATGCATGTCACAGTTGTGAGCACCAATTTCACACTCATCCACGTCTATAAGCACAAAATAAACTATCAGTATATACATCAGGAGCTCTGGAATATTACATATTATGTTCCTTTTACATGTTGCTTCTTTCCACTGTGCAGGTTTGCAGTTCTTTAAAACACAAACATTCAGGACTAGAGAATAATTCAAGAGAGTTTCCTCATACTATACATTAATAAAAAATAGTGACAATTGTATTTTCATTTTGTTCTTTGTTTATAAACATGACAAAATTAGTCTGCGTTCCTACAACTGCTATTTAGTTGGAAATTAAAGCCATTTTACAGACATATTAAATATGCTGATTTTTATATGACTAACTTTGGATGCACAGGCACGTTTCAGTTATAAAAATGACTAGTCCAAGATTTTAGTAATTAGACAACAAATTCCTAGAGACCAAATTATAGGATAAATTCTGGCAACTTTCCCACATGAATAATTTTGGAAGAACTTTGCTTCCTGAACACAGTGGACCCAGATTACAGAAGACAACGTACTGCTTAACTATCACAGGAACTCAGAGAGTCTGCAACTGACTGACTGTGATTCTTTAAAACTTGTTAGCATGGGTTGAAGGACAACATTTCTTTTCCCTTTTACAACATCACTTTTTCTCATTCTTTTCTTTTACTTTTTTTTTCCTTTTGTCCTGTTCTTAGACCACACAGTCATTTCCTACAGCTTTAGTTGACAAATGAGTTCATGCTTTAAGCACGCATGACAAATGAGTAGTGACAAAATACTTCTAACACAAATGCAGCTGTGCAAGCTATGTTTCATACCACAGATCCTCCCCCAATCTATACTGATAAAAGCTTTGGCTTTAAAATTACAGTTATGCAAGGGGTCTCTCATATCATATTGATACTGGTGAAGGAATGTACCTTTTCATACTCTGGATACATGGTGACAAATGTAAAAATACTTACTCTTATATCTACTATTATCTACAGATACCAATCTCTCTCTTACGTGTGAACACTTGGGCATTTACTTTACCCGAAAGCCAACCAAGATATGTGCACATAATATCATGTACGCAGGAAATTTGCTTTACCTGTGCATCCAGTGGTTCCCTTCTTGACTGAATATCCTAGCTGACAATGACAAATGAAGGAACCTTTAGTGTTTTCACACTCTCCAAACATACAGATGTTGGAATTCAAATCACATTCATTCACATCTGTAAGTGCACACAAATTCATTTTTAGTTGAACATTACCATCATTTAAGAGCATACTTTGTGATTTTTGGAATACTTTCATTCAGGTGAAAATATGAGAAGCATGGTCCAGCCCTAAAACATGTGACATTTATTAACTGTCATCATAATATATGTCAGCCATGCCATTCTGTATTCTTTTAATTCCCTAAAAAACAAGTAACGGATGAATGTGTAGGCCAAATACCACAGTGTTTTCTAATTTGTTTACAGTGCTAATTACTGGACTATGAAGTCAATTATTTCTTACAAGAATCACTTTTAGGCATTTTTAAAAAACATGTTCTTGACCATAATACAGCTGTAATTTTCTTCCAAAGAAGAATTTATACAGTAAATTGATTACTTTTCCTGTACTAATATTGTCTACAGGTTTCAAATTGCACATTTTCATCATTATTTAAAATTGAATAATGATATATGCAAGTTCGTTGGTACCTCCGAATAGCATTTGCCAAAATTATAAAAAAATAATGAAGGAAATTCAACCAGTTTTTTAAACAAGAATTCAACTTAGGAAAGACAACGAATCATTTGAAACAATTAAACCGGCATAAGAACAAACCAGAACTGGGCATCTGTCAAGTGCGTAACTGAGGTGTTTCATGTAAGTGTTCTGAGTCATACTGTGGCAGGGCTATATGGCCGAAGAACTTTTCAAATACCTTGTCCAATATTTCCATGTGTCCCTTGAAATTACATTAACTAACGGTCTTATACTACGACATTAAAAAGAGTCAGTGTAGTGTGGATGAAAAGGGGTTTCTGGTATTTGTAGTTGTCATTTTGAGTGAAGTAAGATGTCATGTAATGCAGCCAAAGCAGAGGCCCACATCACATATAAACTAAAACTGTATGAACTGGGATATAATTAATATTAGCTTGCCTTAAACCCCCATACAAGCATGCTAAAACAGTGTAATTAGTAATAGCATTTAAGTATTGTGTAATATTGTGATTGCATAGCCAGGCATGGTTTTGCATAAGGATGTGCACAAGAAGACTGCCAAAAGGACAAAGAAAGATGGGTGTAGCTGCATGTAGGACATACCAAAGTCATAGGAATTGCAAGACAAAGGACAGAACAAGCACAAGGAACAGCAGCTAGTCAGGAAAACCTCACAGGTACACCAGAAGAATGGCTGGTAACACAAGAAAACAAGATGAGCCCTATGAGCCTCCTCTTTGTGAGGGGAGCAATAGCATGAAAATATAAGCATGGAAAATTGGAGAAGAAAGAAGACAGACCCAACTCAGTTCCAGTTTTTCTTGTAGACAAGGTCTCAAGCCCAATCACCTTGACCTTTGTGACTATAAGGAACACCAACTGCTGGAAGCCAGTCAATGCAAACTACCCGTAACAGCTCTGTGGTATTGCATACTCACACATAACTGAGAAGGTGATTGTTAAAAACTAACAGTTTTGCATGTGCAGTGCTAATAATCAATATTGTGTAAGAACTGACCATTGGCAAAATATGTTGCTCTTCAATGTATTTAGTAAAATTTAGTTTTGCATTTTAAAGCAGGGTTGATTTCATCACTCTTCTAAATACTCTCATTAGAGCAACTTTCCCTAGTATATTCAGTTCTCACACTATAAAGCAAAGAAAATCTGCCATGCTCTAAGTCTCCTCAGCTGCAGGAGCTGCAGACTTGCCTCTGTAGTTGTGCATGCTGAGACAGCCCTGGAACATAAGAATTAGCCTGCTTCTTCCAAAATCTCACTGGAAAAGCCTGAACTATGAAGCATATCAAACAGGGAACTCTTAACACCACAAGAAAACGTCAACCTCCTCTTAGTAGCTCATGGCTATGAGTAACTCTGGCACAGCTTTCCATTTAGGTTTTGGAGAATGCCGATGGATCATTGGTAGCTTTTTAGTACAGACCTATATCTATCACTATGCTATGCCATTAGAAAATGGGTAGCTAGGAAATTTTTTAATAATGATCCCAAGTGTGTATGTGTGTGTAGCTGGGCGAATTCCTTGCTGACAAGAAACAAAGTCCCTCTGATTGTGAAAGAAGCTGAAACAAACTTCAAGACATTTCAAGAGAGGAAGAAAAATCAAAATGTCTATCAAAGTTGACATTAAGTAGCAATGATAGAAGAGGTCATTAACCATTGTCCTAATGATGATGCTGAAAGCCAGTTTGGGAGCGGGTAAAGAGCAGAGACATTAAGAGCATGCCCTTGAGAAGAACTGCTTCCAAAAGCTAGAGCTATCTCTGGCACATACAAAGACACAAAGCCACCACAAAGGTAGTGTTCAAGCAGAAGTCAGTCTGCAGGTGGAGTGGGGAAAGACCCTTGCAGAAAGAACAAATGATAAAACCCACAACTAAAGAAGTTTACCCACAATCGTGTGAAAAAATACAGTCACAAGGAAAAACAGGGCATCAGGACTGCAGATGTACTCTTGTGCCGGAAACCCTTCCCAGAGACCTCATCAACGTGACTGCTCAGCACTTGCTGCCTTGATGAAGACTGAGGTTTCAAGAGAGTGGTAAGTTTGCTACTGATGTCTGCCTGTTCTTCCCAATTTCACTGAGTGTTGCATATATGATGAAAACTTTCCATGAAGAAGAAAACCTCTCCTACAGAACAATGTAGTTTGTGCCTGACTCATGTTTTAGATTCTGATACTGCATGCTAAATCTTCAATACAGGCTTTCAACTATAACACAAGGCTTTAACATTATTGCAGAATTTACTTAATTTGAAAGCTAAATAGTTTATAATTAAAGATCTGGTTAAACACTTGTAGCTAAAACACAGTCATTATGAGTTACACCTATGTCAACTTTATGACTTCATTCCAATAGCTCCAATTTTACACTAGTTAAATGGCAAAGATCAGTCAATTTCACATACTGTCAAATAAATACAAGATATTGCAAATATTTTGCTGAAAAAAAAATGCAGTGCTATGTTGAAAGTCGTGTTGGGTCCAGTAAGAAACTGTAGTTACTCCAAAGGCTTTTCGACAAACTGGATGATGCTGTTAGCAAGGAAAGCGATTACATACATGGCAGAAGTTTATGCTTTCTCACTGTAGGTTTCTATCCTTAATATCAGATACTGTTTTCCTAGAGGAGAACATTTAAGAGCAGTTGTATATAAAATGAAAAGAAGTATTCTTATTTTACAGCTATTGACACAGCTAATATGAAAAAAATACTGAAAAGATCATTTCTAAACTTTCAAGTTGGTTGCATAAACATGGAGTATGTATGCAAAACTGAAAACAAGAACCTGGAATAACATAAAAGTGAAGGTGAAAAGAAAATCTTAAATTCAACTCTAACTGTGGAAGAAAGGATGCAAAACCAGCTCAGGACAGCTTTGCTCAGCACTATATACAACTAGTTTCTCCTCAGTGTGTGTGTGTGTGTGAGTGTGCACATGTGCAAAGTGAAGGTTTGTTTGACAGATGCTCACAAAATCTAAAAACATGTTATTAGTACAGCCAAAATCACCTTAAAATATAAACCATATGAAACTTGACATTAAATGTGAAAGGTAAGAACTTCATATAAACACTAAGATAAACTAAACAGGTTAGGTTAATTTGAGGAGATACTTTGATTTTAATTTCCTTTATTAATTACACATGATAACTTTCTGTAGTGGAGGCAATAAACTTAAAACATTTACAAGAGACAGAAAAAAATGTTGGAGCATTTAAACAATCTCTTCTCAATAGAGATGTTTTAGAGGAATCATGTCATTACAATTAAATCACTCCTATTTTTGGAACTATGTGATTTGATTAATCTTTACAGAATTTTCAAATTTTTTTCTACCCTTCCTGACACCTATAGTGATAGGCAAGAAAGATCTAGGCATTTTTTTTATAATATGCGAAGTTTCTATACCCACTTTCAAGGATTCAGCAGAACACTCTAAAACAGCTGTAGAATTTTTAGATTTGCATTAAATTTGGTGCATATTGCTACTTACCAATACAAGTTTTCATGTCCATAGAAGCCATAAATCCATCATAACAGAGACAGCGATATTCCCCTGGAATATTAGTACATTGCCCACCATCACAAATATCTGGATTGTTTTCACATTCATCAATATCTGGAAGGGAAAAACAAAAAGCAGATAATAATTCTGTCACTCTGGTACAGATTGGCTAAAAGCATACCATGTTCACATTGGCTAAAGAAATGAGTTGCTGGAACTTTTAAGATATTAAAACCTACCTGCACATGTCCTGACATCTGGCATTAGAGCATAGCCGTCACTGCAGCTGCATTCATAGCTGCCTTCTGAGTTGGTGCAGTGGGTGTCACAGCCTCCATTCATTATTACACATTCATCAATATCTAGGGAAGAAACATTAGCAGTACTTAAGTCTACTTTTAGAAGGAAAAGCCATCTACTCTTGCCATTGTATTTAGAAGATGAAACAGTATATCAGTGATATGATTCTGAATTTTTATTCTCACATTACTGCCTCTGATCTATATTTTGTTCAGCTTTCTCTGTGTCAAGTGCATTTTCATCTGTGGGAACAAGTGGCTACTTCTAGTTTTTGCTTTTGTTCATTCATATTACTATGGATGTAAAAAAAAGTGCAAAAGACAACATGTGGAAAGGAAAGGAAAGGAAAGAAAAGCCCTGAGAAACTCAGGTTTCATTAAAGCTTGAAATGTAGCACAAATTCATGTATGTGCAAAAAAATAAACAACATCAACAAACAAAAAAACTCTCAAGACATCTGTTCTCCTTACCAATGTGGTGACAGCTACATAATTCTGTAAGACTGTAGTGAAGGATTTAAGAGATGTACACGATAAGGAGAAAAAGCAAAAGAGAAACTGTCAATGAATGGGGCTGTTCTTGCTTGATCAAGAAATCAAGTAGTATTTTCTATTTGTTAGCTCAAGTCTCTGATTTTAATGGAGTAATATCATAAGAATATTTTTTCTCAAAGTATTCTGCAGAGTTCAGTACAGCAACGATATTTTTACATGTTCTTTATATTTCTAAGGTAAAAGAAGGGTCAACAATGGTTCATGATATGCCTAATAGCAGATAAGATGGCCCTGCTCAGTTTCAAATGGAAGGTATAAAATTAAATAAAACCAAAGACACATGAAACAACATATGCTGAAGCACAAATACATAGGTGAGGGTGTACAACACTTGCCTGTGCAGCCTTGTCTGTCAGAAGTGGCCTGGTACCCAGAGTTACAGGAACACTGGTATGTTCCAACCATGTTTACGCACTTGCCATTTTGGCAGAGGTTGTCACTTAAGGAGCACTCATTTACATCTGGAAAAGAATCATTTGTATCTTTTACTTGTTATTCAGAATGCAGACTCTAACCGCTCAAATGCCAGAGAAAGAGGGTGGGAGGTAATATTTTAAACTGGTGGTTTTCAGGCTTTTTTCAATTTCTTTCCTGTTCTTAGCATGTTCCAGTTCAAGGCATGGAGCTCTGAATAATATGTTTAAGTCAGTGTCCAATGGTTTACCTTCTTTGTTTCTGGTCTGTGAGCATTAACTGCACAGTCTGCTGGTTTAAACCACCTCTTCAAGGAACCATGCAACAAACACGGAAACCAAAGATATAATATGCATTATGTTTTTTTCACCATTTTTGTGAATTATGTGCAAAAAGGAGGGCTGCGTTTCAGTAAGGGCCCACACGTTTTTGACTGTAGCAATGAAGTTCACTTTGTGCTTGTATGTCTTTAACTTGAAAGTTGCCAACATGAGTGGTACAGTCCTTTGAGCTGCTAAATAATCCTCAAGAGGCCTGCTAAAATACTCCTCTTTGAAGTCAACAGCGTTAAGGGTATCGGAGATTTTACAGCATCTGTTATAACGTTTCAGTTTGAAGATACTCATATACAGCAGGGGCATGAATTTGTTTAAGATATTCCTGAGACCCCATCTTTGCCAGAGACAAGAAGTTTTCATAGCACAAATGACCACTCTTCTTACAAAGCTGGAAACTACTATTCCGAGCTGAAACTCACCTATGCATTCCTCACGTGATGGTGACAGCTCATGTCCCAAAGGACAGTCACACTGAAAACTCCCTTCAGTGTTCACACATGTGCCACCTCTACACAACTGAGGGTTGCGTTCACATTCATCAATATCTGTGAGGAAACCATGATAAACAAATATACAATCATTACTAAGGAGCAACAAAGAGAAAAGCAACTCTCAGTGTCTATAAGTGACAAAATTTGGAGGTCAGAAACAAAAGGACTGCTTCACTGAAGCAGTGCTGCTCCTTTCCTCATACTGCAAAACAGGGCAAACAAAAAACTATACATTATTAACTCTAAAATGGGTATTTTTCCTCTCAAGAAAACTAGAAATTAATCATTCAAAATTAAGTATTCAGGAGACACAGGACACAAGAAAACATAGCAACTGTTTGGATGGTTGCCATTTAGAATAACATATTAATGTGATGAAGTTTTTTTAAAAGTTCTTCTTAATGCAACCATTTACATATGCCTTGAAATTTTTGTCTATGGATGCCATTAATAGGGATATGTGTGTAAACTTTTAACTAAATGGCTATTCAGTTTGGTAACTCCTGCATATGTCGTCGTGTGGCTGAGAAATATGTTTGGTACAGCTTATACTGGCAAATAATATTTGACCCGCAAACTTGATAAAACCAGCTAATACCATAGATGTGGATGAAGAGAAATATGACCAAAAGATTTTCAAGGTGCAGGATGCACCACACTTTTGGACTCCCAGGAAGCATTATGGCTACCTGTTCTTGAAACTAGAGACTTCTATTCAGATAGGCAGACTAGTGTTATGTTTCATTAGCCTGAGATTTTAGCCAAGATACCACCGGGGTTTGCAGTATATTCACATGAGGGAAGAAACTGCCTGATGACAGAATTCAACATCTCTTTTGTTATATTCCTGCTTGGGTACTCCTCACAGGTCCAAGAGGTTTTCATTGAACATCATGCCCTCTATTTCCTAGTTTCTGCAAAAGGCCCTCAGTAAGTCATTTCTATTCTTGTCTTCTCTCTCTTGCTTATTTATCTGACATCATGCTTCCCTGCCTTTCTCTGTCTTACAGATAGCACATCTCCACCATGCAATATTGATTCTCTGCACTTCATGAATATACAATATACAATTCTAACTCAAGGTTTTTTAAGATGGCTAGTAACTTTTGGTGTCTCCATATCTATTCTTACAACTTTAGACAGATTAAAGAAATGCGATTTTTCAGGAAACGCTCAGAATTTCTTGAGCCATAGAAGAATCAAATGTGAATCACACTACTTTTGAAACTCCAGACTTCTACCCCGAACTTTACCAAATGTTTGGATACCTCATTAGCCATTTTTAAACTACATGAATGAATAATTGCCGCCATTTTAACATAACTATACAGCAATTTGTAAAAGTAATTAGCAAAAAGAACAACCAAAGTTATATGCATAGTTCATTTATCTGTCCTATAAACTGCACATCTGTCTCATTTGTTCAAGAAGTCACTATACATATGAAATGTTCAGTGTAGCAGAGCTAATATAGTACAGAGCACAGTCAGGATTTGTACAGTAAATAGACTCCAGGTCATCCTGGCAACACTTACCCATACAGTTCTTCATCATCATAAATCCACTTTCATAACCGTCAAAGCACTCACACTCAAAGCTTCCAGGAGTGTTGACACAAATACCACTTCCACATAAGTCTGGGGAGATTCGGCACTCATCAATATCTATTTTGTAGAAATGGAAAGGCAGAAAAAAACCCAGACTTTAAGATTATCCTGCTTTTCACTGAAGTGAACACTTGGCCATTATAAGTTAACTCTACAGAAACCATACACAGTATATAAATCAACAGAGAAAAATGAAATTCATTTAGAATTTGAAGGAATATCTCATTATGTGAAACAGTCTGTGAAAGATTCATAATGCAATGCCTTCAGAGCTCTTAACTATAGATTAAACTATGTAAAAAGTAGGCTTCCATTAAATGTAATTTAACGTTATATTTCTAAGGAAATTACTAACTGTAACAAATTCTGAGTTGTCATTACTATAGAGGTCCAATTGACTCCATGACTACAGTGCCGTTGATATTAAACTGCTTGTTGAAGATGTTTATCCAGTAACAGCATTATAAGCTTACATATAACCTTTCCATTAGGAATTAAAGTAGCTCCTTTGAAAGATGGGTTTACAGTTCACTAGTTGTCTTATCAGTTAAGTTTGAACAAAACTTTCTGTGGGAAAATACAGCAGGTTTGTAGAAGGTAAAAAGAGAAGAGAAGCAAGAGCTCTTTTTAAGACACTGGTGGTGAGGCAGAAAGGAATCTGTAATATGGATATGATCCAGTGAAACTAGTCAGTGCTGAAGGAGAGGACTGGAAAGAAGAACTGGGTAGCCTGTTATTTACTATCTCCTCATCTTTCCAGACTTCTCTCTTCCTTACTCCACTCTCCATCCAGTGTTTTTGGGGTGAACTAGGGTTCGTTGCCTTTGTTTCATGTTCACCACTATACCCTCTACCTTCAGTTTCATTCACTACTGTGCTGTTAATTTTTACATATTAACAAATCATGAAGTCTTCACAGGGAACAAAAATAACAGAATATTTGAAAAAATGAAGACATTAGTCCAGGACAGGTCATAGGATTGGTTCTGTCATCCAAGAAGTCCATGGAACAAGGAATCAGAGAAAAGCATTAACATGTTTGCAGTAAGTTGGTAAGCTGAGCAGTAGACTCATTTGTGTAAGTGGCTGACGAAAACTAGGCAAGTATAAGCTTAACTAAAGAAACTGCTGAAGATTTAAAACAGTGCTTTTTCCACCACATCCAAGAGTCTCTTTTGCCTCTGTGTCACTCGCCATGGCCAGGTTTCTGTCAGGTGAAGACAGTTTAATCCTCACACACAGATGTGTGGACATGTCAGATCGTAACCCATGGGGTGTGTCTGGGATGTTACAGAGTATCTGGCCTCCTGCAGGCTTTATAAAACATCTTGTTGATAATTTAAAACAAAAAAAAAGTCTTTGTTTAATAAAATCCAGTTCTCTACAGCTTCTCAGCAGAACACTTTCATAAGAACGAATTTTCAACGGAAAACAGAACCAAAAAAATTTTTGTAGGGAGAATTTTTCTAACCTATTCTTGTTAGTTTAGAAATAAAGTTTGTTAAATGCATTTCTCATCAATGCAATCACTATAAAAAAAAAGGAAATCACCAGTTAGAGCAACATTAACATCCAGGACAACCTCAGTTAACATGCCTTACCACCCACACTTCGTATTACTTAGGCTCATTCATAGACACCTGTGTGGTATAACAAGACCTCCTTCATTTTCAGCACAGAGCCACCCACAGTGCAGGCATCCAGGTTCTCATAACCAGAAAACTATCAAGCTTATCTTCTGTTTCAATTTTTCCAGGCACTTAATAAAAAATATTAAACTTTTAAATTAAATGCATGTCTCTTCCTGAGTTAACATTGCACTGATGTCAGAATTGCAGAGGTGCCTCTGTGTGTGCTTAGCTATCAAATCAAAATGAAAATTAATTTGCAGTGGAGTCTCTAAGTTCATTCAGTAACACAATGACCAGAGAGTAAGGAACATAAATTAAGTTAATCTGTACATCAAAACATGGAACTTGGCTTCCTGGTGATCCTTATTGATTTTTCAAGTTGTACTGGTAGAGCATGACCTGAGCATCTTGAACACGAATTAAAATAATTCCTAATATACATGTACAAGAAGAATGTTACATTTATTAAGGAATCACTTTCTGAAAAGGAAGCTTAAGATAGTTGGCCATTCTGTCCAAAGAGTAAGCTCTGGGAAACTGAAGGAAATGAGTAACACGAAGTTTCCAGATCATCAAGCTATTCAGATCAACAAGTGCAAGTTTCTTCAAAACGTCCTAGGGACGTGGTAGAGTCCCCATGAATAGGTGCTTTAAAGATAGACAGAATGCTAGATAATCTTTTCTAGGCACTCTTTCCCACAAAAGGTTGGAGCAGATGATCTTTTGAGGTCCTTTTCAACCTGGACTATCCTACAATTCTAGGAAAAATTGGGGAAAATGCAAGACTTACCTGTACAGTTTCTTTCCTCCATATCTAAAGTAAACCCACTGTTACATCTACATTTGAAACTTCCAATTGTGTTTCTGCATTTACCATTCATGCACATACCAGGGAACACTTTACATTCATTGATATCTATGAAATAAAAACAAAAAAGCATTTTTAAGCACAAATTTATATATGATTAATGGGAATTTCCTTTTCCTTCTTACCAATTGTACTGGGCATAAAAGGAAAAGTTTGTGTTGCAGGGGTCTGGAGGCATGGCTTTCTCTTACACAGGTTAGGAGAATGTAAAATAAAACAGAGGTAGCAAGCAGGAGGGGACACTGTTGGGAGACAGAACTGGAGAAGCATTCTTGGAAAGCAAAACTCCATGTCCAAGGAGGAACCCCTAAGGACCTGTCACCCTTGGAGGACCTATGCCAGGGCAGAGACAGGCCCGAAGGACTGCAGCTGTGGGTGACCCATGTCACGGCATGGACATGTCCGAGGGACTGTGGCCTACAGGTGACTCAAGCAGTGGTAGAAACACCCTGAGGGACAGTGGCCCATGGATAATGCATGCTGGGGCAGAGACATCTCTGAAGCATTGTGGCCCATACGCAAACCTTGCTGGGGTAGGGAGATCCCTGCAGGACCATGATCTGAGGGTGATCCACGCTGGGGAAAGGACAATAGTACATGCATGACCCACACCGGGGCTGGGATGTCCTGAAGGAACATGGGCTGTGGACAACCCATGCTGGAGCAGGAAGACCCCTGAGGGCCTCCGTCCCATGGAAGAGCACATGCCAGGGCACAGGAAATGAGTAAGAAGGAAGAAGTAATAAAAAAAAAACCTAAGCAACAAGGGGCAACAACAAGGAACCATTGTGGTGTCCGCAAGGCCCTATGCTGCCAACTGCCTCATCCATGTGACTGGGGATGCCACACACCAGGAAGGGTAGAGGAGAGTGCTGGGCTGAAGCTGAGCCTGGGGGTAGGGGAGAAAAGATGTTTCCCTACCTGTTGAATTGTTTGTGCTTTTTTTGCTTCTCAATACCCAAATCAGTAATGAAAAGTTTATGTTAATCGGCAATCAACCAAATTCGGTGAAGTTCCCCGAGCTAAGACACTTCTGCCCACGATGCAAATAGGTGTATTGTGCTTGCTTTCTAACACAATGAATATTTGTGGTGTTCCTGAGCTAGCTTGTAAAAGACATAACTACTACCTGGTTGATTCATTTCTTTAAAAAAAGTTAGACTGTCAGAGTAGTATCTGGAGTTCAGTTTAGAAAAAGGTAATTTTTCTTTTGTAAAATATCAAATGAAATGTTTCACCTCTTCTAAATGTATTTTGCTGGACACCTGGAGAACACAGGCTGCTAACAGATCTTGCATAGCACAAAGGTTTTTCATGTGTCAGCCTCTCTTATGCACCCTCCCAACAGCATTTACAAACTGGAATGAGCTTTTCTTACACTCTGCGATATAATTTGCTGATGAATGTCCTTACCTGATAATCATCTTTGTTGAAACAAACTTCTGTGTCCTATTTATTAGTATTCATGCATGAAAAGTGTGGTCCAAACACAAAAGCAGAAACAAGCACCAAAACCTTACAAAAATCTCAGAGTGGACAAGATTTTACTATTATTAAATAATTAAGAATTTTTTATTTCTAATTAAATAAATTTTAATAAAATAAAAATTTTATTATTATTATTAAATTCCTTATTTGTTTAGTATATCACGACTGAACATTCAGAGCTTTTCCTGAGAACAGTAACTCCTGAAAATCAGAGCTTATTTATGGTGAAGCAGAAGTCCAATCTGTTAAAGGTTTCTCAAGCAACTCAACATATTTAAAGACAAACTCTTCAGAATATATCCTTTTAAAAGTAAATAAATTACTAAAACATTTCCAGATCACTTCAGCTTCTGCACACAGAGATTTTCAGTTTTTCTTCCCAGATCTCAGTCACCTAAACTCTCTCACATCTGCTTTTTTTAACATTTTCCAGCCTCTTCAGTTTTGTTTTTGTTCTACAGGAGATGAAGCTAGTGAAAACTGGACAAAAGACTTTTCTTTACTTCTTTATCACTGCAGCTCCTTGTTATCATTGCTCTCATAATTTTAATGCTATATCAGCCACCCTTGCCTTTTAATCCCTCATTACTTCTGGTAACCATAAAAAGAAGCCATCATTCTTCAGTCTACCTTTCAGAGAACCCTGGCCAAATTTTGGTAATATTTTATGTTTACATTTTAACTCTCTGACTTTATCTGAACCTCAGTTCACTCTTTGCAAAGCACTTCCTTAAAAAAGGTGCACATTTTCTGTTATACTTGTAATTTAGAGCTCCCTTCCCTTCAGTCTTGTCACAGTCATTTCCTTATTCTCCTTACCAAATTCAGACTTTGCACCTTCTCCTTTCAGGCTCCTGTAACACTCCCCAGCACTATGCATGCAGACAGTTTCCAACCTCTAAGATCAGCTCTTTCAAACATCTTTATAACATCTCTTATCTCAAGTACATAACACACATAGACACAAAATCCTGGCATTTCCTTAGAATATTCACTCAGATGTACCTATATATAATTCATTTCAGACTCAGGAATGAACTCTTACCTTTATAAAATGGCCTGCCAGTTAGAATATCTCCCCTGTTGGAAAAGCCAGGACCTCTGGGGCACAGAGCCTCATATTCCTTGGTGCCAGGCTTAGGACACTCTTCGCAGTCGGAGCCCCAGGCAGCCCCCACAGCACAGCAGCAGGCATCTATACGGAACTTGCCAGGCACGGACTGAATGCACTCATCTTCATCCCATTTCAGGTAGCACTGTTCCATGCGAATATCTGCTCATTTTACAACAACAAATAAGCATTTTACCCTTTGCTAAAGTTTTCCAGTTTTAGGAAGCATATATTTCTGAGGCACAAGTATGTGTGAGGCTCAGTTTCTGTAAGGCA
>Ga0181612_171470_pt1 | contig 16716 bp, 8 predicted proteins | sample HoacroProtozoa21_FD_119630 | JGI IMG/M metagenome (GOLD analysis project Ga0181612, IMG submission 119630) | Hoatzin crop microbial communities from Cojedes, Venezuel. Combined Assembly of Gp0051906, Gp0051904, Gp0051908
GGACACCACTTGTCACCGATCTCCATCTGGACACTGACCACTGCCCTCTGGATGCAACCATCCAACCAATTCCTCATCCACATAACAGTCTACTCATCAAATCCACATCTCTCCAATTTAGAGAGAACTGTTTTGTGGGGGACCATGTCAAAGGCCTTACAGAAGCCCAGACAGACAACATCTGAATTGTACCATCATTTACTTACTGGACTCCAAAGCATAAAGAAGATAAAAACTTGTCCCAAGACCAACAAGTGGCCAGTAGCAGAGCAGGAACATGAATATAGATCTCTCAAGACTGATGGTCATGTCCTGAGCTCTCAGAGCATGCTTTGTATGCCCAGCTGAAGCATGGCCTGATAATGTTATGTATGACCGTTTCCTTACTTATGCTGGGGCCTTTCATCTATGAGACTTCACAGCTCCCGCTGTCCTGTGTTTAACCTTGTACTTAGCAGGTAATTTACAACCATACCAATTCCAAAAATGAGAAGGAAAAGCTGTAGCGTTATATCTGAAGCGAAGTCTGGCAAGACATCCTGCTCTCTCTCTCCACAAGTACTTTATGGTAAAGCCTGAAATGGTTTCCCAGGATGTAGTATATTTGGCACGAATTCCTGCCAGGCAAAATCTTGTCTCGTTTAATTAGCGTGCTCAAATTTTCACCATCCTGCTTTGTCATTGAGGTCTGAACCACAGCTCCTGCTGTCCAGACCCCATGGAGAGCGAGACACCACGTCCAAGGCCACTGCTGGTGGCCTGGTTAAGAAAGCGCTTGATGGAAACTCATCTCATTAAACTTTCAAAAGATGGATGCTCTGGCATTGGAGCAGCTCGGAGCTCTCAGCTGGAGTTTCTGCTGGCCTTCGATTCTCTCTTTGTAATATTTTAGGTTTTGCCTGCTGGAAAATGACTTGTAAGAATGCTCTTGAGCGCCAGTGTTTGGAAGCAGATCCGTTTCCAACATTCCAAATCCTGGGATGCTCTGAGCTGATATGCTGACTCAGATCACTCGAGACAAGCGAGTTAGTGAAAAGTTCAATCCGGTGGTAATGAGATCTGGTGGAATTAGACCTCTATATGATTTATTTAGCATTTTGTAATCTGTGTAGAGTGTCAGTGTTATCCATTTGCTCCCAAACCTCTGCCTGGAAAAGAGCAAGGCTAGTCAAAGCAAATGCCTCCCAACCTTCCAGCACCAGCCTCTTCTCTTGCAAAATGAGTGGTTCCCGATCTCTGCAGAGGTGTCTGGCAGTTCAACCAAATCACCTGAACAAGTATCTTTACTCCTACCAATTATTAATCACTTCAGCTCCCTGCTAGACGGACTGAAATTTTTATAGAGCATAATGTCAAAACTCACCCAATAAGGGTTGTGATAAAAGCTATTATCATGAAATACAGATGTTTTAAGAAAAATCCACACATTTCATATGGCTTTGAAGCCTTCCTAATAATAAACGGTAAGATTTAGTGGATCCAAGTTATGGTGAATTATCAGGGTTTCCCAGGGCTCACAACCCCTCAGTTGCCTTCTATATGCCACAGAGTTTTCCCCAATAATTCCTGGAAAACACTTTCTGGTCTCTTGAGCCCTGCTGTCTCCATTACATAGCTTTTTCAGAGCCCAATCTACCATGTTTAAAACAGAGAGAATATGCTATGGAGCAAGAAAGCTTATGGCTGTGGTAATTGGGAAAGCCCTCTGGCACACAGTGAAATACCAGGGACAGTAAGGGAGCACCAAGGCTTGCCCCAAGCCTACAAGGAGCTGGACGTATCAGTGGATCAGGGATTTTGGACTTTGCTTTGTTTCTTGCAACCCAATCAGAAGAAGAGCTCTTCAAAAGACATCTTCCTTCTCTGCAGTTTTCACCGGAAGGCAAAGTTAACACTGAATGACAGTCCCTCTCACTATTCACCAGGCTTGTCTCCTCCATTAAGTCAAAGATTTGGGAATCCTGAGGTGAATTACTTTATTTCCTCAGTTGATCCTACATGCCATGCCCGGTTTTAAAACACAACACAAGCTTTCATTTTTTTCCCCCCACAGTGCTCATGATCAAGTTGGTATCTTTCCTTGTTCCTGCCTGTATTGCTAGATGTTTTCCCTCTTTTTTTTTTTTTTTTTTTTAAAATCTGCATCCTGCACTTTCATAGGAAAAGAACGACTGCTAAAAAATCCATTAACGTGGTTTGGCCAGAGTCCAAGACTTCAGCTACCAAGAATGTTAAATCCTCCATCTGTTTGCTAGTTAGATAATGTTACCTTTGAGCTTTCCTTTGGCTGCTAAAGGCACTTTATCTGCCTTAAATGTTGCAGAAAATTACACTTTAGGTCAAAGCCTGTGTGCCATTAAATAAGGGGGGCTGGGAGGAGAGGGAAAGGTTCTTACTATAAATTTCCACCTTTAGTCCCTCCTAGCTTTGGTACCTTCAGACAGAGAAGTCCCGAGCTGAGTGTAATCATATTAATGACCTGGATAATTGATGGTGAATGATGGATATGTTGAGCTAGACTCTAATCCACTCTTAAATATTTGCTTGACTTTTTAAAAATCAAGGGAATACCCTGAAGGGAAGGAAGTTCTTTCACGCAGGAGAAGCTAAGCAGCTATGGTGCGCTCGAGTGAACATTTGGCTAAGACATTACTTCGTGCCTCAGCTGGGGATGCAGACCAGGCAGCGAGACCCATCTCACTCTTTAGTGCCAAGACCTGGCTGTAACATCCATCAGAAACGTCCAGGGAGAGGCGACTCAACTGCTTTCATTGACATGATCCCATAGAAGGCAGGCCAGGAGGTGACCTTGCACAAGCTCCCCCTCCACCGTTTATCTGCTCACTTCTCTTTAAAGCTGATGGGACACACAGTTGGTCATCATCTCTAGGAGGAAAGCATCAGATGTGGAGCTCGCACGACTGACATCCATGGGATTTTTCCTTGTGCCTACAACTGCAACCTCTTTACACCTGGGATTTCACCAGAGAGCACGGATTGCTCTCAAGTCACATCATAACTTTCCATCCATCCAAGACCCTGCTCCGCTTCCCCTGCTCAATGCAGCAGGTGCCTTCCAGATGAGTGCTGGAGATGAAAGATGACAGCCGCTCAAGCTGTCTCCTGTGCTCCCTGAGGAGGGCACAGCCCTGCTGAGAAAAGCTAACAAGGAACCACTGAGCATGACGGCATGGGACACTGACAGCTACTTGTCAGGAAGGATTAGAACAGGGCTCCAAACCCACAGACATTCTGGCACTGCATTTAGCAGAGCAAACCCACATCTGCCTCTACTTAGGCCAATTACGTACTCTCCAGGGGTGGACGGCTGCACCAGATTGGTCAGAAGCAGCAACAAATAATTGGCCAGAACATGACACCCTGACATGGGACTGGTTGAGATCAGACGTGGATTAGGTCAGCATGTGGATTCTTGCATCATGCATCAGGAAGACAGCAGCGCAAGGCTGGTCCTGCCGGCTGACCTTAGCTGACAGAGGGACGAGTGTCCTCCTGGGGAGCCAGCGATGTGGAGATGGGGCTCCGAGTCCGAAACGGGAGGTACAGACCAGCCTGCTCGCTCTCTGCAGCTGGGAGGAAGGTTACAAGAGAGTTTCCCAGCATCCAGCCAAGTTTCCTTAACAGCAGCTGTGGGACTTAATTTTTAGGGCTAGAAAGAGATTTCTAGGCACAGAGCCCCACAGAGCAAAGTCCAGTTGAACTCGACAGAAACTGTGGGAGGTCAAGAGAAAAATGACTATGCAATAGATGGAGTTGTCACTTCATCAAGGAACAGAAAAAGCGCCAATGTAAGCATGAAAGGCACAGAGGTAGGAGGACCGGAGAGACAGTGAAAAGGTCATCCGTCAGCTCAAAGCAGCGGGTTCAAATCTGGCCTTGTACAGAGCAACCAGCATTCATTAGTCATTGCAGTTGCTTGTTGACTACATTAGGGAAAAGTCCCCAAATCATTCCTAATGGAGAAACATCTGTAGGAGACCTGTTGTGCAAAGAAGATAGACGCCCAGCCTGCTCAGTTCCAGGGTAAACATAGGATCTCTGTGATTACCGGTTCACTTGAGTATATCAAACACACAAAAAGAAGAGCAAAGAGAATATGTGCTTGGATTGTGCAGATTCGTTCTTCAATAACAGACCGGCGTCATGGAAATGACCACGATCGGTCCTGCTCATTCCACAGAGAAATCAAGCACAGTTGCTACCATTGACCTAGGAAGTGTGAATGAACCGTTTGTTTGGAGAGAGATGAAAGGAAGCGTGCAAATGAAGCTTGTCTCCATCACCACGACAGATTTACTTCTTCAAGTGGCCTCAAGTAGCCTTGGAAAGGAAATCTGGAATGTTGTAACACGCATAAATATTTGACTGTTCTGTCTTACCTTGAAAACAGGCAGAAACCCTATCCTAAAGAAAGCACTCCCGGATTGAACAGTCATTTTGTTAAGCAGGCCATGACCTGGGGAACTAGGTATCGGTGATGTTTAATCTGTATCAATATCTATGCACATGTACAAACACACACAATAAAATACAGTGGTTGTACCAAGGAAAGCCTGGGAAGTGCTCAAAAGCCAAGCTAAATCTAAGCTTGGTTACTTAGACTAATAAATGAAGCTGTGTAAGGTTTAGAAGTGAATCAGAAATATCTTAACATGTTAGTGGAGATAAATAATTATTTCTCCTTTCTCTTAGTTACCCCTAGAAAGCTACAATACTTCATTATTTTCATTAAAGAACAATGTCCAGTTTCTTTGGTGTTAGATCAGAGAGGAGACATCAATCAGGCAGTTACGACAAACTTCCACCTTTCATTCAGACTTTCCACTAGCTGCCATAGTCTTCTTTGAGAAGAAACAACCAAGAAGTGCTTGGGGAGAGGAACGCTGAGAAGGTATTTTAAGACGCACCATGTAATGTGATTTAAAATTTAAAATTTACACCACTGTGCAGATCCAACAAAACCCTTCTGCTTTGTTTGAGATGGAGCAATTCTGTACCTGAGATGCTGCTGGCAGCTACAGTAAAGGAGAAAAAAAAATAAAAAAGAAAATTAAGGAATTTTCTCCTGGAGATATTGAAGCATCTGAAACCATTCACCCAACACAAAACTCCCTGCTTTCAGCGGGTAGGAACTGTGCTTCACACTGTCACAGTTTAGTCATTCAGCTAAGGAAAGATGCTTGTTCTTTAACTGAAAAAAATGTCATTTGGGTCCACAGGAGATTTGCCATACCAGGTGGTTTTGAATGCTGTGGTACTCTCTCCTCTGGGTACAATTAGATTGCTATAACCTAAACAGCCCTTCAAGTCCCATCATTTTTAATGTCCCCCAAGGTGGTAAACAGCATTAAGGCCTCATTCCTGTAGCCTCTAGGTCGAGAAATATGTATGATTATATATCTTAAACACTTTTCCTTGTGACCACAGAATGAACCACAATCAGTTTATTTACTGAAGTGCATTGTAAAATCTGACACGCTCTGGCTTAGGTCTTTCAAAACCTTATTAGCACAGGACCCACGTCTCACTCTGCATGGTATGGCACCGAGTGCCATGGAGCCATGAGCCAGCTTAGCCTTCATGTCAAGCAATACTCAAATAATTACAAAAAAGGAAAATAATTTTCCATTATTCCAATTGCTTCTTTTATGAGGAAATGTACTGTGCATTGAGTATCTAGACAGACGTGCACAGATATTGATTCTTATTTTTCCAGTTCTCAAAGTGTTTTAGTAAATCAATCAAAAAAAACCACAGAAAAATAGTGGTTTTGTTTGTCCTGGACAAACATTTTACAATATATTAGTGAAGTTTTTTATTGGATCAGCCAATGTTATGTGTGCTCCTAAATGAAATATTTCGTTCTGAGGTTTCTCGCCGCTTCTTGTAATATATTAAAAAAATTTCTTTTGAAAAATAGAAAAAAATCAAGGTGTTGAATGTTGAGCACATCAGAACAAGACTCTGGATTTTTTGAGATACAGAAAACACTAGAGAAGGATGTATTTCCACTATTTCCTTGCTACCCTTGACCAAAGTTACTATGTAGATTTCATTGCATCAAACCAAGATCTTCAGGGAAGAGAACTACTTCTACTTTTAGCATAATTCTGTTGTTTGAGTAGCACTGGGATTGAATATCATTACTTTCAGGAATTCTCTCTAGAGTAAAGGAAAAATGTAAGTTATCTAAAATACTGACATTATGCATCAAGAAAAAAAATAATGAGCACCTTAAATCTGCAACTGATGGGAATAATTTAAAGACTCTACGGAATAAAAAAGCAACACATTAAAAATTGGGCAAGCATACTATTACATTAGAAACTTCAAAAGCCTTCTCTGAAAATTTTGGAATTACATTTTGCTGTTCTGTAGAAAGGTTTTGTTACTGCTTTCCATTTGAGAGGAAAGCAGCAAAGCTTTTCAAATGCTTTTGAAAAGGAGCAAATTTGCAAAGGAGAAATAAGCAGGAAATAAGAACTCTTTTCTTGTGGAGGGTTTTTTGGGGAGGTTAGGTAATTGACAAGGTCAAATATATGAGTGTGGGAAAATGCATATTCTGCAACTGGTTTGCATGTATATATCATTTACAGAAACAATTTACTTACAGATATACACCTATACATGGATATGTATTTTACATAGATGTACGTACACACACACAGTTTGCAGAAAAGGTCGAGCTATCTGAAGACTGTGCAGCTGAATTTTAACAACTATTCTTCAGATATGTTCCTTTGCTAAAATTTCACTAAGAGACAACCAACTCACCCCCTCTGTTATTTCTGAGATACGTAGACATCAAAAGGAAGGTGAAGGAGACTGAGGAAGAGGTGGAAAAGCTTCAGCTGCAGATTAGAGAATGCTATGCAAATTCTTCCAACTGAATAGGGAAATCTTTCACAAATAGGCTGTACTTCAGATAGAAGACGCTCTCCAGATTACCAAATCCATCTTTTTACCACCAAAGACATGGCTTCATACAATATTTTTCATAATTAAGCTGACATCCACCTGTTTTTGCCCAGAGTTTCTCCCAAAGGCACCTGTTTTTACCCCCAAACCAACTAATGCTGAAAGAACATCCAGTCTGTCTTCATTCCTGGCCAATCCACATCCTTTGTTTCTTCTGTTAACACTGGCTTTGAGCTAAAAACATTCTCCTGTCTTCAGCATCCTGCCTTTTGTAGCAAACATATTCTCTGCCTGTCCTCTCTACTTCACAAGAACTTTAAAATTAGACTTCTCCTAGGTCTTCAGTTTGGTATTGGTCAGAAGATGCTCATGGATTAAGCATCTGAACCCTTCACAAATATGGGACTGTGCTCCCTCTCCTGCCACGTGTGCTGCAGGGTGGCAGAGATGGAGAGCGTCTTTTCGATGAAGCTGCAAAGGGTATTTTGAGAAAGGGTGAAATGGGGAATATGCTTTCCCATCAAGGAAAAGAAAAAAACAAAACAAGACCTACAACAGCGCCTATTTGGCAAGCAGTAGATTGAGCAAAAATGGCAAAAGGTCTAAATGAGGAATGCAGTGCGAAGCTGGGATGCATCCAATGATGAAAATTCTCCAACTTAACAAAATAAGTTAGAAAAAAAAAAATCAGAGCCTGAAGGTGCAATCCATGCTGATCATATTCTTCGTTACTAACAGCAGTCTGTTCTCTAGCCAAACCTAAAAATAATTTATTTTCATATATATTTCAGATGAAGCTGAAGTTTGCTCTCCTGCATTTCTAACCTCATCCTCACTTGTAAACAACTCTGCTCAGAGATGCTGAGATGGAGTAATATGTCCTCCTTCCATTGCCCTAGCTAGAGCTCCAGCCCATAGCAGAGATGATGGACGATATCTAGACTGTTGTTTCTTATTAGCTACAGGGGAACACAAGATTTATGAATAACGCTATTGATGGGACGTACAGTAAATTTCACACGGGATTAAAGAAAGTTGGTTCATTAACTAGATTTAGAGAGAGAGAAAACCAAAATGATTAATCAATGGAAGACAAGAAGGAAATCATAGTTAGCCCAGGGAACACATATATCCTGAAGGCATATGTTCTCTCACTTAAGTAATTTTGCTAAACATTCACTATTTAATTGAAGAAGTGAGAGAGATTCTGCAATAAATTAGGCACTGACTCAGAAATGAAGATTAAATCCGGATCTGAGAAAAGGAAACGCATTTAAGTTTCAATTTTCTTGTGCTGTTAAAGTACTTGATATAGCAAGTCCTCTTTTTTTTTTCCAGTGCCACCTACAGCATTATAGCGTTCAGGCAAGCCAACAAACTGTGCTCAGGATACACGAGAAACAAGGAAACAAATTCAAATTCAAGTCAGTTTTTATATCAGTTTACTTGACTTTGGTTGAATGACCTGCTTTGGAATAAATCCTCGAAGAAGACCAGGGATCTGGGGTAGAGTGCTCACTGAGCAGAGAAGATCCTTAGAAAATAAGTAAGATAATCTGTGGTGGTCAGTGTGACATCAGAGAAACTAGTTATTTACAAAAAAAAATCCTTTCGTTTTTGAGATTATTCAGCATTAGTTGGTAAAACTGCAGCGGTTTACAGTAGTAAGCCAAAGGAGATTAAGTTTCTGCTTATAGAAGTAGAACTATGTAATATTCATAGAAAACACCTAAAACAGTTTGAAAACTGACTATGCTGAAAGATTTCAAAAAGCAGCTGTAAAAATGGAGAATCATCTGTGATGGAAGCTTTTTCTAGCAAAAAAATTTATAGGGATTGGTAACGAGCCCAACACTAGTCAACGTTTTAATCCATGATTTGGAAGTTCTTCTCAAAACGCTGCCAACAAAATCCGCATGCACGAGACAGACTGTCAGCGTGGTGAATTATGAAGACAGAGCCATCCGAACAGATTTGCCTCTCAAAAGAAGGCAGGCGGGAACACAACCAATGCCAAGAGAGACTTTTGCAGATGGGAGGGTACCAGCTAGAGCTCTCAGATGGTGAGCCTGGATGCTCATCGCTCACCACAGACCCCAGCTCTTGGTGCGCTGCTCTCCTGGGCTGGACGTACAAGATACCTGGCTCTGTAACTGAGTACTGCAAGAGCAAACCACGACCATCACGCACAGCTCCAGCAACCAGCCTTCAAAAGAAACATCATCAGGAGCAGTGTAACTCAAGAAAACGAGTTTTGGCAGGTCGCTCCAGTATAGGTTTTCAGACGTCTAACAGAGGCTGAGCACCAGCGCTCCAGCTGTTCCCTCATTAGATCACTAACAGGATTTCCCACTTCTTCATGTAACATATGCAGCCTGAAGATCTTTAGGACTCTCCCTGCCTTTGTGAAATTAGTCAAGGGTTAATGCGGAGGGGGGAAGGAGGGGAGCAGGCAGACACATAAATCCACTTTCAGTATGCCCACATAAGCCTTGTTTTCTTAAGAAACCACAAATACAAAGAAGATCAACAGAATAATTCAAGGACCAGGGAACAGGCCTCACAGTAGGAGATTTAAGTGGCTTGGTCAATTTAGCATAAGATGGAGATGCATTGACTGCAGTTACACCCATCTTTGCTAGGAAAACTTGTGAATGTGGAAAGATCATCAGTTTAGCAGAACAAGGCACAACCCGGTCAGTCAGAAGTTATGAGACACATTCAAAAGAGAAAGAAGGTACTTTATTTTTTTACTTTGCTAGTTGCAAGTAAAAACTATTGGAAAAGCTTATCAAAGGGAAGTGGAGTGAAATCCCTCCGTGTCCTTAAAATAACTAAATAACTCCAGATGCCATGAAGATACATTTTAATGGTCTCCACATTACCGGTTATACGCACGGCAATAGCGAGTGACAGTGTCCCACCTGGTTCTGGTTATTTTTTTTTTGTGGCATCTGTCAGCCTTATGGCCACGCTCTGACTTGCACAGGATGCTGCTCCACAGGGACTCCTCTTGACTCTTGCGGGTCTTCTCCTTGTGGGACAGGACAGAGGTGGTGTGATGTATGTCCAAAAAGAGATGATGGGACAAGCTCTGCAGTTGCTTTCTGAACAGGGCACTTTCGCGAGCTGGATTTTCTACGGACCCGAAGGCATTCAGCACCCACTAAGATGTGGCTCTGGACCCGTTTTGAAGTCTTCCCATCTGCCCCCCTCTTCCTCCTCAAGTCAACTAAACCACTGAAGGAACAGCCTGGGGATGGAAGACGGCGGGAAGCAGCCCCATTCCCATACACGAAGCTCTGTTAATGCTCAGTACCGCTCTGTTGATACCATTAGCTCTTTTTCTATTGTTTCAGTGGGAGGAAGATCAGGTCTACATCATTTTCCCAGGGTAACGTCGCAGAAACACTATTCTGCTACAGAATGGCTTCGATTTGTCACAGAAAAGGCCTGACAAACTGACAGTTTTCATCTGATTTTCTCTGGGCAGTGGGGGAAGGAACACATTTTCTCCTCCAAAAGCATTCAGCAAATTTGTACTGCAGTCAGCTAATTTTATTACTTCCCATAAATGTCTGTTCCTGTAATACTCTCAAGGTATTTTCATAATTCTACCTTGGGAATTACAAATCAACTTTCTCTTTGATAACGTAACCTGCAGTATTTTATTTTATTTTTTATGTTATGAACAGCTGAAAATGTATGACATCCCATAAAATGTCTGGGTTAGGCCTTTGAATATTGCTTCTTTTAAGAGTCTTTTAGCATTGAAGCAGAGAAATGCAATCCTACGATTGGAGTCTATTAGGCAAAAAGAGGGAAGGAAATCCTTAAAGCTGATGTCTAGAGTGTCTTTAAAAGCTGCTTTTCTGTATTCCAAAGGGATCTAACTTCCATTTAATTAAATTTTTGTTTAAGAAAAAGGAACCTCGATTAATTTATTTATTTATACTTTTTTTGCAGAAGTTTATGATAAAGTATATTAGGCAGGGGAGAGGGGAGAGGAGAGAGGTGCTCCCCAAAGACAGCGCATATTTAAGTAATGAAGTATTTTACTAGAGAGCCTAAAATTGGCTTCATGGCCTCAGAGACAGAGCCACAGATTCTCTCACATAGCAACAACTGCACACAGAGGAAAGAGTCCTCTACACTTAAACAAGCCAGGGTGCATTTTCATTCAGTCGCTTCTCCAAATCGGAGGCTGGGGAGCATCGCAGAGGCGCTCAGCCAGTTTTCTGTCATGCTATCGTTATGGGAATTTTACAAGACTAATTTTGGAAGGAGGGTTTTTTTGATCAATTTCTACCAAATCCCCAGCTAAGGCAGTAACACATCTGTTTGTAAACAGGAGAGGTTACAGTACAGAGATAGCCAGCAATTCTTTTACTACATTTAGGGATATAAATGACACTCAGAGGATTTTGTATTTTACAATCAACAAGCAAGCTATTTTCCCCAGCAGCCACTCTAGCCCAGGATCCACACAAGTATCTCTGTGCTCAGTGAAACAGTAGAAAGAACATGTCTGTCACAGCTGAGCATTTCTCAGCATATCCTTCCACTCTCTCTGCTTTAGGGAACTGCTGAACCAGAGGTTGCACCTCAATCCTAACTTTAATGAGCCACTGTTGAACTTGCCTTTTATGGATGTGTCACAACTTTCTGTGTATCCACTAAAAAGGGTGCAATTAACAGAAAATGGTTCACAAGCATCCTCGTTCCTTGACACAGCTATCCCAAAGCAGTGATGGTCTGCAACCACGTGTCGTCCTCTTTTGCTGAGGTTTGCACAAACAGCACAAGAGGTAAAACTTCGTCAAGTTCCCTTAAAGGGCTATTCTTCCATTTAGGACTCCAGAATTTTCACAGTAACAGAGCTAGCGATTGCTCCCTCTTTTTGTTGCCCTTTTGGGGGCCGGTGATCAGATGTAATGACCTGGCTTCAAACTACATAGCCCCACTTCTCTAGCCCGAGCGTGCTTCCTCACCTGTGACCCCTTGCCCATCCCCAGCGTACATACTGCAGGCGCAGTTTATCAAATATAAACACCTCAATCTTAACACTTCTGGTGCAGGATCTACATTATTTAAAGGCTCGCAACTTCGTAAGAAAAATTACCTTTAAAGAGGCCACAGATCCACCCACACCTCCTTGGTTTAGCATCACTAAAACGCGCCACCAACCTGGAGTGCAAAATGGAGTGACATCTCTGGCACTGCACCTGGATCTGCACACTTACAGCTGGAGCAAGTGCCAGGGGCCTTTAGTACATGTGCAAAGTGAATGTCAAAGCCTGTCCTTGAGGTTTATAGCAAAACCCTGTAACCACTCACGCATCTTGTCTTGCAAGTCACTGCTGCCAACACAAGTGAAATCATTTCAAGCCTGCATGAAACACCTGAAGCCCCTATTTGACTCTTGGAACCAATCATGCAGAAATGCTTTGTAATCACACAAATCTGCTGCATTAGTGCACGCCACACTTCCAGCACCACACACCATGCCAAGCACAACACTCCTGCTTCAGTGGAGTCAAGGGGATGCCTCACATATTCAGAGCTCGGCAGGAAGCGCTTTGCTGAATCAAAGCCTCATCAATTACATGAAAAATCAGATGGCACAAAAGATAAGCAAGTACCAGGTTTGGTGGGTTTTTTTGATCCTTTTTTATCTTGAATTTCAAGGAGTGCATTGAAAATTATTGCTGATTACTATGCTTTTCTCTGAAAGAGGAGTATTGCACGAAACTTCTGACGACCCTTTTAAATACACCTATGCTCTGGGAAGCCAATGTTACCAGTCTGTACAGACGTGCAGTGTCTGCCCCGCTTGTGCTCGCCTACACTTTGCAAATTCAAATACCTGGAGGTGCTGCCTCACTGCTGCACGCAGGAGTGTGGGAGGCTGCGGACCCGTGCCTCCCGCCCACAGCGAGGACACGTCAAACCGCTGCTCGCCACGGGGCTGTTCTTCTGTCTGCCTTCCCACGGAAGTGAAGCTTCTGTGACCACATTCTCCCCAGGTTTCTGTTAAAGACCTTCAAGTGATTTAGTCACTTCAGCAAAGTTTAAAAGCAGAATAGAAGTCTCAGTAACATTAAATATTGACAGTTTTCATCCAAACAGGCACGTAGGTGGAGAAGACAGGACTGATCTGTTATCTCTGCAGACCACCTCTTCTTCGGCATCAGAGAAATTACTACAGGTGTAAACAGATCTTCAGTAATTGCTCTCTTCACAGTAAAGCTTGTTGTAGCTTATAGATTACATCTGAAATCACGCTCAGACTTGCCAGATGCCGATTTACTTAACCTAAAGACCCTAGCTGCATTTTTCCTGCTTCCTGCACTAGTCCCCTGTACAGTTTATAAAAAAATAGCTGCAAGACAGTTTTGAAACTGCTGACACATTAATTGATAATACACAAAAGCATGACTTCCTTACTCACTTGAGAATAGTTCCAGCAACCATATTAGAAGAGAAAATACACCCATTGGCAAAATGTTGAGAAGAGACACTCTGCCATCAAGTAAATTTTTGATCAAGGGATGATCAGAAAATTTCTGAAAGCCAAAAGATTTTGTCATGTTTCAAGAAATCCCTTAGCACAGAAGAGAGATCTACAGAAACCAGAGCGACTACCTCGAGGACAAACTAGACAGGATCTATGTGGGATAAAAGGTAACTCCACACTCACGCAGTTAGGCGACTCATTTGGAACAGAAAGCCATGGAAGAGCTGTGAGCTACGAACAGCCACAGGTGATTTCTCACCCTGGATGAAAACGCCACGTATGGCCTCGAAGGCTTGCAAAGGCTACCACCACCCAGCTCATTCGCACCACTACTACAGGTCTAAGTTAGCAAGCCAGTTTCCCTCCCATGGAGGGGAGAAGCTTCCCTGAAGGAAGTTCAGAGCATCTAAGGTCATCCTCGGAAATGTACGTTTCTCTGCTCTAATAAAGCAGCCTATGCCTCCCCCCTAGTCTTGGGGCTAGAAGGGCAAATCAAGGATACACACACACTGTGTTTTGAGAAAAGGCAGTGGAATGCTTCGACACCCCTGCTTGGAGACTTCCCATCGGAGGATGCAGGCACACGCCTGCGAATGCCAGGCAGGTTAACAGAGCAGTTAACACGACATCAGGTACTCAGCACCCATACACGTGGTCAGGGACACCTCGGTGTGGATGAGAAGCTTGTGGAGCTGCGAAGCCAACATGCTCTCCACTGCTCTCAAGCTTGCTTTCCAAGAGCGATGTAGACACAGTTTATAAATCTAAGTTAACCCTATAAGCCTTGGGAGTCAGTCCCAGACTCAGTTCGGGACTAGGAAGGGCTTTGCAGCATTAACTCATTCTAAACAATCAAACCTGTTTCTTGAAACATTTGCGTAGATTTATGAGGCTCTGGTGGGTGGGAACCTGAAATAGATACTGTGTGCTCTTCTCTTCAGTGCAAGAGTGATTTATGCTGCCAGGCAGCTCCTCGGCACAAAGCCAGAACAGATCTATCCGATGCAACTAACAAATGTTGTAAAACTGAGTAAACCAACTGCAATGTGAGCATCGATTCTCCAAGCACGTGGGCTCCAATGAGGAACAACAGGTGCATAATATAATTACCAGCAAGAAGAAAAACAAGAGGTATGTATAGAGACAAACCTCACAAAGTTGCCTTCATTCCCATAAATCACTGTGACAGCTACAATACCGAACAGAAAAAAGGAAAATAAAAAGAAGAAAAAGAAAATAAGGAGATACGTGCACAGGAAAAAAAAATGTCACAGCACATCGAACAACAGAGCAACAGAATTGGAAGCAGCCGTGTTAATCCCTTGTGGATCATCTCACCATAATGATTATTTATTCCTTACAAATGGGAATTCTAATCTGCTGATTTTGTGGTTGCATTTTTGTGGCTTTACATTCCACATGTCACATGAAACACCGGCCTCCCCACCCTGCCTAAAACCTCCCCTGGTTAAATTGATCGCATGTGTGGCACACAAATGCAACGGCCACAAGCAAACATCTTGCCTCTGATGGGCTGAATCCCGCTTATCCTCAGAATAAACAGCAGTCTGATAATCACATCTTCAGTTCCGCAGTGTGACTTTCTTCCTAAAATGCCACTGGAATCATTTTGTCCACCACAAAAAAAGCCCCACATAGAAAAAAAAAAGAAAACACTATAATATTATCTTGGATCCCAGAAGCTATTTACTAAACATTCCTGTATCTAACTAAATAACTAAATAACAAACACACACACAAGAGATTTGGATGTGATTTGAGTTGGAGTGGTGCTCTGCTGCCCATTGCTTTGTAGGCAGGACAGCATCCAGTGATCTCAGTGACCCAGGATCTCAGTCCGCTTCAATGAATCCAGAATTTGCCTGCCTACAATTAGACAAGTGGTTTATTAGACTCCAAAATTACAAGAACCAGAAGGTCAGCACTATCCAAAAACCTTTCTAGCAACTCATGATACCAAGCTACAAACCCCATCAACCTCACCAAGTCCTGCAATACCCAGGTTAACCCGTGGCAATTTCTCCTACCCACATTAGCCAGGTTTGCCTCTGCATGGGCTGGACGATGCTCAATGCCCTGAGAGGGATCTGACAAATTATCCTGCTCTAGGTCTTGCTTGGTAGGGGAAGGCTTCCGTATGATTTGTCCTCAAAGATACAGAGCAAAGCTCACTTCGATACCCAGCTGATGGAGATGCAACTTGCCCTTCTGGGATGAGTAGCACAATGCCTGGCTCTACTTTCTCACAACTTCTAAAGTATGAAAGGAAAGTCTCTCTATTGCTCTCAGGTTTGGCAAACCAGCATAATAAAAACCAGTTTAATAAAAAGCAGTCTCCCAGAATCACAGAAAATCCATGAAACGACTTCCTCAGACATGCTGCTTGCACTTCTGGTCTTTACCACAGAATCTCTTCCTAAGCTTTGAGTCACGTGGGTTGCACAAAGCTCTGAAGCCCCAGAAAAGCTCCAGCTCTGTGCTTCTCAAGCCGGCCTTCTTCTCACAGGGTACATGTGCACTGCTGCACAGAAGCCAGCCAAGGAGCTCTCCTGAGCACCATGCGCCTGGTCTTCCACGACTGGTACCAGCCAGCTCACTCCCTGCCATGCTTTACACTGCCCCACTTACAACACATGGGCATGGGTCTGGGGAGGTCCGTGGTGGGAACTGCTCCCAGAAGGCCGTGTGGATACAGCACTTGGTTCTGCTGCTCTCCAACACTATCACAGCAGATGTTGCATTAAGGTACCCTCTTGGACAACCAGAAAACCAGCACAGATGAAGTTATGCGACCAAAGGTCCACAACGACATGCACCCATTCTGTAATCTCCATGCCCCAAGCACACAACCCAGCATCCAGACACCTGCCTCTGTGGCACAGCACATGGCATCTCGGGTACCCACATTCCCGTGAATAAGAAGATCTGCCAAACTGTGATGGAGGAGTCTGACAGAATTGACACCAGATGCATTCTCCCCACCAAGCCAGCTAAGACAAGCTGATGAGATTGCTATCCTATGACATCCTACAGCTGGAGGCTCCATCAGCATGCCATATTAAAGTACATATGATAAGAAGGGCATGCCAAATAACTGAATTGTAGCCTTCCTCTAACATACCAAATAACAAGGCAAACTCAAGCTAAATTAGAAGGCAAACAGTGGATTAAGTCATATAACAATTGTCATATGTATTAAATTTGATCTTTTACAACAGCAGGATGTTAGTAATGAAAAC
>Ga0181612_109464_pt1 | contig 16715 bp, 11 predicted proteins | sample HoacroProtozoa21_FD_119630 | JGI IMG/M metagenome (GOLD analysis project Ga0181612, IMG submission 119630) | Hoatzin crop microbial communities from Cojedes, Venezuel. Combined Assembly of Gp0051906, Gp0051904, Gp0051908
AGGCTCCCTTCAGGTACAGAAAGGCTGCTAGAAGGTCACCCCAGAGCCTTCTCTTCTCCAGGCTGAACAGCCCCAACTCTCTTAGCCTGTCTTCGTAGGAGAGGTGCTCCAGCTCTCGGATCATCTTCACATCTGTCAGTTTGCAAAGATTGCACTTGTGTGTTGTGTACAGAGATTATTTCGCAGGCAAGTTTGCACATGGGAGAGTTTTCTTACTAGTTTGCCTTACTATGAAGGATAACTGAAAAGGTTCTTGGATGAAATGGTAGTAGTCCTTATCATCATGAGATTGTGTTGCTGCCATGTTCTTATCTTTGCCCTTGTCTGTGGGTTTGTTCATTCTGATACTCGCCTGTTCCTTTGGTAATGTAGTTTGGAAACTAGAGCAACAGAAAGCTGTCCTTACAAGAAAGTAAATAGCTTTTCTTTGATGCATTCCTGAAACGGGCTTACTCCAGGTTAGGACAAGTTCAGTGGTGGCATACGGGGACAGGAGTTCTGTCTGGGAAGGAGTAGAGAGGGCAGGATGAGGTATGGCAATGCTAGCTTGTTTGGTGTGAATGCTCACAGACTTGTGTCCTAAATCTAGAATACTTAGCAGAGTTTTTGGAGGACCCAAGAAAGATTTTTGTCAGATGTTTGGTCTCACAGATGAAGCAGGTAAAGTATTTGGAAGGATGATCCATTGCAAAACACCAATTTCTGAGAAGCCAGTGTCTCTGCCAGTTGATGATACTGTGCTTGTGTGTGTGTCTTCAGTATCGTACATTCTGCCCTTCTGTATTTCCATTGTGTGTATTTCTTAAGTCCCTGTAGGCATCCCCCTTTGATAATGTTAAGTCTTTATTGGGAAAATTGTTTTCGTGTGTAGCACTCAGCTGCTTCATCTGAGACTGAATGTCCACTGGAAATCCTCTGCTATGAGCGTTCCTGCTGTTGCTTCCTGGATGATTGTTTTCATTGGCATCACCTTCCTTGGACAAATTGAGTTATGTCAGGAGCGAAGGCTGGAGAAATGGGATGACGCTGGTTAGGGAAGTAAGGATTCAGTGATCAACTCAATGGGTAGAGTCGTTGACTGTGCGGTGTTGTTGTGTTTGACTGCTGTAACTTGGTGTTGATTGACAAGGTATAACTAAGATGAGAAGTATCATCTTTGAAAACAGTGTTTGTGAGCGTACAGCATGATGGACAAGTGTTTGTTACTTCACAGGGCAAGCAGTTGAACTCCAAGGTAATTGGGTGATTCTGCAAACTCCAGTGAGTTCATAGTGAGAAAGTCAGTGGAAGACCACTGAATTTTGCACTTTGTTGCACCTCGGTTACCCTTAAAACAGGTTTTGGCATTTCAATATGAGGATTGAGTTATAATCTCTGCCTAGATGGAGTAATTTTGAGAGGATGTTAATTTTGAAATGTTTACTTTTAGCTTGTGACATATACATTGATTTAAAGTTGCATCTAGGTTGCTGCTGCCCCCTCAATTCATGTGATAAATCTCATTTAAATACTTCCTCTTACTGCTTCTACTATTTTGCATTTATTCTTGGAGCACTTATAAATAAATGCATCTTGTACAATTACTTTTCATGTATTTGAATTTAGATTGCATTGTGAAATTAAAACAATCCTGTTTGAAACCTTATCTAATACTAGCTTTCCTGTAGAAAACCCTGCTACTCTGTGGTTTACCATCACCAGCCGCTTGCTTTTTGTGGTGTGTGTGCATGCATGTGTGCACGTGTTGCGCTTTGTTCAGCCCTTGTCCATGGGATGCTGCGTTTCACCATTCCTTTTTCTGAAGGAGCGAATTTACCAGGTGTCAGAGCCCTGGCTTATAATTCCTGAGGTTATGTCATGTCAGAACAACCCGTGCTGTTTGTGCTTTCCAGCAGAGCTGGAATCCGCAACTGTCTCTTGTTTTGACTTCCTCAAAAATAAAAGTTTCCAAACGTACAAGTGGTAAATGATGGCATTATTCTCTGTTCGCATAAAATATAGATGGATTTTCAGCATCCACGCAAAGTAGTCAATGGGAAAGTGTGTCGCTGAAGCCAGCAAGCTCTAAACTTTTGATTGCGTGATTATTTTGTTCTGTGTAGTTCTAGCTTGAAAATACTGCAAAATCTTGCATGAAGTGATTATTTTATGAGTTAATTACTGCTAAATGCAGGGGAAAAATTAATAGGCTCTTCCTTTGTGGATCTCTTTATCTATAAAATGATTTACTTAGATTCACTTTCAGGTTTCAGGTACATATGGCTTCCAAAATGCATCTCCCCTTTCATTCATTACTGGCAAGAAGCCTTTTGCTTCCTAATTGTATTTCAAAGGTGGGAATCTTAAAAACTTGTCAAATTTAGTATATCAGAGAAAGTGTATGTGAGAATGAGTCTCACTTGCATATAGCTGGGTATTTTCACGTAGAGTATGATGGGAAGCCTGTAACAGTCAGCTTTCTCAGATCACAGTACAGAGGTGCCTCCATGAAGAAGAGCAGGAGGATTTGTATACTCCCATTTTCCCAGAGCTCTGTGAGAAGAAGCTAGCATTTTGTTTATTTAGTTACTGAATTAAAATACTTACTTTGATATTGTAGAGTCAAAAATGAGAGAAGTGATGGTTTGAATTTTTTTAATGTATTAGGTCACTCCTGTGCATGCTTTCTACTTTTGCTGCTTTGGGAAAATGGTTTTGTTCTTTAAAATAGAAGTATTATTCGTTATTAAATAGTTGTGTGAATAGCTGCAAGGTACTAATTCTGTTTTGGTTTTCACTGAGGAGTTAACAAAGAGGTGAGAGATGTTCTTGGCAGGAGTATCTTCTAATATTGGGAATGCATTTTTAAATCAACTTAACCAAACCAATAGTAGAACTGGCAGATGTTTTCAGGAGATGCAAAGTGTTACATTTTTGTGTGACCGTGTTAATGAAAGCTGTATCTTTAATGTGCAAAATGTCTGGGGTTGGAGAAATGTACCAGATGCTGCCTTAGAAGTCTTAATAAAAATGAGCTGGACACATGAAGTCTTTACTAGTGATTTAGTGAATAAAGCCTTTTTGTATGTTACAAGTTTAATTTAATGCCTCCTTCAAGACAGTATGTTTTGTGAAATGGTGTTTTTTTATTATTTATCTGTAGGTTCCTTCAGAGAAATCGGAATCCTTTGCATCCATGTTGAGACGCTCTCCTTTAATTCAGATGGGACCTGCCAAAGATAAAATTGCCATCGGTCGAATATTTCACATTGTAGAAGATGATCTTTATATAGATTTTGGTGGCAAGTTTCACTGTGTGTGCAAAAGACCAGAAGTAGATGGAAAGTAAGTAATAAACTTATGGTAAGAAATTAACATAAGTGAATGACATACTGAAATACTTAGCTAATGAGACTTAACCGTCTTCTGGACTCAGCTTGGATAGCTTGTATGCGTTTTGTGGTTTAAACTCTGGAAGTTAACATATTGTGCAGAGTGAATGTATGATCACACACAGATCTGTACTTCCTTTGCAAGTTTGCATCATTGCTAGCTGCATTATTCCAACTCATGATGACCAAATGAAGTCACTGGGTCTTTTGTCACTGAGGAAAGGGGAAATTGTTATCATCTGAGTTGTTAAAACAAGTGCCATCTATTGAAATACGTGAGTGTTGTGAATGTGGAACCTCAGTTTGTGTAAATTGTAAGCCTCCTTAGGCAGGAACTCTCTATGCTCCATATATGTACATGAGGTGATGTATTGGGGAGTTTACACGTTATTTATGATAATACAGTTCATAATAGCTGGTCAGTGCTGATATGGACAAATATTCCATATCATAGAAGAAGATTTTATATAGATTCTGGTGGCAAGTTTCACTGTGTGTCCTGAACTAGAAAAACTGTGGGGAAGCTAGAACAGTTGTGCTGAAGAATGCAGTGGTTAAAGAGCTAAAAGATAAGGAAGCAACAAATCCTAGTGGAAACAGCATTTATAAGCTTTCTAAACTGTCTTTAGCACCTTACGATTATGTATTGTTCAAATATATCTTGTCTATTTAATTTGCCTCTAGGTTGTTTTAACACTTAGTTTTTAATGTGTAAGCAAAATACCATTTTTTTAATTCATAACATCAGAATACTTTAGTCCATCTCTTTTCCCACCTTTCTCCTTGAGAGAGGAGGAGCATCTTTGTTAATCTGCAAGATCACTGTGTCTAAAACACTAAATATGATTCTTGTGATAAACAGTTCTGAAACAGTTAATTTAAAAAAAAAGATTTAACAAATAATCACACTATTGTGTGCAAGTCTGTGACGGTATTTTATCAGACCATTTGTATACTCAACTTCTTCTTTTTGACAGGTCTGTGACTTTCAAAGCAAATGTGATTGATAGCCCAGGATGAACAGAGTCCTTTGTGCCTGTCACATTTGGCAGCAGGCGAAGATTTTCTTAGTCTTTTGCTGATACTGTAGTGGTAAAGCCCTTGTTGCTCTTTGCATCTCTTGCTAATTCTAAATCAAGATGAGCTTTGCCTTTCCCAGTCCCATTCCTGCATGCCTGAGGAGTGTTTCTGTATTCATCTGAATCTATGACCGTTCATTCTGGTTTTTGTGGTAGGGTTGAGACCGAAGCTCCCTGTTCAGCTGAGCTATCCTTCTGGCAGGACCGCTTAACTTTTGCACATTGGGGAAGATCCTTCTAGAGCATTGAGAAGTTTGTCCTTACAGATCAATGGCCTCTTCTGGGCACCTTTTCACATCAGGGCAGCTTCTTATCTACCCTGAATGAACCAAAGTCTACTGTCCTGAAGTCCAGACCTCTCTTCTGCCACTTGCCTTTCTCGCTTTCTTTCAGCGTTTAAGCTCTGTCATTGGTGGTCACTGCAGGCGAGGCTGCCATCAGCTGCCGCGTTCCCAAACAGTCTTTCCTGCCCGTGATTGAGTCCAGCAGAAGACCTATCCTCTTTGGGCTGTCTGGCACTTCTGGCAAAAAAAGTCGCCGGGGCACTCACTGTGAATTGCTTGCTCCATTCTGTGTTTGTTTCTGCTTGAGCAGACATGAGGACGTTTGAAGTCCTCTGTGAGGATCAAGGCCTGCAGTCAGGAGGTGGCTTCTGGTTGTTTGAATGAGGCTTCATCCACTCGCTCTTCCTGATCAGACAGCCCATAGCAGACATCCACTGTGACAGTGTCTTTGTTGGTCTCCTCTCTGATTCTGACATGTAGTTCTCAACCATCTCCTTGCATGGTTCATAGCAAGGCTCCGTGCACTCCTGCCCCTTCCTTGCTTGCACTGCAGCCCCCTTTACCTTGCACCATGTTTGCTTATGTGCTGCTTCCCTGGTTTGGGGAGCAGACAACTTTGTGTGTTGTCTTCAAATCTGTAACTATGATTCACTCCCCTGGTGAATGCTGAGCCCACTGCTCTCCGTTCCTTTGTGTGGTGCTTATATCTCATTTTGTCATGGTGCTCTGGAATACTTGGGTGGCAAGGCAAATTGGTGGAAAGTGATGAAATACGTCTTCCTAAAACAGCTTACAGGCAGACAAGTCTTTCCACTCCCTCCCTGCTCTCAACTTTCTCCTATTGCTGCATGTCTTTTCTTCTGGTACATGTGGTGGTGGTACAGTGGGAAGTGAGGCCCAAGGAAACAGTTGTTGGAGCAGATGCTTCAGAGCTAGTCAGTTGGCTGTTGAACACTGGGAGCGTAAGCCTGGGGCTGAAAGGATCTGGATTAGTTACGTTTTTGACTGTCTGTTATGATAAAATCAAGCAGATCCACACAAGGGTTGTTTATACTTCCCTCTCGCTGCTCTCCGGTGGGAGTGGAGAGAGGGAAATTAACAGCCTGGGCATTTTTAGTGGTAGATGTCCCTCCTCATTGCAGGGGGATTAGACTAGATAACCTTTAAAGATCCCTTCCAACCCAAACCATTCTATGATTTTTAATGAAATAAAATTTGGAACTAAAGGCAATAGTTCACAGAATGATACAGACAGCATCTACAGTGCTGAGGATGTAGTGGCAGTGGAAGTAGTAATGCTGATACTCTGTATCTAATGGACTTAGAGCATTAATCTGAGGTGTAGGTGACTGATTCAGATCGCCTTTCTCCTCAATTCAGTCCAGGAACCTGAATTTGTCCCTGACTTCTGAAGTGTTTAAATGCTGTGTGGACCTAATGCTCTAAAGATACTTGTGTAACAAAATAAGTAATTTAAATCTTGCCCCAACTTCTTCCAGTTCATTGTGTTTCTGGAATCGGAATTTCTAAAGTTTACCTGGACTTATAAAAAATTGCAGTTACAGGCAATCTTTTGTTCTGTTGTTTAGCTTGTAGCTTGTCATAAGGTGCTGTGTCATATAACATAGTTGTACCAGTTCATTTCTAACTGGGATTAGTAACACAAAATTTGCAAAGTACTTCTGGAATCAAAAGTAAACATGGAAAACTGCTGTCTTAGCTAGCTGTGTATATCATCAATAGCATTCAGGTGCTGCTGAGTTTGGATCTCCCTGTGTATTAAAAATTAGTGGGAAGACTTATGCCTTTGCTTATACAATTGCTTTGATCTGCTTGTATAGTAAAGACAGCAGCTCATTGATTTACAGAGTAAAATTTCCATATTAAAACAAATACAATCTTCGCGTACACTGGCCTCTTAGTAAATGTGAAGTCTTAGAGTCTTTTGATGGACACTGACTTCTCTTTGGAAGGTAGTAAGTGCTTTTGATCACCAGAATAAAGGTCAAACTAGAGCTAGAGTATCTGCTACCAAAGCTTGAAAGTAACTGGGTAGAATTTGCACTGTGTATTTAGATCTGTACCAGCTTACATTTGTGACTTTGGTAAGGCTTTGTTACTGTTATTTCTGTTAATTCACTTGCTGACGAAATTGTTTATCACCATATTGTACGTGTATGTAACTGTTTACTGTTCTGTTTGCAAAATATTTACTGTTTGTGCCAATGAGAAGAATGGGCTTTTTAATGTACAGATGGCAGATGATTTCTTAAAGGCCATCAGTTCAGGAAAGAAGAACCAGGTTTAATCTTCAGACACAGAAATTCATCGTACCATTTTTAATAAGTCAGTCTTGAGAGTATGGCTCTTCTAGTACCTGATGCTGATCTTTGGTTTTACTGTATTGTCTTCTCCAGTATTTGGCAACTCCTCCAAAATAATAATTTCGCATCTTTAAATGAAAAAACCCTCTCTTGCCATTTATGTAAGGAGGTACGTCCATGAGGACGTGTGCTTTCAGTAGTTTCTTGGTCGTTTGGCTTTTTTTCTCACCAGAGCTCAACTATTTTCATGATGCTATAATACAGTTTTCTTTTTCTTATAATGTCCTTTGCTCTTTGGAAGTGCTAGAAGTAACTTGAAAAGAAACAAAAATCCTACAAGTCGTTCTTTTCTGTAAAGCTTGTTCTCTTTAACTGCTCAGTCCTGATCGTGAGAGCTGTGATTTCTTGCACTGTCCAAGTGAAAGACCCTACCACCGTGTGGCCATGAGAAAGGATTCCACCCTCAAGACTGTCTTGGGTAAAAGAGCAACTACAAAAAAAGCTGTCCCTTGCTTGCAGAATTTGAAGTAGCTACGTAAATACATTTTTCTGTCAGTTCTTCTAAAGTAAGCTTCAACCTTTTAAAAAAAAAAAAACAAAACACCACAAACTGTTAAGTAAAAGAAACCTTAGAACAGTAATGATACAAAATTTAAATTGAATAAGCATTTGAAGAATCTGCTAGCTCTGCTCTTTTGGTTTTTGCTGATTGTTTTCCTTCTTCCTATCCTCTTTGGGAAAGCTGTTTCATAGGATTGCAAAAAATATATTTCGTTATTAGCATTGATGATATTGAGATTGGAAGCAGGCATCAGCTTACTTAGAGACCAAAGATATTGTTGGTAAAATGTCACTGGGGTTAGACAAGGCTGTATTTGGTTATAAATATCAACGGCATTTTGTTATTTGGAATTTATTTAATGTGACAGGAGTATTTATTACCCTTGTTATTTCAAGGTCTTATTTAATATGTACTGCACTTAATTAATACATACTGTAATTAGTAAAAACATTTTTCTTGATGCATGTTGACTTAAATACTGTTAAATTTGTGTTTTATGCCAGCAGCATATAGCAGTTCTGTAAAGCAGCCAGAGTTTACACAAATGAGAAAGCGTCTGCAGGAAAGTAAGGGTAAAGTAACTTCTCAGCTGTTGGAAGACGGTGGTGTATTTATTTTTTCTTTCTTTTAACATGCAGAGGAAATTAAGTCCTAAAGAGGAAAGTGTCTATCTTAGATCTCTGAATGAAAAACAGCTTAATCCATGGCAAAAAGGTGCTGTTACAACGTGCTTCTGCCATTATCAGATGGAATTCCTAAGAACCAGAAAACGGGGGAAGGGGTCGTGCTGACGCTGCCTGTTGCATGGTCTGCACCTGTACTGTTAATGACCAGTTCCCACCAAAAGCACAACGACTTTCAGCAATTTTCTAAAATGCAAGGTTTCAGGACCAGCTTCCAAAGAGGATTAAACTGCACCTCTCCATGCCAGTCTCATGAAGCTTGATTTTCAAAGACCTCTGTAACCCTCCAGCAACTCCAGTATTATCAGACTGTAGGATCAGAAAGACACTTCCTTTATGTTTGCGTGTGCAGCTGGTGCAGGGATTTTCAGTATATCCTGTGGCGATTTTACTTGACACCTCTTATACAGTGCATGTTTGCCAAACTTAAATAGCGGAGAAGGGAAGAAAGCATTTGATACCAGTTGTGATTTAGAGCATGACAGCTTAATGAGCATCATAAAACATTACCTCATGCTGTATCTGTAAATTGTATAAAAATATTTACGCTGTTTGAATGGTTGCCAGGGTGGATTTTATTTGGGAAACATTCTAAATTCTTCTCTCGTTGTTCTATTTTTAAAATATTTTATAGATAAGGGCAGAATGGAATCCAATTAAAAATAATGTCTCTTTTTAGACTAGGTAATGTGAATAAGGCTGGCTGTTTTCTAGCATATCCATTTTAAGACGGTCTTAAATTTAAGTGAATAGTAGTAGGTGAAACTACTGAAAAGATCTTGTAAGATTACAAAAATCAATTTCTGCAAAAAAAAGAAGGTGCATGGGAGAGAAGCTCTGAAGGGGGGAGGATTTCAGTAAGACACCATTTGGTTTAGTTCCAGTTTGTGTTAAAGTCAGTGCGTGTTAAGCTGGAGGGTGAGCTTGGAGTTAATTACTTCATTTTGGTGCCATGTAAATATGCTTCTTGAACAATTAGTGCATCTTTCAAGCAGAATGAGCTACCTCACACAAAGCACCGAGCAAGCTACCGCGATCTCCATGTGCGGCAAAGATGCTCGCACAAGGGAAGATGTCAGCGTGTGGTAAATTCACCCGTGGCTTGCTGAACCCTAGTTTCCCTGTCTGTGGTGTGTATAATGGTGTAAGATTACTATGGAGAGGTTTAGAGAGATGGTGTTAAAGACGTAGCCTTTCTAACTCTTTGCCTTAAAATAGTGACCAGGCAACAGGCAGGAGGCTGGTCCCACAGAGAGACCCAGCACCCTGCTCCCTTCCCCAGGGCCTTTGCTCTTTCGTTGCCAGAGGAACCACAAGTATGAGATTCACACTTAACCTGGTGTCTGACTAACTGGGAGTAAAGTCTCTGAGTAGCAGCATGGGCTGCCTGCAGGATACCAGTCTGGTGGCAGTGGAGAGACTTAAGGATGTTTTCCTTAGCATATGTATTTCTTCCCTATCCTGTAGTGCTGCTGATTGGAGTGGAGCTGTTCTGGCGGCCTGGCATATCCTACAGCTTTCATGTGAAACTTTGAATGTTGATGGAACTATTACTGCTTTGAAAAAAAAATAGGGTAATTAACGTGATATATAAAGGAAATGTTTCTTGCTGCAGTAATGCTGATTTTAGTTTGACATGTTTGTTTTTACAGTGGTCTGCTTCCTTTATACTATCTGTTGCCAACAAAATCGCATCTATCTGTAATGTGTAATTCTCGAGGGGAAAGAAGGAGATTGCTAACCAGCAGTACAAGTGATACCATACGGGATGCTTTTGCAAGTACAATTTTCAAACTCATGTAGATGCAGAAAAAAGAGGTCATATAAAAGAGCCTGAAAACCTATTGAAACTTAGTAAATTTTTTTTAATTGTTAATGCAGGTTGAAGGTACTGATACAATGCACACCATGCTCGGTTGGTGTGCAAAATTGCTTTTGATTTCTGTGGTGTGGTTCTGGTTTAGAAAATGCTCAGGGTCTACTAAGGAAAATTTTTTTTAGCTCTGATTTTTGGTAAGTGAGGACAGTGAACACCATAGCTATACTAGCAGCACTTTCTCGTTCTATTTATGTGTTCACATTGTTGCGGAAAGCTCATCGGCGTTAAAATCGGTGGTTTCCTCCTTCGCTACTTCCCTTCTTCTGTTGTAGTTTTCATTCCCAACAGATCAATCTTTTTCTCACAAGTCTCTCTAGTAGTAACTACACTGTAGAAAAACACTTCTAAGAAGATGGAGAAAATGTGTAACCAGTTATAGGGAATACATTATCTTCCTTCCTTCTATCATCTTTTTCTGGCATTGCTTCGTTCATGTGCTCAGTTGTTAACTCTTTGTACCCCTTCCAGGCTTGTTCTCAGTATTCTTTTTTCCAATACTGATTGCTAATATGTATTTCAAATACAAATATAATGTAGTTTTAATTACAGTTTTATATTAGTGTATCTATTCAGTATGATATGTCAGTAAGCCTTTTTAGCTTACATATCATTGCTCACCTTTTTACCAGTGTTTTGCCACTGAACTTCTAGAATTTGCAGTTTTGTTGTGTGTTTTTGAGCAGTCAGCATGTTTTAGTGGTGGCTGTATTGCAGCAGTATCTGATATGTTCCTTCTAATAATGCTTTTGGAAAGTTTTATAAATAATTTTTGCTCATTTATACATAATTAAAGCAGAAATTGCATAACTTACTAAAATACCTACGAACATAATCTTACTTAGTCGACGTGAACGCTTACCTGGCCCTTCACACAAAATTTGCTCTATTTTTTTGTCATCAGCTTTGATTTTTTTTTTTTTTTTTTTTTTTGTAATACTAAATAGCTATCTGAAAGCAAAGCAGTCTTTCTACTTCCCTGCTCCTTCCTCACCCTCCCTTGCTTCCAAGTTGTCCTACCTATCAGGTAGGCACCTATTTATTGGAGGGCAAAATTTCTCTGCATTTTGGAAGAACTTAGTCTATATTATTTTTGAATTGTTGTGTTGTTATGACCTGGTCAAATTTGCGGAAGTATAAAAGCGTGCATGCACACTTTGCTGAATGTCTTCCAGTTTGTATCTTTTATAGAAAACATAACTAGACAGCCGGTCTCCACTCTGTGAAAACCAGTCTCTTTCTGTGATTAAAATTACCAGAATGTCATGTTGAAATTCCCTAAGGACCAAGGTGGTTTGCACTAGTCATCAGCAAACTTGGTTTTTGGCACTCTGGTCAGCCTTTGGTCTCTAACTTTACCCAAATTCCAGGGAGAAATGGTAAGCAGGACTGATCTTGTTGTCCTGTTCCCACATACCAACACTGCAACTTAAAAAGGAAGCCTTATTGTTTATACTGAAGAGGGCTAAATTCAAGGAGGTGGCATGAACTCCCTTTTCTGCAAAGCTTCCATATAGTGCAATTCGCCATTGCTCGGAGCCCAAACAATGCACGCGGTGCCACTCTGTCTGCTGTCGAACAATTTCGGCTCTGCTGGTTTTTTTTTAAAACAGACTTGCAGAATAGCTGTGTGATTGCAAACTTTGTCTGTGTACTTCAGCAAATAACCTCTAACTTATTTATAGCAGCATGCATTTTGGAAATTATAGCGGTTTTATCCCCTGTGGACAGAGCTTATTATTTGTTTGGTTATTTTACAATTGGGACTGTTTCTGCCACCCACTGCGTGTTGTTCTTCAGTGGTTATTTTCAACCACAAATGGAGGTGTTGGCTTTGTGTGGTTTCGTGATACACAAGACTGTGCTTCCAGAGTTCCTGGAGCCCTAAGTCTGTAAACATCTTTTTGGACTATACTGTAAATTTTTCATCACAGATAGATACTTTAGTGAATGTAATAATACCATGGGACAGGTGTTGGTTGTCAAAAGTACTATTAATCAATATGAATGAGGCACCCTACGCAGCATTTGGTACGGAGTCTATGGCATAGACCTAGAATTACAGCCACAGCAGTGCATGTGAGCCTGCAAATTACTTTTTCATCTTTGTTTACACTTCTGTCGTTAGTTTAAAGTAGCAGAGAGTTACAAAATTTGATGGCCTTTGGAGGAAAAAGCCCCGCAGAAAACTAGTAGCATTTACCGCTGAAAATTTTATGCCAGCTCTGTCTTCCCAAGGCATCATGATAAATGGGAGATGGAATATGCTGTATAAAATGTCTTGGGAACAAAGCAGTCCATTGGTGGCCTGGAGCTTTTTTGGCAGTGTCAAAATCTGTAAATGCTCGTTAAGCCACACTTTTTCTCATATGTGGACGTGCACACATACACAATGGAAAAAAATGCTTGGGAAACTTACTACTGCGTTGAAAGGCTGTAGTGTTGTCTGTAGAAGATGAGGTAAGTTAGCCCTGTGTTCTCCCAATTCAGGTACTGGATGTCAAGAGCTGTCAAAACTAGAATTATACACTCACGACTTGGCAGAAGAATTAAAATTGTTTCTAGTATTTTGTTTTGAAATTGATGAGAATAAACGATTTGAATCTCTGTATGCAGCATGTTTGGAAATTCATTGTTTTCCCCAGGCTTTGGAGAAAGCCTCATGGTTTGCCTGCGGGGAGGAGCTCTCTCACTTAAATATTTCTAGTAAAGTATAATTAATTACCTCAACAGCTAGAAAAGGCTCTAGGAATCTCAGCCATTCCAGATGCAGATGATTTTGATTGTTAGTGAAGACCCTAATGCCCCCCAGCACGTTTCACTGCCTGGCTGACAGCGGATGAGGTAAGGACATTCCAGTTCCATAGGGACCTGGTACTGTGCAGGGATACAGGGAGCTGTACTCTACTAAACTGCGCAGCAGAGCAGTGCAGGTGTTTCTGGCCTAAAGTCTGGTCTGTTTGACCTGTTCCTGTAACAGAGGGAAGGGCTAGGTAAAAAAACACAGTACCGAAGCAGTGTAACTACTTTATTAGGTTGGTTGTAACTGTGTGCCAAACTCTCTTCTTATTCTAATGAGTTGAGCTGCAGTGTTGCACTGATGTGGCCTTTGATTTCAGTTTGGGAGCCAGCTTGGTCCAAGCTAGCTCCTGGGCTCTGCATGGCAGTCCACCGAGAGGTGTAGACTTGCCCAGAGACACAAGCTATTTAGTTTCTAGGTTGAGAAACGGAATTAATGATGGTTTGGACCAAATGTGGATTCGAAATCTTCATATAACATAGATCTTACTGAGGAAAATTAATGCTATCATATAACCATGGAGTGGTAATTACTCATCCCTCTGGAACAATTTCAGTAAGCGAGTTTGAGAAGGGAATCAACAGAGCTAGCGAAACACTCTGCAGGTAATATATCAACCTCGAGCTCTTCAGAAGGCATGAGTCAACCCTCCCACAAATCATGATATTGCAGTTGGTTTTATGTTTAGTTTTATTTCTGTTTGGATTCTTTAGTCTTTGGATTCATATCACTTTTTTTTTTTTTTTTTAACTTGGCAGAATGGGAATCTTCAATTAAACCAGCTTTTTTTAAAAGGCAATTAAGGTTCTCGTATACAAGTATAACTGCAAGAACCAAGACTTTAAGAACTAACTGTGAGAAAACTGATAAAGTTGTTAAGGTTAGTGAGACTGGAGATGTTGTGCAAAATTATTTCACTGGTAATTCTCAGTCAGCTACATAATATTGAGACTACTGGAGCTGAAGGCCAGTAACTAGCAGTGTATCCCAGGGGTCAGTATTGGGTCCAGTCCTGTTTGACATCTTCGTTAGTGACCTCACTGATGGGACAGAGTGTACCCTCAGCAAGTTTGCGTAGAGTACAAAACGCCACAGAGTTGTTGTTACACAGGGTCGTTGTGTTGCCATCTAGAGGGACCTCGTCAGGCTGGAAAAAATGGCTGACAGGAACCTTGTGAAATTCAACAAAGAGAAGTGCAAAGTCCTTCTGCTCAGGAGGTGCAACCACAGACATCAGTACATGCTGGGGCCACCCAGCTGGAAAGCAGCTTGGCAGAAAAGGATCTGGGGGTCCTGGTGGATACCGAGTTGAACATGAGGCAGCGAATGCTGTGCTGGGTTGCATTAGACAAAGCGTTGCCAGCAGGTGCAGGGAGGTGATCCTTCTCCTCAACTCAGCCTTGGTGAAGCTATACCTGGAGTGCTGTGTCCAGTTTTGGGCTCCCTAGTTCAAGAGACAGTCTTGTGAAGAGCCCCATGGTGAATAGGCTGGAGCATCTCTCCAGTGAGGAAAGGCTGAGAGAACTGGGACTGTGCAGTCTGGAGACGAGAAGGTTCAGGGGAATCTCATCAATGCGTAGAAATACCTGAAGAGAGAGAGAGCAAAGTGGTCAGAGCCAGGCTTTTTTCGGTGGTGGTCAGAGGCAGTGGCCACACACTGAACCACAGGAGGTCCCCTCTGAACATCCAGAAGCGCTTTGTCACTGTGAGGGTGGCCGAGCCCTGGCTCAGGTTGCCCAGGGAGGTTGTGGAGTCTCCATCCTTGGAGATACTTAAAAGCTGTCTGGACATGGTCCTGGGGAACGCTGCTTTGAGCAGGGGAGGTTGGACCAGGGGGCTTCCAGAGGTGTCTTCCAACCTCTGCTGTTCTGTGATCCTAAGATGATAACCTGACAGAGGATCTGTCTGCCAGACTGATGGCAGTCGCTGTTGACAATTTAGTCACGCATTTGTATTTACAGTTGGCTGTCTGTACAGAGGGATGGCTCATCAGGGGGAGGAGTGGGTGCTGACTGCCACTTGGAATAGGCCCAAAAGACTGATAAAATTAATTGTGTTACTCCTACACACCGAACCCCTGACAGATGCTTTTCTTCCCCTGACGCTTTCTGTAACTCCTTGTCAGCCTGTTTAGATGCCGTTATCTGACCAAGGCACAAAAGTAGGTAAATTCCTACAAAGCAGTGTAAGCCTTTTAAGGCCAAGTGTTTCCCAGCTGTATAGAGGATTCAGCTGCTTTGCTATTATTAGGCAGCTCAGCAAATCTGAATAAAGAGAAATAATGGTGTTTAGAGGCAAAAATAAGCAACGCTTTATTGCGTGTCTGTTATTTAAGAGTAATTTCCTTTTCTGCTCGCTAGTATGCTAACAAAAACAGCACAGTCCTTGCCGCCTCTGTTTTCACATGTGCTGTTGTGGAAGTAGGATGGGACTAGCAGTTGAGTGTAATTTTTGTGTCAGATGTTTTGGAGGAAGAAGCAGAGGCAATAGAAGAACTAAAGCAACACTTAGGTAATTGTATGTAATTGCCCTTACTGAGTGAGGAGCGTCTGATAATACAGTCCCTGCTGTGGTGTTTGCTTGCCTGATTTTTCTTAAATTTTCAAGACTAAATTTAAAACCCTAGGCAGGTATTGCTGTTGTGCTGGAGGAACTGCAGTGTAAGTAAAGACTCATCTATTTAAAAGGGAAAAAAAAGTCTTAACCTTCTAAGAATATTCAGCAGTTGTTAAAACTTGCCTTAATAAATTTTGGAGTCTGTGTGTGGTCACTGCTGCCAAGGCTCTGTCAGCATTTTCAGCGTGATAGCAGCCAAGCAGGGATGCAACTCTCTGTTGCTTTGTGAACTTGCTGAACATAGCCGTGATTTATGGACACTGAAATATGAAGTATGATGATAGTCAATCATGGGGCATTTTTTTAAACAAAAGCAAAGCTCTTTACTTTTTCCTGTTGTGATAGCTGTCAAGAGAGGCAAATTTTCTATTTTCCTGTCTTCATATTTTACAACAATTTATTTTTCATCTAAAGAACTCAAAATCCAGCCACCGAGCTTGGGTAAGACTTTATAACCCCCCCAAGTCCTCCAAATCCTGAAGGGATTGTTCTGAAAAATTCTGAAGCCGTATTTTAAGTGGTCTGCCTTGAGACTTGGCAGGCTCTGATCACTCGCAGAAGTGCGCAGGATGTGGTTACACTGCACGTACCCACTTAACTGAGAAATTGAGACATGACTCTAAAGGCAGGGAAATAACAATTGGGTACAATAAAAAAATGCTTATCAGTTATTAGTGTTGGGTAACTTCCCATTAGTAGGGTAAGAGGAAAAGGACTCAAGCTATTTTTCTTTGATTAATGATATTATTAGAAGGAATGAAGGATTGCTTAGTTGTTCTTTGTGAAACCTCTTGTTCTTTGTTTTCATCGTAGTTAGTGGGCTCTTCCAAAGACAGTGAGATCTTATGATCCAGTTTCACGGTTTGTATAAACCTGTATAAAGCATGTCTTTATCGAAATGCACAGCACATGTGTTTAACCCTTCTGAAATCTTCTTGAAGTAATGGAGTGTTAATTTTGAAAATTTAAATATTTAAACTGTAATCTTCTGCGACATGAATCATAGAATCATAGAAAGTTTTGGGTTGGAAGGGACCCCTAGAGGTCATCTAGTCCAACCCCCCTGCAGCGAGCAGGGACACCGCTAACTAGATCAGGTTGCTCAGAGCCCTGTCCAACC
>Ga0181612_132618_pt1 | contig 16715 bp, 7 predicted proteins | sample HoacroProtozoa21_FD_119630 | JGI IMG/M metagenome (GOLD analysis project Ga0181612, IMG submission 119630) | Hoatzin crop microbial communities from Cojedes, Venezuel. Combined Assembly of Gp0051906, Gp0051904, Gp0051908
ACACTGACAAAAAATATAGTAGTTTAATGAGTTAGTGCAAAAGAGTAGCTGTAAATAGCTGGGGCTATGAAGGGAAGAGCTGTTCTACTGCATGAGATGCTTAGGTTAGAAAGCAGGAATAGGAAGGGCTAAATATGGTGAATCACAGATGAAAACGAAAGAGAGATAGTGAGACTCGAATAAGAAATCAGCAGAAGGAAAAGATGTTCAGAAATGCCAAAGTTTGGTTAGAAATAGCAGAAAGGCTCACTACTGTGTTTAATATTCACATCCAAAACCTGAATGTAAGCTGAATTTCCAGAGTCATCACTTCTCTGCTCCAAAAGAATATTTTTACTATATGGAAAGTTAGTTTCTTATCTTCTTTTTATGACTGGCTTATAGTAAACAGCCTACTACTGTAAAAACATAAACTTTACTACAATTGTTAGTTGTTCTATGTGATCAAGTAGTAAAGATCTCCATAGTGGTTTTAAAAGTTGTAAATATAGTAGTAAAGTGTATAGGTGCCAATATTATACAAAAAAGAATCTGAACTTTCAGTATAGTGTTTTGTAATATAGATGATTGCAGACAAACTTTGTTTAAAGAACACATCAAGACTGCAAAGTCAAATACTGGAAAGCTACAAAATGCAGAACTAGGTATGAAAGTTTCTTCTCCTCTTTAATTATTTGTAATTATGTACTTCTTCCTCAGGGCTCCTTCCTTTATTTATTGGATAGGAAAACTGGGTCTGATTAGAACTCGTAACTGTCTCTGTGAAAAGAAAATGTACACTGGATCACAATTTCATTTGTTGCAGAAATGGTAGGCAAGAGCCCCCTCCCTTAACACTTGTCAAATTTACTAACAATGAGGAGACAGAAAGCATGTGTGTGGGGAAATGGTGTTTCTGATTCAGCAAGCTAGGTTCTTCCTTATTCAGGACAGTCAATGGTACTAGGGCACTGTCTAAGTTACTAATATATTTAAAACCTGTCCTAAATAGTTCATTCTTCAGTACTTGACTTGGATTGAAGACCTAGATCCACAACATCTTGAGATGGCCGCATCAGTGGATACAAATTGGGTATCTGAAGAGTGTGTGTCTGGGTATCTTTCTTGATGTTGACAAACATGAACATTCAAAGACCTACTACGTGCCCCAGGGCTGACACAGAAACCTCAGCTTCCTGACCCTCAGCCCTCTATTATCCAAGTGAATAACCTTCCTTGTTTACCTTGCCCTCTGCAAGACAGGCTTCCGAAAGGCAGATCTGTCAGAGTTCGGTCTTTCAGCAGATGATGTATACAAACTTCTTTGTAGTAAAAATGGTCCTTTGCCATGAGATTTCAGAGTAAAATAACCCTTAAACATTTTAAATCATTTTCTACCACTCACTATGACCTCCATTCTAGTCCTGTCAAGGCATGGCAAAATCCCATTGATTTCAATGGGATCAAGGGTAAGACCTACATGTGGCTTACAATACCATATTAGTACTATCTTACATTTGTATCACACAAAGATTTTCCAAACCCCACAGAGCATTTCTGGGCAAAACTGTTCTCAAAAAAAAGTATGAACAGAGCAGCATGGTGATACATAACCTGCAGAGCTGAAAAGAATTCAACTCTACCTGGTCATGCTAGTATAATAGTGCTCACAGCTTGTAATTTGTGGCAGATTCTGTTACTCTAATAAAGAAATGATAGTCTGCTCTTCTGAGTGCACAATACCAGAGCAGGAGGTTGTCGCACGATCCTCCTGTGAGATGCAAGGAGACTGCCACTGAACTAAACAAGCAGCCACAGGGGATGTGGGTAACTATGCTGTGGATGGTGGCATCGTCTCTCAGCCAGTGTTATGTAGCTACACTGGTCTGCGACTTCCATAAGCTCCTTAGGAACTGCAGCATATATGAAGGCTCGTGATTTTGTGGTGAAATACATTCAGAGAAGAAGAAAATTCCTAATGCACTGCAAAACTGCAAAGAATGTCTATGTGGTGAGAGGCTTAGTATCTCAGGTAAAATAAAATGGTGAAAAGTAATGGAAAAATCTCCTAGAGAATGAAGTCCCTGAAGTTTAATTGTTTTTCAGTGTAACTAGAACTTTTGAGGGGATTGCAGAAGAGAAGTGAATTTCTTAAACATTCTAGTATTTTGACTCTCATTTTTTTGTTCCTTGTAATCCATCACATGCAGAGTTGAAATACAGCATGCAAAATGAGTCCCTTTAAAAAGGTAATTTTCTTACAGAAGGTTAATTAATGATTACATGATAACTAATACTACAGCCAGTCCCATCAATAGATCACCAGAATGTTCTACAGATCAAGTATTAAGTTAAAGTTGGATATATCGTGCGTGCACCAATTAAGAGACAAAATAGAAAGTAACTGGACAAAATGCTCATTTAGTAACTTCAGCTGTTCATATCACCCAGAAGCCACATTCAGGGACTTCTATAGAAGGATTAGAGTGCCTCCTCTGCCCTCTTCCTGTTCTCTTCTGTAGCATCCTTTCCAGAGCCAGTGTACTGAAACAGAAATGGATGATTGCCCATACTGGGCACTCGGACTGATCAAGCTACGGAGCCCAGTGACTTTTTTATGGGACTAACTCGGCAGTTAAACCTGTTTGGGTTGCCACTGTGGGCTTTATTCAGCGACTCATAACAACTTTGAAATGGCAGGGATTCTGGGTAGTGTTTTCAAAGCAACAGATTATTTATTGATCTTTTAAACATGAAAGAGGGTTAAGTAACAAAAGCTGATGTATGCATTGTCTTAATGAAGACCAGCTACATTTTAGTTCTGCTACAATTTAAATATGCTCATTTGATCAATCAATAATGGGATTTGGAGCTGCTGCACATTCTTTTCAAGATTCAGTCTCTGATCTGGACTTCTGTATAAGTCCATCTCTTTTATCCAGCTTTCATCCATCTCAAACTCTGTGCCAGAAGGTCTTTTAAGACTCTGATAAGGAAAAGGAATCTTAAAGCTGGTCGGACTGTGTTACACAATTGATCCAGAGGGGATATTACAATCTCACTGTGAATCTACTTTTTGATAACTTGGATAGCAAACACTTAGACAATAGTCATTGCTGGTTTTCTGGATAATCTAATCTTCACATTAAAATTCTGGGGTTCTGGAGCTCAGCCTTCGGATTCACAGAGCTAGCTGAACAGAGACATTCATAACAGTAGCTTGAATTTGAAACATATTATAGAAAAAAATCATGACAATTATTCACTCAAAGTCCTAATGATGTTCCTCATTGGACTGAGACATAGCCCTGGAAAAAGGCCACAGCACTTTGTAGTTCAAAGGTCCTGATGTAAGCTTTAGGAATGTGGCCTGTGCTCCGTCTCTTCATCCTCCAGTCTCACAATCTTTTGCAAATACTGTGTCAACCCTGCTTCGGGCTGACCATGGCCACTAAGACAGAACAAATCTTACCTCATGTTGACGGACACAGAACAACATAATATAAAAAAATGCTTTTATGTTATTCTTGAAAACTATGAACAGTGCTAGCCATTATCCCCTACTAGGCTTCCTGAAGGAAGGAATGTAGACAGCTATGGGTATGCTGGAGGCGCTCGCTGTACACTGCTTTCCAAGCATGTTGTCCAATTTAAGAGATAGTAAGAGTGGTGCTTTCACTTTTTTCATGTAGAAAATTCTAGTGCTTTAGGGTTGAAAGGCTGTCATCTAATACATCTGGGGAAGACGTGCTTGTGTTAGCGCTTTGGCGAATCCTTCTGAAAGAAGTCGTCTGTGCAGCACCAGGCTGTGTAACTACTGGCACTGCAGCCTGGCTTTGCATACTGCTTCCTTTCCTGGGGGAGCTGAGGACCTTGTTTCACTGTAGCAGTGTATTTCTGAGCCTGAAATGGAGAGACAGACTCATTAGCTGTCAAGTAAGAATTACTCTGGGCAAATTAAGTCTCCTATCTTGTTGTTGTTAAGTATCAAAAGCTTATGAATGACTGAACAGTGAGGTACGTGGTCCATAGATTGCTGTGAGATCACCTAGATAAGGCAAATAATAAAGTGAGTTTTTATATGCAGCGTTTCTTGCAAGATAATCCCTACCATGCAAAAGCCGAAACTAACAACAGAGCAGTAAAACATCAGTTAAAATTTTCCTTACAAATACCTGCCAGAAACTTACCCCAAAACCAAATATTGGCTAAAATAGCAGAGCTTTTTAATTAGTCTGAAATTGATTTATACACACATTTGTGCAGCTGGGAATTCTGCAGGTCTCTGCACCATGACAAGCAGTTGAATTCTGAGTAACCACTTCTATTTAACTAGCTTTCTGAATGATTTGGGTTAATTTATCCTCAGTCTGAGGAGTTTATGCAAGTATGTTTAACATTTGAAACAAAATTTCTGTTTTTAAAATGGAAGAGTAGAAAAACAAGTGTTCCCAAAAATTTACATGGTAGAAAAAGTCATTTTTTGAACAGTTTGTGAATTTCTTTGGAAAACTAATTGCTGTTTGTCATTGCAATCAATGTTAATTATACTGAATGTACACTGTAATTTCTGAGGAAAATGTTTGCTTGGTATTATATTGGTATGTAACCTTGGAAAGGGTATAAGCAAAAGAGAATATCTGGATGGAGATAGTACTCAGTTAAAATGATTGTTTTACTTGTGTATTTTGGCCTATTTAAAACCTGGATTGAGAAGAGAGCTCAACGCAGGTCTCCTGAGAGACCAAGTTAACTGTGTGTAGTTGTCACTACATTCTTCTGATTGATAGATAACCACATAACAATCTGTGAAGCAGACTTTTAGAGTGTTTTTCAAACAGATTCACATTTGCTGATGCATTCTAAATGTCCTGAACACCCCTAATACTTACTTCCTAGTTTTCTTTTGATCTGTTGACTCATGCTGTCTGAGTAAGAGGGTTAGGAGAACAAAGATCTTTACCAGCTCCCACAGATGAGAAAACACATTTCATTAATGTAAATAACTTTGTCTTTAGACACATCATAGCCTATGACAGTTGAGAATAGTACTTACTGGACCAGGAACTATGTGGAAAATACCCCAACGTGTTCACTGAATTAAAGCCTTTCTAGAAATGTTGGCACTTAAATACGAATTAGGGCTACACTGACAAATTTATTTCTGAGTTGTCCTCACTTCTGAGTGCTATGTTTCTTTTGATAATACGAGTTTATCATGTTTGTGGAGTTCATTAACCCTCCTTTCTATAGAAATTAATCAAAACTGAACCGAATTTGAAGAGTGGCTGTCCAGTGTTTTTAGTTTATTATTGTATCAAACTAGAAGTCTTCAGCCCTAAAGTTAAAACAGCAATATGCTTTCACTATATTAAGTATGAAATAGGATATAATATTCTTGTCACATGTAACACAAGCAAGTCTACCTGTTATATTTAATATATCTTGTAAAAAATTGTCATCAAAATCCATAAAAAACATTTCACAATAAAGACGAAGCTTTGATTCCATGAGGAGCTTAATTCTACATGTACGCATGGGTCAATCCTATCCAGCAAAGCTCTTTCTCTGCATGCCTATGCAGCCAAAATGCTTATTACTTAATTGCATTAAGTTGAACACGTGCTTCAGCAGTATGCTTGAAAACGTGCAGCTAGAAGACAGACCAGTAAAGGCCAAATGAACCCAAGCACTCCAACAGAGGAGTCAAGGACAATAAATAAATGTTGTTCAATGTGGCTGGCAAAGATGGTGCCTACAAAGATGGGGGGTGCATTGTGAAGCAAACCAATGTTGCAAGACAGGATTACCCAAAAGGTCACCCTGAGTGGGCTGCTCTTATGTCAGCGTGTAGCTCATTTTCACATTAAGCTTCTTAGTTAATTAATAATAAAAGACCACTTACAAACTATTACAATGTATTAAATGGATTGTATCATGCTGAAAACACCATAGCTGTGTGTCCTATAATGTAAACTATAATGTCAGAGCAATTAGAGATTATAACTGCACCAGGCATATCTTAGAATACAAATCAAAAGACATGATTTATTACAAATCCTATCAAGAATACACTAGGTAAATTTCAGGGACAAAATTTTAATTAAAAGTGAAGAGAATGCATTGGCTGTATTGAGAAATGGATAAACTTATGGTTTGGCCTGTACAATTGTAACTACTTGTTTTGACAACCCACAGTTCCACCACCAGGAACACAAAGTATCTTAATGCTCTTACCACATTTAATACATGAAGATGTGGTCATTCATTTGGAGGTGTCTTATTCCTTCATTTTGACTGTAATTTTCCTAAGAAGCCTCCAAATTTGGCGTATACAGGTTTTGTATGTGCAGCTTCGTGGTGGTGATTTCTGGTGGTGTAAAATTCACAGAAGGTGGGTTTGGTTTGAATGCTGAACATGTCACCTGAACAACCTCAGGAGATATTAACAGAGTGTTTAACAGAAGCATGATTTGGTGAGCAGAGTAGAATCTGCTTTGACTCTTTTCTTTCCTTTTGAATGCAGAGAACAGTCTGTGCTTACAAAACTTGAAGTATCTAAATCTTGGCACGCTGTTAGAGAAAGGAATCAGTCAGTGTGCATTTGCTAGAAGTAGCCCTCCTGCTAGCTGTCATGTGAAGTACCTTATATCCATTCAGATACAAACACATTGGGTGAGTCTGAATCTATCATTGCTGGACTGGGAAAAGGAGACAATAGAAAGTAAAAAAGAAAGCAACAGAGAAGATGCAGAAATCTAAAGCAAAATCTGAAATCAAGCTTAGGACCATCCTGACGTCTGTTACCACTGTCTTTTTTAGTAGTCCCCTCCACACACCTTCCTCTCTTTCTTTTCCTTGACTTCTCCCTTAGATGTCTACTACCATTACAGTCTCTGTAGACCTATCCTGTCTTCTGTACCCATCTCAATTCTTGCTCCTCTCTCCTTCATGCTCATAGCCTATTTTCCCTTCTCACTCCTGTCATTCCTTCTTGTTTCTTTTTTACTCCAATCTTTCCATGCCTTCCTGACACCAACAACCCCCCTCCACTCCACTAATTTTCCAGTCGCTCTTTTCTGTTGCCTCTCACTTTCCTCATTCCCCTTTCTCTGGACTACCTTCTTGCTCTCTTCCTCACTCTGTTTTTTCATTCTCTGTTGTTTTGTATCGGGTCCTTATTGCTCATCGAAATTTTTCATCAAGCTTCTGTCTCTTAGCTTCCATCTGCCTCTTTTTTTTCTTAGCCAACTCTTTTTATTCCTCATGCCCTACAGTTCTCTACCATTAACTACACTGCTGCTTCTCCTCTTTTTCCCTGTATGTGTTCTCCGTTCTTCAGTAGAAAATGTTGCTGAAATATGGGGCAGTTTTTACCAGCACTGTGATGTTGCCGACCTGATCCACTCCGTTTAAATAGTCATTTCCATTTCAGTGTATGATGCTTTTTACTATTAATTCCTTTGAAGTATGAAATCTATTGTTCTGGTAAAATACTAGAGTAGTGCACTGTGGGGGAAAAAACCTATCTGTAATGGAATTTTAACTTGCTGAATCAAAATCACAATGTTGGACAGATATGTAAATAATGAGTTATTTATATTAGCTGTCACTCTGCCTTATCTAGAAAATAATTCAGTAGTTCTACACAATTGTGGCTGGCATCTATTTTGATGTGTGATAACTGTAAAACATTATCAGTGTCAGGAATTGTACATACTCATGTCATTTTTCATTTTAATGGAGTTGAAAGTGCTGAGAACAAAGGCTCACAACTGATGCAAATCTACTTCTGATTAACACCATGTTTGAAGAACGTTGTGCACGAGAGAGACTGCACAGCCTTGTTTCACAGAGCCCATATGCATATGCAGAGGAATTTATAGCTGAAAATGAAAATGAAAAAAATATCTTTAATGTTTTGGAATTGATTAGGCCTCTATCCAACTGATTGCAGGCATTCTTTGTGTGCGTTAAAACTGAGCATTCATAGAATTTTAAGTACATTGCAGCAGTTTGCTAAATATTTGTTGTAGCAACATTTTCTTTCCATCTATTTAAAAAAACCCACCCTAATCTAGACTTTCTGACTCATTTTATATGTTTGCAGAGACTAAAAGGTTGCTGCATTCTTGGAGCATATGCTCAAACAGTTTTATCATCTGCTCCTAGTTTTCTTCTTTGCTATGTCCATTTACTTACAAATGTCCTTTATCCATATGAAGCGGTAGCAAACCTCTGTTAAACAGGCCGTGGAAAATGATAATGCCCACTTTCAAACCATGACTACCGCCAAATGCATACATGGGAAGAGATCATTAAGTCTGCCTGTGCCAACAGTGTGGGATATCTTGGCTCGTTACGTCTTTGCATGTGAGATGAGCTGATCAGGAAAGCAGTTTGCGCTTATGGAGGAACGTGCCTGGATGAGTTCCACATCCACTTGCTGGCATGAGCTACAGAGCATGCTCCGCGTTTGCTCTCATTCCCACCAGGTAGCCTGTTATGGTTACTCTTGTCCTGACATGCTGCACACGTAAGAAAAGACTGGTTAGAATGTAAAGAGGTAGAGAGACAATCCTAAGACTGCTGATTTGTCTTAAATTTAATAGTAAAGCAAATGTTGAGTGGAATGTCAGAACAGAATTTCAATACGTTGTCCTCTGATGGAGACAGCCTCTTTCTGCCCGTTTCAGCTGTAGGAATAGCCAAATGTCATACATTAGATGTACAGAATCTTAGGAATGTCATATATCCCAAGGGATATATGGCACACATGCAGAATCTTGGGAATGCCATATGTCCTAGCAACTGACATCAAGATAGATCAGGTCCAAAATGCTCTGAATCCCCTGTGTTTTTCTACATACTCTCTAGCACCAATTTATAGAGGCAAAAACATTACACAAAGTAACTGCACAGTATTATAAGCATGCCAATTAGGTTTCTTAGTAGTCATCCCTCCTACTAAGCTAAAATCAAGCCAATGAATCTAACCTGGAAAGAGAACAGGGAGACAAGATACCAAAATTATAACTCCCCTGAACTGCAACAGAAATTGTTGGTTCCAGTAAAACAATTTTGGTAAACACTTCTTATGCTGAAATACACTTCTAGGCTTGTTTGTGTGTTTGCTTTATTTACAAAAAGTTGCAAAATATACTTTGCAAAATTTATGAAACACTGAATTAATTTTCTTTTATGCTTAAACTTTCTATTATGGTGGGAATCGTAGAGCTGCAAGAATTTGTGCCAGCTCTCTTCAGATGTGTCCTAAGATGGAATTTTTAGACACACAAAACATCTGTGAGAGTTTGAAAACTTGTTGTTATGCCTTCGTACTCTTTCTCAAGAGAGATAAGAATGTCATTTCAGAGGAATCAAAGCAGTGGGCATGCCCAGCTTTCCACTAGCTCAGGGTCCAGCTACCTAAGAACAAGGGAGAGCAGACATAAAAGATTCTACGGGATGTACCAAAACCCCTTCGGTTTCTTTAGTGTGAGGGTAGGTCATGAACTAACAAGAGAAGTACAACTAAGTTTAAATGGAATTGTAAGGAAAATATTATTTTCTGGTGTTAGCATTTTGTCTCACAAGGTCTAGTCTTGATCACAGCCTGCCTTCTCTTCTGTAGGTGTGTAATCCTTTTTGGCCCAAGACAGTGAGCACCTTGCAGAGTGCACAGGTTCCTTCACACACAACCAACCTTTCAAGTATCTTGTGTCTTTCCAGCTCGAACCCAACAAAGGTCCATGAGAGTACTTCTGCAGATCAGGTCTGCAAGTCTGTGTCACTGCTTGAATTTTTACAAGATGGCGTTTTGCAAAAAATACATGAGTCAGTTCTCTCTCACACTATTTTCACACTCATGCAGCAAAATTAAACTGTCATATTACGTTCTTCTTCTTTCTCTGGTGATATTTTGTGCTCTGAAATGGAGAACTGCTTCTCTTTCTCCTTTCATCTGTTGCAGAGATGCAAAACTCCCTTAAGTTTAGGGTAGAGATTTAAGACTATGAGGACAGTTTCTTGTGAAATGGCTCTTATGCGTGTGAGTCTATGTACGCATGTATGTATGTGCATCCTGTGAGAAACTAATCTGAAGGAGAAACTTAAGCTGGGGTTGTCAGGGTTAACATCTGCTTTGCGCAGAAGGGTAGCCTTGTGCATGTTTTCTTGGTTTACACAGATGTGTGCCTGTAAGAGCTCCTGTGATTCCTGTGGGACAAGGTCATGACTTTGGTCAGTTCCTTGTCAGTAAAAGCTCATCACTTCGCGTTTTTACCTTCTTTTGAAATACTGTCCTGATATTTTTCAAGTGCCTTCTGCTATATACTAGATAACACACAGCTTTAAAGGTGATCATTTTGAAGTTAATGACTTCCTCCTACCCTTCTGTTCTGCTTGAGATAGGAGACAGAGCGGTTTTCGTCTTTTTTCTGACTTACTGTCAGCTGATCCTTTCGGGAAAGTTACAGTTATTATAGGCACCTCAGTAAATGTAAAAATGTCATTGCTACATTCTCCTTGAACATACCAAGTACTAAAACCTATATATCGTGGGAGCACCTTGTTAGTTTGTGTTTAGAGTGAGGAAGAATTAGGATAGTTGGTTTAAGAAACATTTATTAGAAAAGATATGTGTGAAGTACTTGTTGAAAAATGAAGTCTAACATGTTCTTTGTCTATGCAGGATGGGCTCTCTTCTGCTTTCCATGATGAATCATGTTGCTTTTTTTCTGTATCTCACATGATCCCACGCAAACTTTGAAAAAGTCACCAAGAAGATGGCAAAAAAAAAGAGCCAATTTAAATAACATAGCCAGGGCTTATTTTCCTTCTCCATTTGCTGTGAAATCCCAGCAAAAAAAATACATATAAGCAGTTTTCTATGAATCTTATGCTAAATAGCTGTTAAACAAGAGAAGGAAAACCCAAAGTATGAGAACATGCAAATATCCAAAAGAGTATACTGCTCTCTGAGGGGCAGACACTCAAACTTTTTATGAAGTTCAAGGAATCTTTCTAAAGTTATAAAGTACCTTGAGGCAGAAATACCTTCCTGAAGCATCCTGGCTGCTGCTAGGCAGCAGATCATAAATTGCAGAATACATAGATTTTCAGTCCTCATGCCATTTTTTTGTCTGGCAGAATAACTCTATCTGTTATATCTCCTTGCTACTTAAGAAGATTTATTGAGGTGAAAAGCACTGTGTCTTTACTGAAAGAGTAGCGGAGTCCACTTACTATATATATGTGTCCTATCTATAGCAGTTTATATTTGTGCAGGAGGCTTATAGAGTGTATTTTTTTCCTGACTTGAGTGATAAATTTTTGGAAGTCCTCAGGAATAATGATCTGGAAAATGTATTTTCCCCACAAGGCTCTAATATTTTTTTAGCCAGTGGCTTTGGCATTTCATAAATGGTACACATTTTTAGCAGGTGTAAAGCATTTTTGGAGACTAACTGCTAATGGCAACTTAATCCATGATTAAAGTGTTCCAAAAGAAGAGACAAAAAATCTTCCGTACTTTTTTCCTAAGCTTTTAGGATTGTGATATTTTGCCAGAAGGTCTGAAAACAGGCAGGGCCATGACGCCTTAAGATCTTACCAGAGCTGTGCCTTAGACAGTCACAATTTTGATGATGCTGTTCTGGACCAACAAGGTTAGTTTCTAGGAAGGAATTGATTGTTCCTCTTCTGCATTATATTATGTAGTGAATAAAATGATTGTGCGCGGCTATTCCTGTTCCTGCCCTTTGCCTGTCTCAGCAAAGTCGACTGAAATAATGAATTTTGGAAGGGGAGGATACCTGGGACTAACTGTTGGTAAAAATGTACAACATATAGTGTGTGTTGGTCTTGAGATGAGACAGTAAATATGGTTAAGTGACTTGAATAAGAACTGTGATTTTTTTTTTTTTATTACACTGTCGTCTTTGATAAAGTGAGGGTCATCAAGAAGAAAAAAATATTTCCCTACATTTTACAACTTCTCCTATTGCCTTTTCAAGTAAAATATACTTCTCTCACTTAGGAGCCAATCCTCTTCTGTAGACGATATTTAGCATAAACTAAGAAAATTAGAGAAAAATCATTGACCAGAAAAATTTAAAATTCTCAGCTCTACCACAGTCCTTTTAACTACTAATGTAGAATTATCATCATCCCTGGAGGTATTTAAAAGATGTGTAGACGTGATGCTTAGGGACATGGTTTAGCGGTGGAAGTGGCAGTGTTAGATTTACAGTTAGACTTGATGGTCTTAAAGGTCTTTTCCAACCTAAATGATTCTGTGATTGTATACAAGTTATTCCACAAAACCTTTTGTATGTTTGTTTCCCGCTGCACGCATCCCCCAAATATCGCTCAATTGTTGGCTATGATTCTAATTTTTATGTCTTCTTCAGTCCCCACTTGCTCTCGTTACTATACTGCATATTTTGCTATATGAAGCACAATTTTACTGAAAATAAAAAAAAAAAAAAAAAGCCAAAAAGGTCTGGAAGGGGTTACTCTTTTGTGACTAGACCAATGTGCTTTCTGTGTTTTTCCATCTACCTCTCTTATGAAAAAATGAGAATGTTAAATAGCAGTAAGAAAAAGGCCATAGCTGTCTCCAGAATGATACTTGAATAGATTTGCTCTGGTGATGTATTGCTACAATACATCAACAAAATGCAATTTCTCAGAGGTAGTTGCTACTTGCCAAATACTGCAGTCTAGGAAATAATCTAAGCTTGTTTTCAGCTGAATGATTTTGGGACTAGAATGATAGTAGGTGGGCTACAGAACTCTCCTGAATTCATTTTTATAAATATGGGTGATAGATAGGCAACTGTTTAAATTTCAGGCATATTACAGGAAAAAGCATATACAAATTTAGATGATTAAGCTTTTACATTTTTTTACATATTTGCTACACTCCGCATACACTTCTCCAACATATGTTATAGTGAGAGAAAGTCAAAGAGAGACCTTTACAAGGAAGCTGCTGCTTGAAAAATGGTTTGATGTGAAATTTTCCCTGGAAAAAATATCATACTTAGTCTTTTAAACATCTTATATTCAAAATATAAGTAGGTTTTCATACTTTTTGTAGAGCTGAGACTGCATTTCAAATGGTATATTTTACAGTGTCCCAAACCAGGATCCGGATGACTGAGGAAATTAATGCAGTCCTGCGCAAAGTAACCTGAGGTACTACTGATGTTTGTCTTAATTTTATAGCACAAACCAGAGGAAATTGTCCGATGTCTCTACTTACAATTAATTCTTTCTGAGCGCTCATCTTTTCCTTCTTCCATATTAATTCTTTTTTTCTTATCATGCTACTGCTACCTTGCCTTTTCTGCAAATTCAGTGTCAATGATCACAGCAGCCTACTTCAGCCATGACCTCTTCAAATCTCCCACACTTTCAGAGAATGGTTACTCTTGTGTTTCTCTAATCCTGGCTCTATTTCGGTGCAGCTACAGCATGGAGGAAAAGTATAAAAGTAACAGAAGATGTAAATTTGTTCTCTTTTATGGAGACATAAGGTTTTATATCATCAGTAGTCAGTTTCCTGTTAGTTAAATGAACGTGGAAAATATTTCAGCTTTATAAATACACTTCGGTTCTAGCCCAATATCTCATAAAGCATGCAATATCATCATGATTCAGGTTGCATTTATCGGTTGTCTTTGGGATCTTCTCCTGATATAGTAATAGATTCAAATTTTATCTGCACCTATAGTGACTAAAATCCACCTGTGAAGTTTGTCTAATCCTTACGATCACAGTATACTCTTTGATAGAACATTGCTGTCATTGAGAAGCCAGCAGACTTTGATAATTCATCAAGCAACATATGTCTGGAAAGCAAAGTTGTATATTTTATTCAAATACAGATGAAATATATAAGGGCACTAAGAAAAATTATAGTTACCAGAATGCTGAAATTAAACCAACTTACTCTATATATCGCAACAAGCACTTAAGAAGGGTTAGAATAGATGTGCACTTTCTTAGTTTAGCAGATTGGTTTATCAAACGAAGATACCCGATCAGTCTGTCATAATCTAGCAATGAAAAATCAGTGTGATATTTAATCCTTTTTTGTATTTACTTCTATATCTATAATTAATGTTTCTGCACACAATGTACCTGAGACTTGCCTGTTACTAAGGTCACATTATGAGACACACAGCTGCCTCGATAACATTTCCTTTTTTCAACTATTATTACCATGTTTGCTGTTCATTAATTCTGTGCCTAGTTCCTGATTTGATAGATACATTAATAGTCTTAATATGTGATTTAAAATTATACTTGGTTCTTTTAGTGTCCTGGGATGGAGATTATGTGTTGTAGTCAGAAGATGTAAAATCCTCTGTGTTTTGATCTTATTGTTGATGTAATTTCAGTTTCAGTATTCTTAAACTACTTGCCCTCACACCTTTGACACCTAGCTGGACACCATAATCCTCATGGAAAACTGATGCATAGTGTTCATTTAGATTCAAGTCATAAACCTCAATTAGCTTCAGGCTCCAGGCTGTCTTTACTGAAAAGATGCCCCAGTCCTTTGTGTCTTATTCTTTTTTTACTTAATTGGCCAAGCACTTTATTTTAGCTTCTTTCACACAGCCCAGTTGAGCTTGGGTCATAGCTACTTCCAGTTTTCAACCTCCATTTAAACAATTCTTTGTTTTTTCAAATACGTAGGTTGCAAATCTAGAAGTTTAATCCATTATTTTTCTTTTACTCATTACTAGTGTTCACAGTCATATGTATTTATTGAATACAATGCAAAGCTGTCTTGGAATATTTATTTTATTGATAACATGTATTTTCTGTGCCTCCTCCCATGTGTACATCTGTTAACTTAAAAAAGACAAAACAGGATGTCAGTATAAGAGTAATGAAACTACACACATATTTGTATGTTTTCAGGTGTAGTAGGAACCTAAAACTAATAACTAAAGAATGTGCATTTTCCAAGTGCTTAAGTAGACAGACCATATTAAAAAACAAAAACAAAAACACCAGAAAATTCTAATTGTAAATAAGCAACTAAAAAAGGGGATTCAAATACAAAAATCACATTTTTTTTCTTTATTCCAGTAACTTATTTTGGGTCTTTTTCCCCATAAGTAATTTATTGATGATACTTGATACCATTGTGGGAGAGAAAATTCAGATGCTTCAGATCTATAAAATCCATTCTGTTTTACAAGTGCCCTGAAAAGCAATAGCACTGTTTAGTGTTATTACTCTATATGTTGACACTAGGAGTCTGTTACCTCCCCTAGGTCCAAATTACTCACAAACAACATAATGAAATTAGTTAATCACTTGCCACTGAAATAATGATAATGAGGGCACACCTGGGAAGCTTGGTATTGATGTCTGGGCTTGGATCAGGAGTGTGCTGTTGAAACACATCCCCTGCTCGTTCCGCCTACTGAGCCTTGGCTCACATCTCACAGCAATCTTGGACCACATGCAATGAACCTCTTTGGGATAAAATTAAACCGGAAGATACGACCTGGGAGCCTGTATAATGTGCTCCAGCTACAACTGGGCATGTCATTCATTGCATGATGTCCAAAATAAAACGGCTCGGCTGTGCGAAGTACAGACCTCAGCTGTTTAGCTTTATCGATGTCTTCCTATTGGTCTATGTTACCCACTAAGGTAGACACAGCTGCTGATTCCTTTGCATATCATAAGCACAATATTTATTTGAAAAAAATAAAGAAGAAACATTTTATAGGAGACTAACATTTACAGTGTTAACCCTACGACCACACTTTTGCTCTTCCAGAACTGAAAATGAAGTCCACAGAACCCTAAGCTTTTTTCTAAGCAGCACTACGGGACTTTCAGAATCTCAGCTTTAATTCTGGTCTCACTGAAATAGGCTGGAACTTTTCCTGTTGAATTGAATAGAAACAGTGATAAGTGAAATACTGTGTTAATATCTGTAGCATTTTCAACACTGGTTTTCATAGTCACCAGTATTTAATGTTATATTTGTAAAGTGAAAATGCTTTTTCAAACTGTTCAGGTCAGTAAAAGCACAAGTGTGAGCAGAAGAAGGGAAGCTCAGGAGGGTAAACAAAATCTACAAGTGGTATGTTGGGTTTAAAACAATCCCAATATTCTAAAATAATATATATACTTGGGGGAAATCTGATGGAGATACAATGGCAAAAAAGAAAAGTTATGAATCTAAGTTATTAACATTATAACACTATTCTGATTCTGTGAGAAGATTTTAAGTGCCTTGTAATAACTAATATTTTAGTTTTACACAAAGGTGTGGACTTTTCAGGCTGCTGAAATACTTTGTAATTTGCTGCATGCTTTAAAAGGGACGTAGTAAAAACGGTGATTTTGAGGGCCTTGTTCTTCCTGACAAAATGAGTCACGTATCTGTACTTTGCTAAAAGACTGTCCTGCCAGGAGTCTATGGTTTGCTACCCCTCCTCATTCCTCTTGCATCTAAAGGATCTTACTGACAGTACTGACAGTATTAATTTTCCCTCAGTTTCCAAAATTCACAGGACGCCTAGGAACATGGAGGAAAAGTGATGGATGAGCCAAACACTAGCTTTAGAGATTCTTCTTCCCGACATCACTTTGCTCACTAGACTCTCTTTGGCCCAAGCCAAGGAAGAATTTGTATTTGCATTAGTTACAACTGTCATTTTTACAAGTTTCTTTTACTTACTGTCATTTTCTAG
>Ga0181612_129981_pt1 | contig 16713 bp, 7 predicted proteins | sample HoacroProtozoa21_FD_119630 | JGI IMG/M metagenome (GOLD analysis project Ga0181612, IMG submission 119630) | Hoatzin crop microbial communities from Cojedes, Venezuel. Combined Assembly of Gp0051906, Gp0051904, Gp0051908
CAGCCTGGCAGCCAAGCTCCTGTGAAATTTGTGGGAAGACTGCGATGACATGGAGGAGGCTGGGGTAGCCCATGATCTTAAAAAAGCAGCTTCAAAAGAGAAGGCTGTAGACGGCAGTCCTGCTACAGCAACACCACCTCCTCCAGAGAAAGTCATAGGAACACATTGACTAAAAGGATAATCTGTGTGTTTGTTTCTGTAATCGACACAGTGACACTGTGTACCTGTCTGTGGGCCAGATTACATTATAAACGTTCTAACCAGGTTGGGATGTGCAACGAAGAGACTGCATAACCTCTTTCCTGTGACTGCATTAGTCTGTCCTAGCATGGAGCTGTTTGAACAGCAAACAAGGATGAGATTTTTGTGGGCTGGCGTATGGGTTCTTCAGCAGACATTTAAATGCAGAAGATCAGATATCTAATTTCATTAAGCAGGACTCTTAAGTTACAGAGCATCTCTCTTGCAAGATATGCATTCCCTTTAAAATTACTGTGCTATGTAATGCATTGGTAGCCAGTGTGTTCCCTGGAAATATACAGGTCATCCTCCAGTTGTCATGTAGTACTGCCACTTGATTTATAAAAGCAGAACCACATATACCCATCAGAAACAAAATTAGCAATAATCCTCAAAGGCAGCTGAGTATCAACTTGTACTTTTTTTGTGAGAAGATGGTGGCATAGGTTCAAGAGCCTGGTTTTAGAAAATAATATATTGAATGAGCTAGTTATTGATAATGGAACCTAATTTTTCACCTATTGTTCTTGACAGAAAGAGTTCTGTTATCTTTACTGGGTGGGATGTCACAAGCCTAAAGCAAGAGATTCTCATCTACATCAGTACAATTGATTCATTCAGAAGTAAGACTCTGCATTATAGTACTTCAGTGTGAAGAGACTGAGACAGGTCATGTCATTGTTTTTTTTTTTTCTAATGAAGAAGTAATAACTGTAGGTCAATATATTTGGGCAATGGATGAGCTGATTTCTTACTGAAACTACTCAGGAATAAAAACCTGAGGCTTATTGCGTTGATGAATCTGCAACCTATGTATTATTTCTGCAGGAAAATATGGGCTCTGAGCAGCAGCATTAAATGTTCTGCTATGTGGTGATTTGTCAGTGTTGTGACAATTACTTAACTGTTTAGGGATCATCAGATGCAATATATATTTCATCATTGTACACAATCTACATCAGAAAGGAATTTTTATTATTACAGTGCACCGAGCATGTCCAATTTCAGACAAAACAAATTATTCTGAACACACTTGCTTCCACTTGTAATGTATTTTTAGAGCTACCCCTGGGTATATACTGGAGTGTCATTAAGGGAAAATGGAAGAAACTTCAGTTCTAACCAGATTGTCACATTTCAAACTGTCTGTTCCAAGGACAGAGGGAAGGCTTGAGATATGTTGTTGAACTGCAAAAATACCCCTGATCTTGCCAAGATTCCTTAAATAATAAACTGTAAATATATTTAGACATACACCGTTTGGCATAAAAACAAAGAAGACTGCAGCATGGAACAGATACAATCCAAAACTATGAACAGTTGAAAAACATAACAGAAAACACAACTGATATCTAAGATGCAGATTGGCAGAGATAATATTTAGATCTTTTTCAATGTTGTATGGTACTTGGAGCTAATAGGATCCCTCACTGGTCTCTGCGAATCTGAAAAATTCATGAACACAAGTGTGCTACAGGTCTTGTGGCAGTGGTTGAAATTCTGCAAATCCCATGGCAAGTTAACAGGAAGATGTATCCAGAAGACATTATTAGGATTGTCAGAATGTCATAGTGTAGTTTAAACTTTATTGTCTGTAAGTGAGGTACATCAGGCTTGAAAAGGTAAGGTTTGTTTGGACTGAGAGCTGAATAGCTCAGTTACCTAATATTTTTAATATTAAAAGATTGTTGCAACCTTTTCTAAATGCATTCATAGGGCAGGCTCTGGTCAGCAATGGACAAAAGATCAGTTCCTCAAGTGTCTCAAATTTACTGAGATAGGGGATCTTAATTGCTGTTTCTAACTTCCTGCCAAAACTCCTGAGATATGTGGCAGTCTGTCAAATGACTGAACAAATGTTGCAATTTGTCTCACGTTGTCACCATAACGTCCAAAAGCACTAGGAATTTCTAGAGCATCGTGGAATGGAGAGAAATCCTGTGATGGTATCTCCTTGCCAAACACTTAGGTCTAGTAATCCTTCTGCTTGACCTGAAATTCCCCTCCAAGGCTGGTGAGCAAGAGTATGGCTGCAAATGCACGCTGTCATCTGTTAAACATGGAAAGGTCCATCATCCTATGCTTTGTATCTGAGCAGAGGTGATAGAAATGAAGCCATACCTGGCTGTTTTCTTCTCTTTCACGAACAGCTTCAAAATAAAGCCTTTAAAACCAATTCTTGACATTTTAAAAGAAGTCTTACAGTTACCATCTTTGGTAACTAGTCCTTCTCTTAAACTATAGCTGTCCGTACCATACGTCTAAAGGTTCAGGGTCAAAACCTGGTGGCAATGGAGTTCTGTGGTGATGGAGGAGGTTATACCTCTGCACTACAAGGGGTTGCCTTTGAGAGGCTGAAAGGAGAAGATAGATGCTTCTCATATACCCTGGCAACTCTGCAAAAGTATTATCAAGTCCACTTTTGTGTAGGGCTGTGGAAGAACGACATGTACCTTTGTCATGGTTTAACCTGGAAGCTGGCAACTAGGACCACGCAACCTCTCACTTGCTCCTCCCTCACCCAGTGGGATGGGGAGGAGAATAAAAAAGCCCAAAAACTTGTGGGTTGATAAGAAGACAGTTTAATAAGACAACAAAGGAAATAATAATAACAACAACAATAATAACAGTATATGCAAAGCAAGCAATACACAATATTTTTCTCACTGCTTGATGACCGATTTGCAGCCAGTGCCCAAGCAGCTATCTTGGAACTTGTGGATTTTGTGGAACTCACCAAAAAAAATAAAAAGACTGAACTCACAGAAAAAGTTTGACCTCACAGAGAGCTGATTTCCCAGAAAAGAGATTCCTGCCCCTTAACCAACTTCCGTAGCATGATGTCTATGGTATGGAATATTTCCACTGGCCAGCTTGGCTATCTGTCTGGTTATGCTCCCTCCCGTTTCTTGTACATCTGCTCATTAGCTAAATATGGGAGACTGGAAAAAGTCCTTGATTTCTTAGCTACAACTGAAAACATCAATGTCATCGGCATTCTTCTCGTACTGAATCCAAAACAGAGCAGCTACTGGGAGGAAAATTAACTCTATGCCAGTGAAAACCAGGACAACCTTTCACCACTGGAAGACAGCAGTGCTGCCTGTATTCATGGTTCTGCACTTCTGACAAAACCGGAGTTTTTTCTGCATGAGAAAGAATCACGAACTTCTGATAAATCAAGGATAAATAGGGGCATAAGAGCCTAGTGACTAGACTTCTCTCAAACTGATACGTGAAGAAAAGCGCCATGATATGATTAAACTGAGGCGTGAATTGCTGTAAAAGGCAGCCTTTGGCAAGTCATCAGAGCTGTTCCTCTGCTTTCTTTGCATTTCTAAGGATGTGGCTGTAATGATAAGGAACGGAGAGGCTGAAGGCTCACTTTTCCTCTGCGTATTCCCCTTGCAGCTCTGAAAGCTGGCAGTAAAATACTCTCTGCTAACATCTCACTCTTCATCAGTTCCGTTAATGAACAGACTATCATCTACTTCACAAATAATGACCACTTAAGAATCAATTGATTGTGCTTCATAGGGAAGCGTTGTGCTACTGCAAATTCTACCAGCCAGGAGATTTTTGGCAGCTCTAGTCTGCAAATCTAGATATCTTTGCAGGTCTTTCTTGACAGTTCAGAGCACTGTGGTGAAAGGTAACAAGCTCTTAAGTAGTGTTTAAATGTCACACCTCTGTAACAGGAAGATAGAAACCCAATAAACCTGAATGTAGATCTGTCAGTTTAGCACAAGAAGTAGCTTCTATTAAGATTTATGTTCGCTTTTAAGACCCATCTCAGCTCTGGACTACAATATTTCTTAACTGCAAATTAACACAATGGGTTCAAAGTCAGCTAAATCTGAGTGCTGATACATTTGAATACACCTTCTGTAGAGCTGTAAGAACCTATTTTCTTGTTTTCACTAAAACTACAATCAGGTTATCCTGTTTCATTTCTGCATACAGATTTGCCTTTACATGTGTATAATAGGTTTATTTTAAATAGCTCTTCCAAAATTACTTCAATGACAAAAGATGAATACATAATGATCCTAACAAATCAGCAAATAGTACACAGTTAATGTCCTGTAATTGTGAATCCCCACGTCTTCAGTTCAAAAGGAGTTTGTAGTAATACATGAAGCTAACCCATACTGAGAAGACAATGCAAAGAGCGTTAGATTAGTGAGCTAGTGTACCTAACATCAATTAAAGGAACTGTTAGTGTTAATTCTAATGAAAAGATATTTTTGAGTGCTGAAAGACATGATAACAAGGAAAGTGATGAAACCTTTAGTTTAATGTTAAATACCATTTTAGTTAAATGCTTAAGTGGTGGCAATAATGCAGAAGAGAAGATTTGACAAAAGAAGATGAGCAATGGCATATAGCGCAAACTAGATTAAAATATATTGATGATTTATGGTTTTCATTAAATGTTATTTCTCAAGAATAGAGGCACTCAGTCGCATGGTAACAGGGGAGCCAATGACTTTCAGGACTCTGCTATATGCTACGCATGTGTCAACACCCGTTGCATAAGTGCTTTCTCTGAGTTCTTCCACTGGATGTACATCTCAGGTTAATCCATGTAATCTTTATCATAAACCAACAGATACTAATAAATCAGGAAGTTATGGTGTTCCTTGTCATTATCAGCTTCTAGCTGTCTGCCTGTTCAGGCTCCAAAGGCACACACATGTGGATCAGAAAAATATTCTGTAGGAAACAGTTGTTTTATATCTGAAACTGACTTGAACTAAAATCACTTAGAGACTCCAAATCATAATCCTTCAACACTCTAAATCACATAGTCATAGCCAACAGCTATAACATTTGGGCTACTTTATAACTTCAAAAATCTGTACATTTACTCTGGCTTGTCTATACATCCATGCCCCATGTAAACCTTAGCATTTGTCAAGGTCTGACAACTGTGGATCCAAATGCTTAATCTCAGCCTATTGTCTGGTTTTGGTTTGTAAAGCTAAAACTTATGTACATGTAACTAAATGTAGCTTATAACGGTCTGACACATCTAAGAATGCTGGGTAATGGTTTTTTTTTCGTTTTAAAAGAGCTTCCATTGTTGAAGGAAAGCTTTGTATCAAATCTTCAGGAAACAGAATTTTCATTACTATTCTTTCCTGTATGTTCTTATTTGTGGAGCAGGATGACAGGTAGCACAGGGGAGAGGAAAATACTTTCTACTCAAACTTCAAACACCACTGCGAACGCTAAGCTACGAGAATTTCCTTCAAACATCTGCAAAATTTGGGCCAGCCAATTATCTAATGAGTTTCAAAAGAATTGCCTAGCTATGGCTTAAACATGCTAAGCTGAGATATCAAGTATCCCATCCCTCTCGGAATGTATAGGGAGTATCTTTGGGAATTTTTTCAAGCTTGTGAAGCAGATTTTCGCATATCAGGCAAATGCAAAGCTTCACTCACAATGAATAAGAATTAAACTGGATAGTCACAGAGCAGTTCTGGAAATGCAGCTCTTTCTGGGATGGTATGAAACCAGAAAGGCTGCGTTGTGGGGGAAAGAAATGACGTGCAGTAAGATGGACACAACTTTAAAATCCGGGTGATAAAAGGTAAAAAGTGGCACTGGTTCCCCAAGTCAGTGCTACATAGTTACCTTGAATAGATGTTCTAGGTGGAACCTCAGTAAATTCAACGTAGGCATTAGTCCAAATAGAGAACTGGAAACCCAGCCTATAGTTCACTTTTCAGTCTCTGCAAAATCTGTGTTATCTCTCGGATGCATGGTAAAAACCTGTTACTAAACATGAAGCTCAAGGAGCAAAAGCTGCCTTTGCTAAGCATGGATGCCAGCAGCTTTGTTACTGTGCATCTTCAGTTGTGCTGCAGCATGAGTGACTTCAGCTACTTTTCATTCTGGAAATCAAAATTAATCTTGCTACTATTGACAAACTGTAGTGATGGTTGTGAACTCCAACACTACAACTCAAACTCTAGTGATGGCTGTGAAGACCAACATTTGCTGGACTTCAGTTCTATCAGCTAAATCTTCTTGCCTGTATTATAGTTTGAATCTGTATACCTGTTCACATGGCAATACGTCAGTTCGCAAAAGCTAATTATTTCAGGTTCAGTGGCTGCAAGGTGTCAGTTGCCATTCAGGGCTATGAGTGATTTACTCCTCATCACATAGGTCAAAAAGCAGGAGGGGAGATAAAAATGAATCCGTTTGCATCTGAAAGGATAAGTTCTTCTCAAGTGTCACCCAGAAGCTACAATGTTATCTATGAAATTTTAATCTTCCTGTGAGATTCCTGTCCTTTGCATGTTGCTCCTGCACCAAAGACATCACTGGAGTTGTGACAACCTTCACACAAGTCCCTCACCCAGTGGCTGCTGAGGCTCAGTGCAGGCTACCCAAATCCAATGACAGATTTTGTGGCAACAAGCCAGTCAACAAAGTTTGCAGCTGAAGTGCCCACATTTCCTAAACTGGCTAGCGTAAAACCATCTCAGCAAAAAGAAATAGGGGTTGCTCTTAAAAAAGGAAGGGTTTTTTTGTATATGTGTGTGTTGGTTTTTTGGGATTTGGTTTTTTTGGTGACAGCTTAAATTAATAGGCATTGTGCCCCGGCCGGCAACAAAGAACCACGCAGCCGCTCTGTCACCCCTCCCCCCGCTGGGGTGGGGAGGAGAATGGGAATAAAAAGTCAAAACTCGTGGGCTGGGATACGGGCAGTTTAACAGAGCAGCGAAGGAAGTGAACAGTAACAACAATACTGATAACAACGAGGGAATTCACAGAGCAATTCTCTCACCACCCGATGCCCAACGAGCTCCTGAGCTGCAATTAACTTCCCCCTGATTAACTTCCCCTCGGGCCAGCTTCCCTGTTCAGCATGGAGCATGACTGCACCTAGTACCGAATATCCCGTTTGTTTGGCCAGGTTGGGTCAGCCATCCCAGCTATGTCCCCTCCTGGCTTCTTGTGAAAATTAACCCTATCCTGGCTGAACCTGGGACAGAAAGGAATACAAGCTCTGTGTTTTATGTCCACAGGTATCACAATTGCACTGCTGGCCACAGCCCTAACTGAAATGCGAGGCCATAGCCACAGCATCCTTGTTATTTCACTTTCCAGCTGATGCTTCACCCCAGTGCTGTAGACCTACAGCACATCCCAGGGGGTCTCAGAACATCCATAGAAGGACGGGCCCTACTTGTCTCCATCTGGCCTTGTTCTGGATGCGCACCCTGTTATGGGCTGGCAAATACAGGTCTAGCTAACATTGAGCGAACTGCAGTGCTCGATGCCGCTTGCTAAACAGCTTTTTCAAGCCTGTTTTCCTTAGGTTCTCAGTTAAATATAAAACTGTTCATCCTTTGTCTCAGTCCCTCGGAGCAGTTGTTTAATGCTCTAGCTCTAGCCAGACATAAGGCATGGCGTTACAAATTGCACAGTACCGTCACATTTCTTTTCCCTAGCTGAGCTACATGCTGGGAACACCTACAGGCACTCATCCGGGAGGGACCAGCCTCCCCACCATGGTGGGACCTGGGCTGCAGCTGCCCAACAGGAACCAAGGTGAAAAGCAGCTGGGAGAGGCCTCAGTGGAGACCTCACCTGATGCTTGGGAGCTGCCTCAGAGCCTCAGCCCTGGTCCTGTCCTGACCACCCTGACTGCCCAGCTTGCCCCAGCACCTGCTGCACCATCACCTCACCTGGACATCTCCAGTGCATGGCCCTCTGGGTCCCTCATATGGCAAAGGCCACTGTGAGAGTTGTGTGAGAAGAGCTGCTGAACTGCATCCCACTAAAAAAGACTTTAAGGAGAAAGAAGCTCTCCTTTTATCTGGCACCTGCTGCTCTCCACAGGAGGGAGTATGGCAAACCTTTCTAAGCAAGCTGCAACAAGCCAGCTGTCATAGCTCACCATCTTTTCTCACGCATGGGCAATACTCACAAGGACCATGATATGCAGCTTGTTGTTCCATACTCTGATGGCTTCAGTCGACTGCTTTGTTTCCCCGCTTTCTGAGAGTGGGGATAAGGTTGCTTTCCCTGTATATATCAGAGAGAAACCATACAGAATCAGGGGAAAAATGCCATCTTAACTTCTTTCTATGTCAGCTTGGGAACAGGGGGCACACTCACCTCTGACACGTCTGGGCTGCTGCTCAAACTTCGCACGTGGGAAGCACACAAATTTCTTCATATGGAAGAGGTGTCCGACACACAAATTTATCGGCTGTGATTTTAAAATCGGGATGGGAGAACTGGTTCCCGTTGTGTTTCCTTGTCAATGACTTCAGTGCATGACCGTTGCCTGTGCATAAGTGTTGCCTTTGCAAAAGAATTGCAGTCACCAAACACACACAAGTAGACAACTGAAAAAAAAAAAAAAGAAGAAAATTATTTCTTCAACTACTGGGCAAAGGAGTATGGAAAAAAATGTGGCCGATGCATGTTGATGCAAACTGAAAAGACAGACTGTTTCCCTGCAGTGAAGGAAAAAGATCATTAATTACACTTCCTAAACGAAGTGCTGTCAGCACAAGCTACAACTTTGCAGCTCTTCCTAAAGTTTCAGTCACAAAGTTTCCAGATACGATTGCCCCTTTGACACTATGAGGCTGGGCTTCAGAATGCCTAAACTGATGGAAGGTGGTTGTTCTGTTGTCAATCTCTATCTCCCCTGAATAGGCTGTGAACAAAAGCACTCTTGTAAAACCTATGTTTGCTGCTAGTGTGTGGTATCTTCAGGTAGCTCACATGAGAAAACAACCAGAGGATGGCTATTCAACTGCTGCTCACAGTAGGGCGATACTGAGAAATACTCTGAGATTAGATTCTGTCCATTTTATGTTCCAATATGAGAAAAAGATGCTTGACTGAGTAACTTTCTCGTTGCTTTCTTCGTATAAGTTTTGAGGCTCTCTTAAAGACCGATTTTTCAAACCCAGTGATCAGAAAGTCAAGCATCATTTCCTGTAGCAAATAAGTGGACAACTGATGGATCATGTGTCTGATGTTCCAGTAAGTGTTCTTTGGAGAAACTCATGGGTTTTTTTCCCCAAGTCTTCTAAAAAAGAAAGTGGCTTTTATAAAAGAGCCACTCAAAGAGACAGATCTGATGGAGCTGTTCCTTAAACGAGTATTGCATATTGGAAGTTGGCTTTACAAATAGTGTTATGGATGCTTGTGGTACTTCGGTCTGGCTGAACAAAATGAACCTCTGCAAAGTGTTCACAAGTGTGCATGAATGTAATTTTTGTCATTTGTTGACACGTTCCTTCTGCTTTTTAAAGCTGTAAAAAGGATTAGGATGACTGCACTATCACAATGACATTGGCTATGAGACAATTTTAGAACTTGCAACACCCATTACTGGTAAGGATCCAAGCTGCTGCTATGACACTTTGCTGGTCAGAGCTGCATTAAATTGCGTGCTTTTCTTATTCCATCCACTTCTGCTTATTACATCATATGGTTCTGGAAACTACAGTGTCTTCTCTTGGGCCTGAAATGTGTTCTGGAGTGCTGCTGGTGGAGGAAAGGTTGAGAAGGAGGAAAGAAGGAAGTAAAAGGAGAGAAATTAAATACTTTTTTTTCCTTACTGGAATTCATAATGACTACATAAGGATTATTCTGCGTTCCTTTATTAAGTACTTCTATACAGCTGACACAGATTTAACTACAGTAAATGGATAATTTTTTTTATTTTTACATAAGCATACAATTTTAAGTGACCAAATAAATGGAGAAGCAGAGAGGCGGATTAATCAAAACTGTAAAAATTAAAAGAGTGTGTGTGTAATACATTTTTGTTAATTTTTAGGTAGTTATTCTTTGATATGGTCATTATAATTCTAAATTGAACAGGGAAATTCAATTACTTCTACCTAAGATCATGAAAATGTACCAAGAGCCTAAAAAATTGCTTTTCTGCTTAGCTATTAAATGTGGTTGAAATGAGTTACCTTTGTAATTGTAATGCTCGATCTCAGATTATCCAAGAAGGCAATATATAGTGAACTAAAGTGAGGGGACAGAAGGAGGCTGATTCTTTAAATAGATGGACTTCAACTTTTACTAGTGCTTTGTGTGGCTACAAGCGGAAGAGCGTTGACTGTACAGCCCCTATTAACATTATATAGTTACTACTGTTCATAGAAAAAAATCTTATCCTTTGTACAACTAATGTGTAGTTATTCTAGAGCCATTTTAAATGATGCTGAAATATGAAAATCTAGAGGAAGATCATTTACTGATAAAAACATGGGTCCCATTTACTGAAACTTTGGGAAAACAATGTGCCATGTACTTTATTATCATCATTTGATCTTTACTTGCATATAACAGATTTTTTTAAAGGCACAAATGCTTCTGTCCACCACCCTGGAGTCTTTCCTAATCTTCTTCCCTAATCTTCTGTCCTTTTTCAGCTACATTTCTAAAAGAGAGGAATGAACTACCGTATCAATTTAAAAGGATAGTGAATATTTGTTTCTAACAGTTTTAAACTGAAGTTAGCTCAGTAACAACCTTTATTTATTCCTGTATGCTAGGTCAGGAATAAAATTTTCTTTTTAATGCAATCCTTTTACCATCTAAAGCGAAACTGACCATACATGGTGCTACAAGTCTTACATTTCAATCTCATTTCTTTCATTATTTTCACTCATCAAAATGTATATTTAATAAATTTCTATATCATACTGAGGGCTATCACATCAATTTAAACTGTTTACAAAGCATCTTCACTAGCAAATGTCAGGGCGAAGGGTGACTTCAGGCTGAATATACCAACATTTTACTATAAACAAAGGCTCTCAAAGGGCTTTACAATTCCGCTTTCCCAACCATAAGAGCCGAGCACCTTACTCCTCTAAGTCCCTCCAGGCATTTGCAGAGAACAAAGTGCATGAACAGCAGTATGAATGTCAATAACCTAATTCACAGCTGATTCCAGTGGCTGCCAGTGGGAAGCTGGACATGATAAAGCATTAGCGATTTTCATCTGTTAGTGTACTTAGTATTTAATTCAGAATCTCTGTTTGGGGAGGGAAAATGTGCTGGAAATTTTCCAGTGTTTGCTCATTTGACTTGCTACACAGGCAACTGTCTGTTCCACACTCATATTGCCTGCAAACAGGAGTGGTCATTTAAGTGTATGTCTGATCTGTTTGCAAGTGTGACCCATAGCTATGACTTTACTCGCAGGTTAATGCAACGCTGATGTTAATGGAAAAAGGCCATGCAGCCCAAAGCTGAGCTTTTCAAGCTAAGACAAAATAGCAGCTGTTCGAGTTTGGAAGGATGTCTTTGCACCCAAAACAGATGAGTGGTTTTCTCTCTCATACTTACATATTAATAAGAGACAATATTTATATATCATCAGACACTTCTAAGTTAAGAGTAACAGAAAAAAAATTGTCCATTCTAATCCAATTCATTCTTATTTATAGTTCTTAGAACAACATGGTCATGTCTTACTTTCAGCAGGACCACAGGCCTATAGCGCACGTGTTTAGAATAAGAAAAAAGGATTTGCAGTGAAAAAAACCTGTCTGTTGCAGTTCCTATTTGATGCTTGTTTTGGAATCAATCTACAGTAAGGCCAGAAGGAAAAACCTTTTTTGGTTAGAGAGGCTGCTAAATGCCCCTCTGGAGATTCTCGTTCTGCAGCAGGGTTCCTATAAGGTGTTGGGAGATTTCCTCAAGAATAAGGTTTTCGAGAATATTTACTAATAGTATCTTCCCTATATTCTACATGCCTAAACTGATCTAACTACATTAATGCTAACCTGAGGTTCTCTAGAATTAGAAAGCTTTTGAGAAAACCAGTACCATGTTTTGCATAATACAAGTGGTCATACTAGTGCTGGGAGTACAGTTCCTTCGCTGGAAAGCGGTTGCAATCGATCATAGACTCCACCTACAAGGTGTCTTAAATACATAAAATTTGCAAAGAGTCTAACTAATCAGATTTCTCACTGACAGCTATAAAACATCTCAATGCTATTAAGAAGTATTATCCTATTCAGTAATTTCTGGATGTTCTACATTAACACAGGTGGATGCTCAAGGAGGTACCTCACAGAATATTGTTTTCAATAGTAAAATCATATAGGTGGCTTAATCTCAAACGTATTCAGCAAGAAACTTATGTATGTCCTCCCATTAAAAAGGAATGACCCTGAGGTCAGCAACAAGGTGTTCGCTGAAATATTCCACGAATGCTGATAACAGAATGTGCTTTAACATCTGATTGTGCGCAGTATTGAAGATATCAAAAGTTTTTTTTCAAGATATTATCCACCTACTGTAACTCAACTGCTGCCCCTCCCCGGGAATTTATTGAATTTCTGTGGTGCATTAGCTATAAGGTATGATTTATTGCAATTTCTCTTAGAGTATTTACCTTTAAGTTTATATTAAATAGAAATCTATATTTGTCTTAATACTAGTGTCTTTTGTACAGCAGTCTTTAAAAGTACTACTTGAAACAGAAGATAATTGGAAATAGATCAGAAAGTAGAAGTAATACCAAGACTGCCAAATATTATTTCTATTATGTGCTACTAGGATCTCAACTAAGATTGAGTGCAGAACATTAGCAACTGGCAAGCTTACCTTCTGAGGTTAACTTCACCATTGCAGTAGCTGTGTGTAGGTTACCATGGAAGCATACTTGAGAGGGAAAACTCGGATGCAGTGAGGGAATTAACTCTCTCAGTATAGCTGGAAATAACTTTTACAATGCTAACCTTCTTCTTATATAAAACTCTTTGCAAGACTGTAAATCCGGACAAATAATCATTTCATGATTAGCCCCAGTAGCAGGATAAAATGCCAATTATCTACCAGCTGTCTGTAGAATTAAGCTCATTCTATAAAATAGATCACAGGCAAAGGCTCACATTTAGGCCAAATAGGATAAACCACTCTAACAGAAAAGTGCAATGCCAAACCACACAGAAAAAGCAACATAAAATGCCAGTATAATTAGCAAAGTATTCAGGATGGAAGTGGGTGGATAACATATGAACGAAAGAAGAGGAAAAAGTGTTTTTGTCATTTGATTCTGTCTCTTCATGATTTCAGTCAGCTTTGCTCTTGGAAATGTACATTTCAGTAGTGTCTTAATGTCCTGGGGACCTAATACTTGAGTTAAATTAAGTTTAAAATGAAATGACAAGAGTATTATATAGCTGAAGGTGCAGAAGTACACTTGGCATATTTCCTTCAAAAACACAGTAAGTTAGGCTTCTAGGTGCTCTGAGATCACTGCCAGATCCAATAAGAACTGAATCTCTCAGTACCAACTGAAAAAATCCCAGAGATTTCTAACTCAGATGTGTGATCTTACATCATAAACATTCCATCAAATATATCAAAACTCCCTGGTATGAGGAACACATGCCTGGAGAGATGTCAGCAGGACCACAACTAGGACATGACATTCTTGTGCCCCAAAACCTTAGCAGTCTGCCTTTGACATAGCCCTCTTCCTACAGACTTACTCTCCTTGGTTCCAATTTGATTTCGCTGTCATTTCCAGAAATGCTTCACACGTTAATGCAGAAATAGAAGACATCAAAATGGAGAAATACCTAAAACCAGGTTATCATGCAGTTGGTGGCCTTACAGAATGGCATAATATTAAATGTATTTATTCCAGTGATTTGTCTTCAGGCAAAAAAGCTGAACTCTTGAGATTTGGATGTGGGATGATTGCTTATCTATAGTTCCTGTTTAGCATTATGCCTGAGATCTGTGTCGGGCAGAAAGCCACTCAAGTCAGTGGGAGATTAGGTCTGTGGCATCTCAAAAGCCAGTTCTAGCCGTCTTGATGTAGACATTCAATGTCAAACCACTGAAATTGCACAGGCAAATGGTTCTTTTTCTTCACTTTCTTTTTTAATGACCAAACTACTATTTTTTCACTTGAAAGCTGTTAAGATGACGTTTTACAACTGACGACTTCAAAACAGAGAAAACAAAAGTATGGTACAGTCTTAGATGCTCTTTTTAAAACTGAAGAAATTGTTCTTTTTCTTAGACCACAGAGCCGATTAGTGGCAGATTCAAGACAGAACTGAGCCACATAGCTATAATGACTCTTTCTTACCGTTTCCACAGATGACACAGGTATTGGTAGGACGCATGTACTGTTTAATTGTACTGAAGGGTCAAGAGCTCTTCTAACAGATGAATGTAGAAGATGGTCTCTGGGTTGTACTTCCATATGCACCTGTACTCTCTTGACAGATCCATATTTGCAGAACTAGTTATCCCATAGGAAAAAAAAAACATTTGAATAAGCAGTCCTTGGCACAGTGAGTAGCCTGGTCCCTGGAAACAGCAAGGGAGTTGCTACCACAGCAGTGTTTCCACTTGTGCATTGTTATTGCTGATGTCAAGGTACTAGTCTCTTCACCAACCCGAAGCCTCCTGAATACTAATCAGGTTCTTTTGCTTGATAACTCAGTGTGTTGAGCAGTTTGAGCTGGGTATACAGAGCATGATTATTCTCCATTCACACCTAGCCAAGAGCTGCAGTTAACAGTGCATGTGGCATTGAGCTTATTAGTTCCTATTTACAAAATGTGAACCAAATGGCTAGGTGTTCCTACCAAATCTCATACTTTGGAGCTAAAGAGTTATCGTGTACTGACAACAGCTGGCGTCACTTAGGTAGAGATGCTTTCTTTTATTTCCTCTTACTGAGATTTTTTTTTCTTTTGGTACTGTCTAAATCTTCACCATAATCAAGACTTCTGTGTGCAAAATGCCATCCAAATAAACAAAATCCACTTGAAAATTCATGCATTGAGACTAAGACAAGGTAGCAAACAGCTTGAAGAAAGTCACTCAGGAAAAATGAGACAATAATAAATAAGACAACAGCTTCATCCACACTTGTGTATGGAAGGGGCACTGCTTCCAAGGGGATTTATGAGGCAGGATTTGAGTGACGCCAGTGAAGTGGGATTAAACGTTTATAGACCTCCTGCTCCTCCATGGGGCCAGTGGAGAGCACCAAGAGATAGAAGACTGAAAATGTAGCAGATTTGGTGACAGCTTTCCTGGTGGAATAGAAGACTGTGTGATTTTTAATCTTTTTCTGTCCAGCAAGACTATGTAGCATTGTATCCACTGAAGTTAGCCTGTGTCTTTGTGCTGTTATAGAAAGTATAACAGAGTGTTTATCTAAGTCAGATCTTATGAAGTTCAATAGTACTTTTTCAGTAGAAAAGCAACATGTAATAAATCATTACTGAAAAGGAAGCAAGAGCAAGGATAAAAATGAAAATACAGAAGAACGGGAACAGCAAGTGGATTTCATCTAAACGGCACAGTCTGAGACTATGTTGTAATGAGTGGTAATTCAGCAGAGGCTTTCTGCAAGAGAAACAGCACTCAGTCCTTTACAGTCTCATATTCTCTGCTTTTCCAGAGAGAAATATGGAAGGTAGTGTTCCAGGACAGGATCTCATCTGTACTTTCACAAGGATTATGGTCTGTGTGCAGAGGCGTGGAAATACACGGCTGAGGCACTGCTGACAAACCACACACCGTATCTAATACTGTAAATGTTGTATAAAGTCCAAATTGATTTTGGTACTTCCAGTTCTCAGGAGTTTGTACTAATTGAATTAATTTGAAAGGGAAACTCCTTTTTACCTTGATACAGCTTGCTGAGGAAGCACTGGGGACGAGGTACGGGCAAAGTAGCAAAGCCTATTAAAAATCATTCAAATGAACTGACTTGATGAGGAGCATATTGTTTTTGTGAGCAGATGAGAATTCACTGTGTGGGAAGAAGTCTGTGATAAAGCAGTAACTGATGTGTTCTTAAATGGGAGATCGGGAGTCTGCCTAGTGGAACACGCAATCAACCAAAATCGGCTCTTAATCTTTGAAACTCTTCTCACTTGGAGAACAATTTTCCATATGTGAAAATGCTCCTCTAAGTACGCTGTCGAGGTAGAAGTTAAACCCTTCACTTCTCACTATTATAAGCAACACTAAGTTTCTCACCTTACTTCCTAACTGAGAGCTCTATCTGGGGGAGAATTTACCGGGGAGGAACAGAGTCGGGCAAAGGAGATCCATTCTGTGGTGGATTTTGCTGCACAGCAGAGTCCTTTTGCCTTCTGTTTACTTGCCAGAGCGCTCTAACAAGAAAAAGATGTCTCCCACAGGCTGTATCTGCTTGGGAAGGGAGGTCAGATTAGTTCAAGACTTGGAATTTGACCACGGCCGGTTCTTGTTGCAGCTATGCCAGTCATAAGAGCCGCTCTTTCTGCTGCCTGTCAGCAGCCCTTCACAGAATCACAGAATGGTGGGGGTTGGAGGGGCCCTCTGTGGGTTATCTAGTCCACCCCCCCTGCCGAAGCAGGGTCACCTACAGTAGGCTGTAGAGGACCTTGTCCAGGAGGATCTGGAATATCTCCAGAGAAGGAGACTCCACAACCA
>Ga0181612_156241_pt1 | contig 16713 bp, 12 predicted proteins | sample HoacroProtozoa21_FD_119630 | JGI IMG/M metagenome (GOLD analysis project Ga0181612, IMG submission 119630) | Hoatzin crop microbial communities from Cojedes, Venezuel. Combined Assembly of Gp0051906, Gp0051904, Gp0051908
CCATAAGGAGACACCTTACTCTGTCGAAAGCAAGAGGTGCAGGTCAGCTCTAAGGCAGCATCACCCCGCTGATGCTGGGGAGAGTCCCTCTGCAGAACGGCGCTGGGATTTCTGCCGCCGGCAGAGAGCCCTGTCAATTTTTGCAGTACATCATAGGTTACAAGTGTGCCTTATCTAATGGATAGGAGGCAGTGCTATTTGGGTAGTAACACGCATTCTCATTTGGTTTGGCTGTTTTGGTGCTGGAGGAAATTTTTTCTCTGCTGGATTGTGAAGAGGCCCACGCTGCTCCCTGCTGCTGAGTGTCTTTGATCTATTGGCCAGGCAAATGGGCTAAACTCCATCTGAGATTCTGCTCCTGTGGTGGTTTACTTGTCCTGAGCTTCTCAGTTTTATCTTTGAGCTGTCAGGATCGAAAGGAGATTTTTTAAAAGCCTGAGGAGAATCCAGAAGTGAATATGTTTCTATTTTTAGCTGGAGAGCTGGAGGACTCCGTGCGTGTGTTGGCTGGCGCACAGCCGATGCAGAGGCCCTGCCCAAAGCCTGCCGAAGCACTTCACCTGGTGCAAATTCTCAGTCTCTCAGTTTTATTTCTTCCATCCACAGGCCACCACTGATTTTTCAAACAGTCCCTCTGCTTGATGCTAATTTTAGGATTTCACCAGTAGTTTGGAGACGTAGCTTGGCCTTGCTTTTCCTCCCCAGGTTGAAATGTCCATACATCATATCACTAGGACCAAAAAATGTATGCCAGTTGAAACCAGTTTTAGCCACGGTGCAGCCTCCAAGCAGTCCTTGTGTGCAAGAATGCCAGGTCAAAGCAGGTGTGATCCAGCATTAATAGCAGTGACCGTTCCTGAGGACAGAGCTAAGGCAAAGCTGGTCAGTATTTGCCACCACACCAACTCCTTCCAGAGCAGTGCTTGAGCACACAACATGAGCAACCTGGTGCAGACATGTTCAGGCACAGGCGGTCGGTCACTCACGCAATGGAGAGACTAGGGCTCGCCTGCCAGCTTGGTCTGACGGGGATCCTGGAAGGGGGGATGCAGGTAGCTCCCACCGTGTCAGTGGTCCCCTCACAGACCCTGGTGAGCTGCTGCTGGGCTGTCCTGTCTGCCAGGTTCAGGTGCCTGGTGATGAAATCCGAGTTAAGCTGTTTCTAGCAGTCAAATAGCCAGTTACAGGCTAGAAAGTAACTGTGAAGCAGGGTTTTTACTGGTGGGGAAAGCAGACTTTGGGAGGAAGGGACGCCTTGGTGCTGACACTTGCCACATTCAGAATGAGCAGTAGAAATTTTAAAATAGCTAAAAGCCTGCCCGTGGTACAGGGGGTGCATGATCTTGCAGTAGAACTACCCTGCTTCTCCTAATCAGTCTCTATTCCTGTTCATTTGAAAGCTGTTGTGTGCCTTCGGTGCTGCTGACAGGGAGTGCTGGCCAGGGCCAAGTCCTTCCTCCAGCTCTACACAGTGGCTCACTTTTGGCCTGTAAGATTTGGTAAGCTTTTTTTTCAGCAGAAACTGTCAGTCATGTTAAGCAACGTGAAGGACGTTTGCTACTGATAGACAGAGATCATCCAGACTTGGGACTGGTTTGGTTATTGTCACCACTAACCCGAGTTGCATCAGGAGAGGCTGCTCGCTCCTGGGTCCTGCTTGGTTCCCACCTAGGAAGAGATGTCAGTGCTCCTGGCAGCTCACCTCTGCTTACAGAGATCAGCCCACGCTTGATCCCAGATTCCCTTGGAGTGCAGTGAGCTCAGCTTGTCTCTGGGTTGATAGCTATTTTCCTTTCAAAGGCGGCGGTGGCTGCAGCTGAAAGGCATCGGTTTCTGAAAGAATGCCCCACTTTGAAAATATGCTTTTTAACTTTCTCAGAGAGCCTTGAAACTTCTGCTACAGTCACAGGAAGCAAAAGCAGCGGTGTTGGGAAGGAATGAATGAAATGTGCCTCATGCACCACTGAAGTTCATCTCTGCTCAGCGCTGCCGCGCCTGGGACTCCGGGGCCAGCCCATCGCAAGCCTTTGGGGTGAGCAGTGACTCACCCCCCTCACTCTGCTTTTTACACCTCCACACATCTGCCTGTGTTTTTAGAGTTGCGCTCCAGCGAGAATAACAGTTTACTCAGTGATGGCAACATTACCGGTGCCTCAAAAAGCTCTGGCTGGTCCTGCTATTGGTGAATGGCATCAACACTTTCCTAAGTTATGTGAAACTATCAGAAATATTATAAAGAAATAAATGGAGGGGTTTTTTTCAGTAACTGTGATTTGACCCAGGAGGAGCTGGAATTTGCACTGCTGTGGCTTGCAGGTTGCTGAGCCCCTCTTTGATCAGCTGTGCTGCATCCCGTTACTCTGCAGCAGCGGGACGCGGGGTAGTACGTGACCACCTTTCCCAGAAAAACATTTGGGAGGAGAGGCTTTGTGTTTGCAGAACGCAGAGACTGATATGCCAGAAGAAGAAGGACATTTCCTTTGCATTTCCCTGGAACTGTGACCGTGACTTCCAGGTGACACCTCCCTCCCAAAGGCCAGGGAGATACAAGACAGCTTGGCATTAACTCATATGCTGGAGAGACCAGGGCTCACCTGCCAGCTCGGTCCAACAGGGATCCTTGCAGAGAGGATGCAGGTAGCTCCCACCGTGTCTGTGGTCCCCTCACAGACCCTGGTGAGTGGCTGCTGGGCTGTCCTGTGCACCAGGCAGCAGATGCAGCTGTGCACAGGAGCTGCTTTCCACACAGTTTCATTAGACCAAGCCAAGCTCTTAATACGAAGCAGAGCAGCGGCGGTGGCTCCAGTGGAGTTTCAGCTGTCTGTAGCAGAGATGAGGTCTCCTCTCAGGACCGGTGCCTGGTGTGACTTCCTTGCAGCCACTGTGAAGAGCAAAAGGAGAGCTTGGCTTTCCGCAAACATTTAAGTGACCTGCACAGTCACTTTGGGCAATGCAGGAGTAGATGTCTAATCCAAAACCTGGTATTAAAACAACAGGAGCATTGGGGTTTTTAACTTTAAAGATAATGGGCCATTTTATAGCTAAGCATCTTTTGCTTCAGAGTCAGTTCCTCTTTTTAAGTTTCTTAATTGCACGCTTACTAAAACCAGATTTCTATGACTCTCATATCTTCTTCCCTTCAAGATGGCTGCTAAATATGTGTTTAAAAATCCCAGGTGTGTATCTGCAGGTTTGTGCACAGCAGGCCAGCGGGAGTGAGAGCTGGTAATAGAGGACAATGGGAGCTCTGAATTTCCCGTTCTTTCTGTTGCTTTCAGGTACCCCTAAAACAAGGTGCTCCACAGCCACGCAGTGCAATCTGCAGTGATGGCACTCCACTCTGTCATTTTTATTTTTATTTCTTTTTTTTTCCTGACCTGAAAGACTAATTCCCTGCCTCATTCAGTTCCTACAGCACAACTCCTGAGTCCTGTAGTGCCTGAAATACAGTTTACCCAGACATAGAGTCTTCTTCCTCAGCCCAAAGCCTACCTGAGAGGACAGCTAAATGCACATAATCTTTTCCCAGAACTGTTGTGTATGGAATGCACTTTCGTAGACATGTCCGTCATTAAATCACCCCAAACAACGCTAAGAGGGCACACAGACATTTTCCTGCTGTTACAGAACAATCACTCATTACAGATTCCAGGACTCCACATTTCTCAGACATGAGGTAAGCAACATGCTGGGTGCCAGCTGCGCCCAGGCTGTCATCCCTCACATCACACATCACTAGTTACACACTGGTTGACCTCTGCCAAAAAACTGTCCCAGCAGTCATGTCACATTTTGCTGTGTAAGGGCTGCCAGTGCCCTCAGTCAAGCAGAAGACCGCAGCGTTGCATCTGTTAAGCGCAGGCTCAGAGAAGTGACCAGATCCTCAGCTGCCATAAATTGTTAGGGCCATGCTAACCTCAGAGGAGTTACCTGCATTTGCAGTGCGTAATCACCATATAGGAATCTGGGCTATTAATGAGCCAGATGGTCTTAATCCTCTTCTTATGGGATAGTTGTGCACATCACAAGTAAGACTTATTGAACTGTTATGGGCAGTCAGCAAAGACCTCAAGGACTAAGTGTCAGTGGAAACTGAATGATTGCTGCCTCCGCAGCTGATCCCTTCCAGCCAGGCTGGAGCAGATGGCAGGTGAGAAGCTCTCCGTATGGTACCTGTTTGGTCGCTGAAAAGATTGGTTCTCAGGACTGTTACAGCTTCCATAAAGAATAAATAAACCACCCATTGAGCCAAATAATAGTTCCAATAGCCTGGAAACACCTTAAAGAATAAATGTGCAGATAAATCCTGTCACAGAGCTATCTGAACCAGAATGCTGAAACCCCTGTGAGAGCTGACTGATCTGTTTCTGCTGAAAACAGCATTCCTTGCTGGTGTTATGATTTCATTACAGTTGGTATCGTAATTAAAAAATGCATTTATCTGTCTTTGTCAAGCACTAGTACAGCGTGACAGGGGGGAAAAAAAAGGTGCTGTTGTACAAGCTCAGAGAACACTTCAGCTTACCACAACTCAATCTTTCTTCTTTCCCTTGTGCTACTGCCTCAACTGTTTTTGAGTGCTGGCCCTGCTACTTTATAAAGTGTCATAGTGCCCACAGGTGCCCACCTCCACCTTCCAGTTCTTTCTCACTAGCATACAATGACCATCAGTCCAACACCAAGGATTGGGCCCCATGAGTCAGTGTGATTTTTTGGCCACTCTCTGTGGCCGTTTTCAAATCCATAGCAAAGCCTTTGAGTAGAGTTAATGAACTATTCTGCAGAGGCCAGGCGGTTTCTGGAACGCTGGATTCAGACATCACAGAACTAATCCTCCTGTAGCCCCGTCACTGAAAACACATCAGCGTTTCTCCCCTTCATTACCGCTTCCTTGCATTTCAGATACTGGTATGGGACCACGTTCATCCCAGCTGAGCTGTGTGTCATGAATCATGGCAAGCTACTACTTGCAGAGATGATAATCATTCTAATCTTCTATCATTATCTCCCAAAGCATCAGGAATGTGCTGGATAAATATTTGCAGCAAAAGAGACCTCAACTCCCCATGGCTGAGCTGGGTTAAAATCTGACCGTCTGCTTTGAGCTCATCTCCAGTCTAAAGCTTGAGTGTATGACAGACACAGATGATTTGCCCAGAGCAGGGCTTAAATGAGAGTAAAGAGGGGGTGAAGGCATCTCAAGTCACAGACTGCTCTGATGTATGCATGGGTTAGATCCCATGCTGGTGTGAACACAATGAAGTTAATACAACTGTGGTGGTATAACTCCAGCTGAATATGAAGTCCTTCAGGCTAATAGTTACTGAACTGGAACCATCAGAAACGTACCTCATTGAAAGGAAAAAGCCCGAGACATTAGCTTACCAGGTCTGCTGTTTGACCTTCTAGGGTGGGACTCGGTCTCCCTCAGATGCACACACGACAGAGTGCTAACTGCTGCTGCACTGTTTATTTTAGCCTATCTACTCTTTCGCAATCACTAGATCAGCAACAAGATGTTCAGACGACCTTTTCTCCACCTGCTCCTTCTGCACAGGGCAGCACAGCCCTTTGCGAAATGGAGCAGCTTCAGAGCTGTGCAGGACCCGTCATTCCTGTGAGGTGGCTGGACAGTGTGGGCACCAGGGTCCAGCCCCAGAGCCTCTCCACACCACATTTCCTATGAGGATGTAGAGCTGAATTCTGCGGAGGAACCAAAGCCATCCGTATCCGAACGCAGCACAGATCCCAAGGGGGCCCTGGTCTGTCTCCAGGTTATTGGGAGGCCTTTAGTGAGTCTTAGGTTGTGAAAGACCAAGATGGAGGAAGGCAGAGCAACTGAGGAACAGTGTCCCCGCACAGAAGCTGGAGAGGCTGGGGTTGGTGTTTCTACGCATCAAGAGCACTACTTTGTGACAGCAATATGTTCATAAGCACATCAGAAAATGAGAGCGAGGTAAGCAATGCCAGGGTTCATTTCTCTGGCTCAGCTGTCTCAGCAGATGCAGGGACCACCTGGGAGCCTGGGCTCACATCCCTGGGCAGCAGAGGGAGGCCAGTGCCCCGAGCTGTACGGCATGCACATTCGGGGCAGCGAGGAAGACATACCGCTTTGCGATGAGGCAGGCTGCCAGCTGCTGGGCACCATAACACGAGGAGACAATCTGCCACTGCCAAAATGCAGCCCACTCCTCAGAGGCAGCATCCCCCGCGTTGGTGCAGCCCCTCCACAGACCAGCACTGGCAGGATGGTTTGCTTTCTGGTGCAACCTAACAGTAGCAGAAGGGAAAGCTAAGGTGGCAGTTGCACCCTCCACTTGGAATGCTGTAGTTTGTTTGCCACTGAAATGTCCCTCTAAAAGTTACTTTTCTCCTCACCATTATGGCTGTGTGTGAACTTCCCTCTTAAAGTCACTCAGACTGTCAAAGAAAGCTGGCCACCGCCCGTGGGAAGCTCTGCTGGACTCTGCTCGCAAAATGATGTGAGCTGCCAGGCATGGACAGCACTCTGTGCATTTTTGTCCTCCTTGCTGACAGATGATTTCACTTTAGCAATAAGCAGCTGAAAGTGGAATGGGTTATTTGGTTTGCGTTTTACTTTTTGTCGGGAATTTTCCAAGGGAATCTCTCTAGTTTTGCTACGTGCTGCTAAAATGGGTCCTCAGAGACAACGGCGCCCAGCCTTCCCTCTTCAAGAGCGTAGCCTGGTCATTCAGGTTTCTGTTTCATCTTCTGCTGGCACTTAAGGCTTGTCTGCATGAAAAAAATAAGATGACATTGAATATTATGGAATATATTATTTGAGAGAATTGGGAAAAAACAGTCTTGTAGCAGAATAAGCGTGTCCTTGCAGTAGCTGCTCTCAAATGAGACAGTCTCTTCCTCCCGGGAGGCAAGCTCTGAGCAGGCTACCATTTCACAGTAATATCAATACTCTGGAAAGAAAGTGGGCTACAATTTTTAAACCATTGCTTTCCAGGTCAGCCATGAGTTGAGAAAGTAACCGGTGTGAATTTAGTGCTGGCGCCATTTGCAGACCATCAGCCCTTGGTAAGCAGAGCCACGGCATCCATCTCCGAACAGGCAGAGCCACTGGGGAAGCTGTGCAATCTCACATCAATCTCCACGCCCATTTCCACGCATGGTCTTTCTCTCCAGACCACAAGCGCTGGAAATGGGGGGTGTGGAGAGCAACCTTCTCCAAGACTGGGCTGGGAACAGTACCCACTGCTGCATTTTAAGCTTCTTTTTCCTCAATAAGTCCGTGGAGAGGCCAAGTAAGTACGATGGGACAGAGATTGTCTTTTTATAGAGAATTACTTGAAGACAATGTTGAACAGAGATGTTCAGTATTTTTTTGTAACTTTCACAAGGGAATGGCTTGTCTTTTCTTGATATAAGGGGGCGGACAGCTTTTGCATGTGAAAGAACTTCTTGCTTCTACGTTTTCTCTCCACGCTGCCTCTGCTCTTGCCCGCAGAACTGCCTGATCACCCAGTCCTTGGCTTTTCAGCAGCACCGGTCCATTTATTTCACAAATGATCCCACTTACTAATCTGGTATTTTCCACAAGGGGCATAAAGTACCTAAATCCCTCACGTTCTGGGATCTCCTGGTAGGTAAGGGACACAGGGCACCCAGCACCTCGAAAACCAGAGCCTGCATGTTCTGAATTTTCTCCCTGAGACACTAATCATAGAAAAGAAACAAAATTCTCTGGCACAGTGGCTGCAATTTGGCTGGCTCATCTATGGGGGAGAAAATATTCAATCAAGTCCATATTGGTTCCCATTTGTCCCTTCAAATTCACACAGATAATCCAGGATCGCGTCTTCCTCTGAATTTGCAAACAAGTCACAGCTTCAGGCTGGGAGGATGCATGCCATGCACTTAGGGGGCTTTGTGTACATGTGTCTAAATGGGCAGCCTGGGAGTCACGGTTGGCCCTGACTGTCTCACAAAAGGGCAGTGCTTTGGGGGACCTATTTCTCTGCTTTTCTTGCAACTCTGTGTATTAATGCTGTTACTCAAGCTAAGAATAGAAAGTCTTCATCTCGATGGCTGTTGAAACAGCATGGACTACAACAGCAAATCTTAGTAATATCCAGGCCAAATCCTGCTCTTGGCTGCACAGACTTCTGTGCAACAATTTAAAAGTTAATGATGCACTAGGGAGGCTGTGGTGTAGATGAAGTACCGTAACAAAGAAGTGCTGGTTGAAAAACCACTCTCAGAGCTCTCTGGTTCCTTTATGTCAGAGTAGGAGGTAATTTCAGACAAGGTCTCACAGGGATGTGCTATGAGCCTGGCTCTGCTGGATATTTTTATTAGTGTCCAGTGGGACTGACTGGAGAAGATATTTATATTATTTTGCAATGACCTTCTTGCCAGAAATGACTGAAAGCACCTGGAGTGAGGGCCTGAGTTAAAAATGATCTGGACTAACAGGGCAAATGGCCCAGAATGAAATTTAGTAATGATGAAGATGAAATGATACATTTAGAAATGTACTATAGAGCTACATAAGTGGCAGAAGTACTTCAAAATAAGACCCAGGGGTCACAGCAGGTCACGAGATAAATACAAGTCACAGGCATTCTACTGTGGCAGTTGTTCTCCCCTTCTACTTGGTATGCGATGAGGACAAATCAGGTTAATTTGTGTGAAGGAGAACTTATGCTAGATATGAAGAAAAATGTTGTTACTGTGAAATCTGTGAAGCACAGCTAGTAGCCAAGAGAGGCCACAGGATACCTGCCATCGTGGGTGTAAGAATAGATTAGCTGAAGTCCTGTCAGGGACCGACACTTTGTGCTTCATGCTGTCCCAGCGCCGGCTGTAGGTGAGGTGACCTCCCCGGCCCCTGCAGCTCTGTGCATGATGAAGCCTGTTGCAACATCAGTCATATCTGCCTCGCAGATCCTCCAGCAAAGTCCTTCCCTGTGCTTGGGCCAGCTGATGATCCGGAGCTAGGAATGGGGCGTGCTGGGGAGGTGCTACTGCTCATGCTGCTGCTGTGGGGCCCGGGGATGCCGCTGGCACTAGCCACTGCTGTCAGGAAGAGACTTCACCACCAGCGCTGGCCACCTTCAACACCTGGGCTTCCACAGCATGGGCACAGGGATGGTCAAGTCAGCACTGTGTTGCTGGTCCCTCCTTGCTCTTTCACTGCTAGGCTTGGAGCTGGTCCTGCCTTCATCTGGCAGCAAAGCAGACCTTATCCTTAAGGCCTTATTTGAGGAAATGCACTTTCACCATGCAAATAGTCCCCGAATGTCAGTGGGCAGCAAGAATAAGGCCTGGGAGGATAGGCTATTTATTCAGTGCAAGCTGTGGGACAACTGCACAAACTTGCTGAATTTCTCCATGTGGAAGAAGAGGTCATAAGAGGGCGTTTCAGCCACCATGTGCCTGTAAGGTCCTACACGGACTTTACAAAAAGAAAAGGGAAAGTGACAGTCTTTGTTGCCGTATGTTAAGAAGACACAAAAGAGCACTGACGATGCGTTGCGAAAATAATTTAAGAAGATTGGATTTTGAAGCACTCATGTACACTTCGAACAGCTCCTTCTCTGCTAAAACCCAAGATTATTTCAGAAAGTTGCCAAGCAACACAGAGGCCATATATTGTAAAGACTATATAATCCAGACACTCGTGTCTTAAAAAACAAAAACAGGATCTGAAGGAGAGATCAGGAAAATCTTGCTTTTCTGAGCCTCTGTGGGGTTTCTTGTCCCTCTGCACCCTCCACACACAGAACCCCCTCCCCTGCCCACCATATTCCTTCCTTGCTTCATTTTCTTTATTGTGAAGAAGGAAAAAAAAAATGAGGTCAGAGAGACAACAAAAAACTATAAGAAGAGGCAAAACGAAGTGTGACAGCATTGCAGTAAGTAAGGAAACCCCAGTTAAGTTAGACAGTCATGCAGTCTGTATTTGAGCATTTCCAAATAGATCTTGATAAATGCAACCCAGCTCTGCACATTTTACATATCCCCTTTGCCAAAAGGAACAAAGGTAGTTGTTGTAATGCTCGCAGGAGAGGAAAAGGGGGAAAAAGAGATGGATTTAATATACATTTTTTTGTAATTTTTTACTATTTTCAGTTCTACTCTCTGAGGGAGCTGATGAACGAAACGCTTTCAAGCAGCTGCCTGGCACTACTATATAAATGCTGGGGAAATGCATATCTTGCATGTGCAGGGGGGTGGCAGGGGCCTGTGCACTGTCCCCACTGTGCTGCTCCCTCATTTCTTCTCTGCAGCCCTAGGAGCCCCTTCCTGTACATTCTGCACCACTCTCACTGTTTCTCTCTGTCACTGCAAATGCCAAGCAATAATTTGGCTACTCTTTTCTCTTTTGAAAATCTAGATGTTTTAAACTTTGTTTTTAATAAACAGCTTGTTGAAAAAGTTGATAGCCTCAGAAATGCAGTTAATCTTTGGACAAATAGACTTTAAATGGTGAGCTGTTGTCTAGCAACTGTACTATAAACTGCCCTCCATTTGTCTCCTGTGGGTAATCACTGATTTCTAGGGGATTAAAGCTTAAGTAACACTCCAATCTAGGTGCATGCATCACACCACAGTGTATTACAGCAGATTACTCCTCCTAGTATACAGCTTGCTTAACCATTTAGAATCACAACAGAAAACTGATGACTGCAATGATAAGAAAATGAGCACTAGCTTGTCAAATAATTAATATTTTGAGTTACAATATAGAACATTCTAATGGCAGTCTCATAAGCATTTCTGTCATATGGAAGGGTGGGGTGGATAAGCATCAAATTAGAAGATGTCCTGTAGGCTGAGCCTGAGTTATTTCAAATATATCTTGATAGCTGCTGTCCAACAGCCTCTGCACGTTCTCTGGCATTTGCTGCCTCATGCCACAGGTATGGAGTTTTACCCTCCAGTGGTGTGCAGAACCATGCCGCAGTGAGATACTACAACTCACTCGTGGGCGCAGAGGCTCAGGACTGATTGAACTGACTCTCTACGTGTTGTGAATACAATTTACTAGATGCATCTGCTTCCATAGATCACCGTCTGCTTAAGAGACTGAAAACATGTGCTGTTGCTAAATCGCTGCATTTAACATCTTCCCCAGTGAAGCTTCCCTTCGGCATGTACTGTCTTTGGTTGCTGATAGCCTCAGCGTAACGCTGGGTAATGGATGAATGGGGTGGCCTGGGGCTGGCCATAAGGAAAGAGAAATTGTTCGGCTGAATTTAAATGAAATTTAAAAAAAAATAAAAAATCACAGGCTCTAGATTTAGAATAAATCTCAGCATCTGTGGGATTAGAGTTTCAAATGTTGACTTCCCACGCTGAAAGAAATACAGGTCTGGGGGTGGGTAATGCTTCATATCTTTTGGAAAACAGGCGTTTAACTGAAGGAATTGCTTTCAAGACATTTGTCTTAAGATTTACCTGAAGAATTCACATTTTAAAGAGAACAAATTTGCTAAGATCTGAAGAAAAAAAACCGTGCTGGGGTTCCCCGGTTCCACACCCTCCCCTTGTGATCCTACTTTAATGGCTTCCTCATGACCTAGAAGCAGCGACTAAAAATCTTCTCTCACCCCTGCAACACTCAGACTCTCCAGGCTTTAAAGCGCAGTCAGGAGGCTGCAGAGGCGGCTCACTCACTTCGCCTGTCCCAAACCCAGTGTGCAGGAATGTGTAAATTGTTGGGAACTCCCCCACTTTTCCTAGTCCAGCTGAACTGGAGTGGCTCTTGCAGCTTCTGCAGCAGCAGCCCCTTCCAGCTGGAGGCTTGAGTGGAGCAAGTATGGGGAAAGTGGGGAACAGCCACCCTGAAGGGAAAGACCTCTCCAGGGCCAAGTCGGTGTAAGTGTTGCAGTATGCCAGCTCTTGTTTCCAGCTGTGCCAAAAGGCATTTGGTGTTCATGGCCAGCGCTTGGATGCTCAGCAGGTTGGTGGAGCAGTGCAAGGGGCATCCCAAATGCTGGCTTGAAACCTGCTTAGATACCAGTGCTTTCCACGCACTGGGTGGGTGACTCGGGAAAGAATCCATGGATAGAAGTGATACCCCAGGGAACGTGGGCTTAATTCAACTGCCCACAGGGTGCTCCCGTCTGAAACACCACCATTTCAGAAACCGTTGTTCATAAGCGGTTGTTGGCAATGGGAAAGGGGTGATCCTACTTCCCTAACTGTGGGATGTAGGCTTTAAGGCCTTAAGATGTAGCGACAAGGAGATTTTTGTATCCTGCATCTTTCTTAAGTGTTTCAAAGAAGCATCAGTTAGACCCACCGAGGATACGGGCACCTTCCAGAGCTCTGCCTGCCCTGGAGTGGGAAGAGGTGGCACAACTTTCTTTAGGAGGCACTACACAAACAGCGTCACCCCACTGGGACTTGTTTGAGTTTTCAGTTCCTGCCTCCAGAGGATCTTCCCGCTGTTGTGTCCTCCAGTCTCAAATCCCCAAGCAGTTTCATAGGTATTCTTGTCTCATTTCTTCCTACTGATCTCTCCTGAAGGAGGTGTATCTGCTAGTATTTCTTGAACAACACATCCCATAAAGTTTCAGTGATATAATTAGGTTATACACTGTATGGAGCAACAATTAGATTCCTTATATGCTCCGTATATGTATTAGAAGAAACTAGAGCATGATCATCTTCCTCCCTCCCTCCGCCTCTCCCCTTTTTTTCTTTAATTCCTTTCTAGATGAGCTCAAATCCCTCCATTGATTTCAGTAGACTCTGGAACAAACTCAAACACAGTATGGACAAAGTCTTAGTCCTGTTGAATTTAATGGCAATATTCCTGTTGTACTGAATTTTGGACAAAATTCACTTTCAGATGAAAGAGAATAAACAATTCAAAGCCCACTGAGACTAATGAAAATCTGTCAATCACTGTCAGTTAGATTTGCATGAAACCGTGTAAGAGAAAATAAGACATATTTGGGTAAGACAGAGGCAAAACCCCTGCAAATATGGTGTGAAAGCAGTTATGTCTCTGGTACCGGAGGAATCTGGATCACATAATGAAAACTAATGGTTAAAAAAATATTAGCCCTGTAAAGGTGACATTATGGACTGTGTCAGCTTTTGAGATGTGGTCATTTCAAAAGCCAACAACCTTGATAATGTCCTTTGGAGATTATTGTTTGCTAATAGTGTACATTAGGAATCAAGCAATCATAGAGAGAGTAATTAAGCGCATAATCACAGATATTTTTGACATCTGTCTACTTTAAGGCTCCATGGCATTTTTTTGCATCTCCCCCCCTGCAGCCTAGTGCCTTCAATTAATTTATCATGACCATCTGTGTTGTAATTTTTGCTGCTCAGCTTGCCTTTCTACATCTGTTTTTTGGCTGAATATTTCATGACACTTCATCATTTTCACTCACAGTGCTAAAAATACAGAACTAATATTTGCTCAGTTAAGTTGGTCGGTTAAGATAATCAGCAATTAAAACAGTGCTGCTGTTCAGTGACTCTTTATAATGGCGAGCAGAAAGGCAAGAAGGAAGCAACAGCATTTTAAGAACTGCCTATCAGGTTTTGTGGTGCTGCTTACCTCTGGTGCACAGAGTTAAAACCATCAGTGGCTCTGCCAGCTACTGCAGCGCACGCTCTGAATCCCCAGCTTACCGGGTGTTTCCGAGAGAAGGGGATATGTCATGGCTGGAGGATTATTGGGTTGTTGTGCTCTGGATAATCTCCATGCGTATAAGTGTTTCTGAGGGCCGTAGCTAACTGCACTCACTGCATCAGGGTTAAGGATGCTCTGAAGAACACAAGGATCGGCGTGCCTCCAGCCTCTCTTCACTGACTACAGCACATCAGAAGGAATAAGCCATTAAAGATGACTGCACTGAGTGTGCAATGCCTGCAGCAAAGAAGAAACATCTGTAGGTTTTTGCTTCCTAGTGCCGCTGAGGTTAGGGGCAGAGTGCTCCTAGTATGTAACTCATTCCACCTCTCTACAGTGAAGCCAACAATTCCTATTGCTTTCCCAGAGTCCTTTGAAATGTTTAGCTTCGGGGCTCATCCACAATAAATATTTGGCCATGATACAAATCTTTTATCTGAAGTCACTGCTTCTGCCTAATTTTCTTGCCTTAACTTTCTTCCTTTACTCTAGTCAATACTCATTTTAAGCAATCTTCTTCCACTCCTGGCATTATAGCACCCCATGATTCTCTTTTCTATGGCTTCAGGATCTCTAGGTTTTAGTAAACCATAGCAACTGTCATCTCCTAAAAGAGGGAAGGAGAGCAAAAAACCAACATCAGAGCCTACTGAGATACAGTAACAGGCCTATCACTCAGGAGCTTGTATAAGGTGACAGGAGAACGGATGTTCACTTCAGCAAGAGCTATCTTTGCAAGACCATCATGGTATGTTTATCCGAAGACGAAAGTCCTTGATGAGGTACAACCCTCTCTGTAATAGACTTACCTAACAGGTTTTCCTGAGAAAGACCTGTATACCGTGTTCTTCATCCAGCTGTGCCCTCGAACACAATATCCAAGTATCTACCTCTTCTACTGACTCAGGATACTGTTTTCTGGATGGGGCTTTGAGCACCCTGGTCTAGTGGAAGGTGTCCTTGCCCATGGCAGGGGGGTGGGAACTAGATGATCTTTAAGGTCCCTTCCAACCCAAACCATTCTATGATGATTCTATGTTTTTTTTTAACGATCAGTGGTCCCTGATAGCATACCTCTCGGGTGAGGTCACGCCCCGCAGCAGCTGAGGTACCAAACCCAAGCATTTAAGCCTTGCTGGGCACAGCCCCACACCCTCCCATGAAGGGAGAAAGGAGCAGCCCCACAGTGAGGGGAGAGAGACAGAGAGATTCACTAGAAGAGACACGGTAACACTGCCGGTTTTTCTCAGATGAGCCTCAGCCACGAAAAGGCTGGGGACTGCTGCTAAAGACTGAATGAACTTTCTCACTTTTGCTCATAGTGCACTTCTGCGTGGGTGGGCTGACTGGATTTGAAGTAAACAGTAGGAAGAAGATCTTCCCAGTGAATGAAAAACTGCTTTGCTGAGGGAAAACAAGTGCTGCAAAAATATGACAAATAGCTCTAGAAGTGGCACTTTTCTAAGCAAGGTTTTAAGCCTATGAAAAAGGCAACGTTCGCTCTGTGAGCCCCATTATATTCATTGACACACTTCAACTTAGCCAAAAACCAGCAGGCCACATAGAACCCTACCACACTATATTTGATTTTTGTCAGTGATTAAGTGAGATTATTTGCTTGCGGTTGGACCCATGCAGAAGATAGCAGCAGCATGATTGCTACCAATTGAAGAAGTCCATCTTTAGTGCCATTGTCAGAGGCCTATGACTTTGACATTGAAATGTGAAGGCCCTGCCACTAACATCACAGGGGCTGCAGCTGCGGTGTTAGTAACATGCTCAGATGAGTCAGGGCAGCATCTGATAAATCATGAAAAACAGCAGTCCCAAACGGACAGCACTACGAACTACAGTATGGTGAACCTTGATTGTCATGGCACATGCTGGAAAATGGACCGCTGAGTAAAGATTTACTCCGTCTATGTTACCAGAGTGCTGCTACTAAGCAACTGATGGTTTGAGTGCTGACTGATCAGGGAAGTCATACCAGTACAACAGTCTAAGAATCATTGGTTTCAACTGCTAAATAAGGTATAGGAGAAATGAATGACTTTCCCATTGTGAGGCTTATATATCTGCAAAGAACTGCTCCTGAAGATATTCCCCAGCCTTCGGTGTCTCTGATTCATGGCAGGAATTTCCCTGGATTTCACTGCATTGAAAATACAACAACTCATTTACCTGGTACCTAAGTATTTTCAATATGGAGTTTGTTCTGTATTAGTCAGAGCTGATGACTTTTGAAATAAGTTTTAATGGATGGAAACATAATGGTCTTTAGCCATGTAAAATGACTTTCAATTAAAACTCAACAATCCCGTGCTGAGCAGAGCATACCCAGACTGTTACAAGCCTCTGCAAGCTGGGTAGTATGCTGGGCTGGAGCTGAAGCTCAGGACGGACACATAATCCTCCAGAAATAATTAGAGCAGAAAATGCTTCTAATCTCTTTGTTAGTCTGGTTGTGCTATTTGATCTAATAATAAACTAGACATTAAAAGAAACCCACCTCCTCATACATTTTAATTTAGACTGCACTGGGCATCTTTTAACCTGTAACTGTTTAGCTGGTCTGTTTTGATTTATGCGTGTACTCTATGGACACACACGGTCTGAAACGCCACTGTCTCCTGGCTGTGCAAGCACAGGGTAAATACCAAGATGTCAGAACCTGGGCCCTAACTTAGGAACGCTTTTCAGTAGGGACTTGCTTGACTTTAGACACACACTTGGGTTTCACTTGTCCTCGGGCGGTGTCACCGGTCCCTGTGCTTTCCTTAGCCAAGGCCACGGCTCTGCGGCCCTCTGGCACGGCTCGGCGCCCCTCGAATCTGGCGGGGGTTTGGCCAGCGACGGTGGGGAGGTCTCCACCAGGTTTTGTGCTGCGGGAAGAGGCAGGGTGAGCGGCCGTGGGCTCGCAGGGGTCTCTCCAGCACAGCCTGGCTGGGACCAGGGCCCGCTCCCTCGCCGCCCGCGGCCCCATGTAGCCGCCCGTCTCTCCGGCAGTCTCCAGGCCGGTTTTCGCTCCTTCGCCACCCTGCTGACCCCTCGCTAGTCACAGCTCTGCTCACTGACCC
>Ga0181612_180910_pt1 | contig 16713 bp, 7 predicted proteins | sample HoacroProtozoa21_FD_119630 | JGI IMG/M metagenome (GOLD analysis project Ga0181612, IMG submission 119630) | Hoatzin crop microbial communities from Cojedes, Venezuel. Combined Assembly of Gp0051906, Gp0051904, Gp0051908
AATAATGTATGGGGACGGGTAGGCGAGAATGGAGAGAGAAGAGAGGAGGGGGGGGGGGGGGGAGGAAAAATAAAAGAATGGTTTACATTGTGTGCTTGAAAAGGAGAAGTTCTGACAGGCTGCCAAAGGTGTGAAATGGCCAAAATGGAAACCATGGTTCATTCCTCATATATTGGTTTGACATCAGTGCAACTGCACTAAAATCAGTTATATGAGAATGTAACTATGTGCTACCAGAACAGGTCCTTGCTATTGAATATTTGCTGAATAGAGGACTGAATAATCTACAGCATTTTTCAAGGTTGGGCAAGTGAAGAAATAAAGGGTATACCTAAGAATGAGCTTCCAGAGTTCTTACGATGTAAGAGTCTGATAAAACAATTGTTCAACTTTTGGTTTAGGACAGGAGGTTTATGTATAAAATGAATTTATGTAATTCTCTGTCAAAACTTCCTAGTCAGCCTGATACTCTAATTGCAGAAGTAAGAAGATGAACAAAACAGAAGACTATTTTCATTCCAATGTGTACATATTTTAAGTGATTACTTGATGTTCTGTGAGCATCGTGTCAAAATTAAGACACAGCTGTTGTTGCAGGATTACAGACCAAAAATACTTCCTTCAGTGGGAGCTGAAGCCAGTCGTTATTTAGTAGAAAGAATTCAGTGTCTCAGTGATTTGTTCCCCTATACATAATGGCACCCTTCTAACTTAATTCTATGCAGTAAATTTATGGAATGAACCCCAGTGAGTACAAACCGAGCTAGTTCTTCTGAACTCAAAGATATTTAAGTTTATGCAAATAGAGAATCAGTCTGTGATTCATAAATTCAGTTTATATATGCAGGATGTACCTTCATTCATAACTAATAAAGTGTGTAAGCCTTTTAAGTAATTTCTGAGTTTCTCAGAGGTTGTCAAGCATTGAAATAATTTCTTAAACAGTACTCAGTCACAACGAGAATGCAGACTGCATACTCTCAAATTGGTAATTGGCTGATGCAAAGTGGGAAAAGTTAAAAGGCTACAAAATCAAATGAAGTTTCACACAGATATTCTGCCTGTTGTGTCTTGCATTACTATTTACAAGTCTCCATATAGTCAGTGCACATACTTTAGTAACAGATAAATGGGAAAGCAGTTCAGCTTGCCTTGAGGAAGAAAATAAAATATAAAAGAGAGTAACCTGTAATTTTGGTATCACTGGCTCTGCACTCAAACACCCCTGCCTCACACTGCGCTTAGTGGAAAAAAACAGTCTGGCTGAAGTAAGAATAATCACACAGAAAATTGCTAGAAGGAGGTAAAATCCAATCCGATGTTCTGTGTGGCTCAGGACTTTAAGAAGAAATTGCACAGCTCATGCCAGGTTTCACACTGAACCAATTAAGAAATCAAGAAGTGAAGAAAATAGAATCCCCACTGAAAGCAAAAAAGGATCTCCTTGGTTTTTATTTCTTTGCAGGCTTTATGTTATTCTTTTACAAAGACCTGAGATTCAGAATGTCATATGGTTTCTGAGAGAGGAAAAACTAAACCTTAGGAACAGATCTCTGAAGTTATACAATTCTGATAAATTCCTCTAGCTCTTGGCAATCTTCCGGAAAAAACAGAGGGACAGACAGAATAATCATCTATTCTATCTCTGTTCTTAGTTTCCATAGACTTTTGATGTTGTTTTCCTTCAGATCCCTTTTAATGAGCTCTAACTCTTGGCTCAGCTCTTACTGAAATGCACTTCTGGTATTATTCTAGACTTTTCTTAATGATTGTTTTCATGGTAAATTGAACATTTGTTCAAAAGCCTGTTGCAACCAGAGGAAGTTTTTCTTGTCTCTTTTTGTTAATAACTTCTATAGGTTTTTGTTAAGGATTTTGAAGAATACAGATTACAATAAAAATGAAGATTTAGGCTATGAGCTGCAGGTTTGTGGAACCATCATGTCCTCCAAATGTTCCAGCAAGGAGAGAGAGGATCAGGCTAAATTTCAGTTGCAGACTTGCATCTGTATTTGAGCATTGCATTTCTAATTTTGTGAGTTCTGTTTAGTCAAAAAACATTGGCTGAATACCTGTGTATTGAAACCAAATCCATGGAATGCAGTATTTTACTGAGTATTTGGAAGATGCAGGTTTTAGTTTCTTTAATGTAACATCTATATCATGTAATTATTACTTTTATTTATTAGAATCACAGCTTTTTCACAAATTAATGTGTCAATTCACCATACACTTCTCTTGTAGGTTGGTCAAGTGAATGCTGATGCATTTATGATGTTTATATTGAAATGAAGGTGATCAATTCAGAAAAAAATGAATTAGTCCACTAATTCATGCAAGAGCCAAGTGAAATTTCAACCTTTGTCAAGTTGTGTTCTCTCTAATTTTCTAACAGTGCTTGAATACCTTTGAAATCCCAGAGAATCCACGGGGGGGCAGTAAGAGTAAAGATGGGATCTTTCTAATCCCACAAAGCCGGATTTTTGTCATCCTGCAACACAGAATCTTTCAGCATGAATAGCTATGCTGATAACATGGGAAAGTCATATGCTGTTTAACAAGAGTCAAAGTAGCACAATCGATGTGTATTTAGTGGGGAACCCTGGGAGGGCAGTGATGCCAGATGTACACAAGGAGCACTGAAGAAATTATGGAGAAAAGAAGCTCTAAAAAGAATGTACAGACCACACCGCATTCAGCTGATGCTGCAGTGCGCCCTAGCAACTGAAGACACTAATACAAGGAGATGTAAGGAACATATTCAAGCACAGTGGCTAGTTGTATACTGTGTGTGAAGGGTATAGGGTAAAGCAATAAAAAAAGAACCAAAAAATTTCTTTACTTGGTAAAACTAAAATTTCTACCTCTTCTCATAGCCAGTTCTCAGGATATATTATTACAATTATCTTTTTACGGCTAAAGTGAAGATTTTTCTATCCTGCAGCCGCAATAAAGCACAGTGAATATAACTTGAAATAATAACAAGAGTTTTAAAATTCAGATTCTGATATAATTTATCCCAATTTTATTTATTATAGTAAAATGTAATGTATAAATAATTATGGTTTATTGTTTAATAATTTTTCTTTTATTAAAGTAATGAATGTAATAACATTCTTCCCAGATATTGCTTTAGAGATACAATTATATATTCTTATTAATATGCTGTTCTGTACTTCTAAAATATTAAAAAGCATAGAAAATAGGTCACACAGCAATTTGATCATGTAACTAAGGTAATGACTTTAGCGAGGCCAAAAGAGGGAAGTGTACACATTAATTTTATTTATGTGTACATAAATGAGTAAATGAACAGGGCATCAGCTATTGCCATGTATATATATATATTTGTGTATATTTACCCGTTCCTGTGTAAAGATTGTGTGTTTCGACTACTGATGTCAGTAGAAGCATCCCTTCTGTTGTCTGTTTCAAAGCAGGCTTTGAAATGAAGATAGTGCCTTCTTTTGGTTTTGTATATATTCTGTGATAGACACCAGTGGAAACATCTTGCTGATTTGCATTGCACTGGAGTCCATCCATCTCAAGAGACTTGGCTTCAGTGTGCTTCGTACTGTTTATTCATTGATTAAAGAAGTATGTGTACAACTCAAAATTCAAGGAAGCTTGCATTACCAATTAATGAAAAAAAATCAATGAGGTTTTAGGTACATTAAAAGTCTTCTAATGACAAGTCCATGAAATGGCACACTCAGATGAATCATTAATGAGGGCTGCATTTTGTTATCAATTTGCAGTAGTGTGATCTTAACATGTAGTTAAAAACCAATAGAAACAATGGGTACTGTTGAGGTGTTAGAGAATAAATATTTTTTTTTTACAAATGGATACTGGAAAAAATATTCAGAAAAAAATACTGAATGCGATATTTAAACTATGCACTTTTCTTCCGTGAAATGTATACTAGGAGACTATAATTTGTGTCCTGCTGTGGAATGAAGCTGAAACTTCTGAACCTTTTTGAAAGCAAGGATACACAGTTGTTGAAATTTTCTGTTGGAGGAACAGCTACATAAATGGGGCTAAGGGCTCATCTTCAAAATTCAAATGTCTGAACCTGATGCAGGACAGATTTTTTAGTCTGAATACTTTGAATCTCACACTCATCAAAGGGATACTATCATATTAAGCATCCTGTTTCATAGTGTCGTGTTCAGAGGAGGGTATTCAGCCTTCATGACTTAATCCTGTATAGAAGACAATACCTACATTCCTTGGATGTTGCAAAGTATTTCTAGAAAAAATAATCTTGTCTACATTAATTGCTTTCTTTTTAAACACTGACAGGCATTGGGCACTGACCACCTCTCTAGGAAGCCTGTTCCAGGCTTTGACTGCTCTCTCAGAAAAGAAAGGCTTCCTAATGTCCAGTCTAAACCTCCCCTGGCACAGCTTTGAATCATTCCTACTCATCCCGTCATTGGATCCCAGGGAGAAGAGATCAGCACCTCCCTCTCCACCTCCTCAGGAAGCTGCAGAGAGCAATGAGGTTGCCTGTCAGCCTCCTTTTCTCCAAACTAGACAAACCCATAGTCCTTAGCCGCTCCTCAGAGGACATGCCTTCCAGCCCTGTCACCAGCTTCGTTGCTCTCCTCTGGATGCATTCAAGGACCTTCTCATGCTTCTGAAATGGTGGGGCCCAGAACTGCACAGCACTTAAGGTGAGGCCTGTATATATAGAGAGCGTTGATATCTATGTAGAGTTCATGTGTATCTCTATGCGGTAGATATGTATATATGTGTAGCAATGCGGTCTAAAATGACCACATGCACAGCTCTGAAATTCAAATGCCATGATAAGACCAAAGTGTGTATTCAATTTAGTTCTAAATTCAAAATTTTGCCCAGAACAGGTTCATCTGACTCCTCAAAATTAGTGCCACTGAAGTCCAGTTCTGCTTTCTTATGCACTTGATAGCTTAGCTTTTAAAAGTCATATATGAGAGGTCAGGCTACCTGATTGCCTAATTTACACTTATACACACACACAAAAGAAAAGAAAAATTATACTCTTTCTTCTTGGTGGTATGAAGTCAAAAACTACATAAAAACTTGAAGTACACTTTTTATTTTCTTTCTCTGGCAAAAATTCATAGATTGCAGCAGTGAATTAATTCAGGTATTTTGTACACATTATATTCAAGGTAGTGTTCATTGGGGCTTATAAGAGAAATTACATAGCCCTCACTGATAATTATAAGACTTTATGCAGTGATCTTGTGTCTAACCTAAATCTTGCACCTTCTTCACTTTTGGTTACTCTTCAACATCCCAGATATCTACAAACTTAATTATTCCATCATTTCAAAGGACTGATGTGCTTTACCTATGTCATGATTGTTTGCCTATAACCAATCCATATCTGAAGCAATTACTTTTAGACGTCTTCTAATAAGGAGACACTTTCATGGTATTTTGAAATTGTAGAGGGATAATTACAACAGCCAGAAACCACCCCGTGGTTACCTCTTTCTGTGCAGTTTGCCGAAAGCACTTCAGGTTTGTTAAAAGTAAATGTGCAGAAGATCTGCCTCCTGCCAAAGGTAGTGCCCTCTTGGCCAGGTTTATGCATCATGTTGACCTTGCCTTGGCAAGATTACTCATGGTTTTCATTGGGGCTACTTTGGAGTATCTACAGTTGAAGGAAATAATGTGATTTGGTTTTGTTTCTTACTCAGATTTTGGCCAGATTCTGCAGTATTTGTTCTTTGTCCCTCAGCTGTTCTGCAGTTGCATCATGATGGAATGTAGTAGGGAGACTGTTGTAATTGTAGGACAACAATTCAGCTTTAGGATATTTGGATGTTGCTTTTTTTAAAAAAATTTTACATATTTTTACCTGATGATACTGGTTCTGAAAAGCTACCCAAAAACCAGAGGGTCATAACCAAGGCATTGCTCCTGAAAGTGGGTTCTGAAATTGTTATTCCTATACTATACTGTAGTTATAGGTGGTCAGATTTTTTCAGTGAATCTCCTCTTCACTGAGAATGCTACTTAGTAAAAATGACCAGATTTTGCTGTATCGATTTGACAGAAAATGATAAAGACATGAAGGGAAAGTTTCTACAACAGCAATTAGCCCAAACATGTCAATGCTGACTTGTAGAAAAACAGCTTTAGGCTCATGTAAATGAATTGATCAGCACAATTCAGCACTGTTTTCATCACAGGCTACAGGTTGTTCTGGGAGACTGGAGAAAGGGAAACAAATATAAATCTTTCAAACTACACTTGTTCTGAAAGGCAGTTTGGTTTTGTTTTTAAAATATCCCCAGTTTCACTGTACAAAGATACATATTCAGAATTGCTTTGGCTGATGTACCCAGAAATTCATTGAGGCAAAAGCCCAGTTCTGACAAAGACTGTGTTGGAAATAAGCTCTGAAAGATTTAGTTTGAAAGAAGAAGGAATACAAAACTGTGAAGAAACTAGAGTTACAATGCAGTATTGTGAATATTTATTGTATTTTTAAAAGACACAAGTCGTTTTTTTTGTACCGTTTTGAAATCGCTTCTCTGATAAAACTTTAGGAGAGCTTTAAATGAATTCAGTTCTTATTGGTCTTTAACTACATTTTACCTTTCCTCTCCCACAAGATCAACCATATGGATAACACAAGCTTCTGCTGTTCAGTACTTCTAGCCCTTTATAGAGAACTACTGCATGACTGGATTTTTCCTCCATGGATATATATATTTGTCTCAAAACTCATCAGGAGGATTTAACACCTTAGCAGTATTTTCATATAAATAGTCCTTTGAGAGCAATGGTGCTGGAAAGGATTTTCAGATTTGAATAGTGTGAAATATGAAAAGTAAGCCTGCATTTGATCAATTTCTAATGGGAAGAAGTACAGACCTTTTCTTACAGCACAGTGAAACGTGACAGCAATAGAGGTGAAACTGTTAGTGATCTAAGGAGGAGGTAATGTAGTAATCCTTGCAGAGTATGTGCTCTGTTGTGTTGCATGAGAGGCTTGAAAGTGTCTAACCAGAAGAGTTCGTAACAAGGTAAGAAGATCTCAGACTGAAAGAATTAACTTGTTGAAAATGACAACCTGAGAGAGTGCTGGAGGTTGTAGATCGAAACTATCTAACAATATGCTTCATTGAGCCTGCTGTAAGTATGAATTTGTAAGTATGAGAACATGTAAGTTTGACTTAAAATACGGAAAAATTAAAAAAGCTTTAGATACAAGGCATAATCATAAATTAAATACGACATTAATGATATAACCAGAAAAGCTGCTCTGAAGGCTGTTGCTGGATTTTTAGCACTATTCACATGGCCTAAGGGTTCTATAAACCAATGAAAATTCAACAATACTCATTTTGATCACTGTATAAATGGATGAAAGTACTTCAGAAATAGATTTTCATTTAAATTTGTGTGTCTTTTTTGCTGACATTCCATTTTTGTTCTCGCTTCATATTTTAGCCAAATTTGACAAAACCAAACAGAGCCTTCTGCTCCCATCTGTATCAGGGCCATTATTATGTAAAATTTTCTGTATGAAAGCCATTTTACTTTTGCCCTCAGAAAATGTACTTGAACATTATTATTTTTCTTTTGAATTCTACTCTTTAAAAAAAAAATCATAGAGCACATAAAATACTTAAGCAATTGCCTTTCCTACTGTGTCTTTGAAGCATTAGTTATTATTTAAGTATGTTGTCCTCTTAAATCTATCTTCCACTTGCTAATAGACCTAATGAATAGAACATCAAAGAACATTTTATCTCATCATTCCCAAGATGGATAGTATTTGGATTCATGCAGGTTTGTGTGTGTAAACTTTTGTATGCTGCTTTATGCCAAAACTAATATAAACATAGTCCTTTTTCAGAAATAAAACTTTTTTTCTGAAATATTCTAGCCTCTGAAGTGCGAGACATTTTGAAAATACAACCCAAACTTGAAATGATCTTCTTGTACCAAACAGAAATTCACCTTCCTCTTAATATTGTGTGTCTGCTGTCTGCAGATATATTTGTTTTTAATATATTTAATATTTTTAGTACGCTTAACCTAGACTTAGGTTATTTGGCTGTGCCCTTATACATCAGGAAGATGTTTTAAAGGTCACTGTGATATAGTTGGTTGCTGTTTTTTACTTATTTTAATGTGAAATGCTATTTTTTTTGGAGTGATTACTTTCTGGTAGAAGTGATTTGTTTGGTTTGTCATACTTTGGGGTAGAGTTTCCCATAAAAGTCAGAAGAGGTGGAGCATTGCCAGTGCATTTCTGGGAACAGGTAGCAAGCCAAGTGTGTCACTCTTATTGAGTACACAGATGTGCTACTGGCTGTGGGCATATTTTGACCTGTCTGTTCATTACAAGGGTTTGATCCTGAAATACACAGGTCATCTTAGTCTTGTGTCACTGGCAAAAATTCTAGGGGAATTTTACTTAATTTAATCTACTACCAATTAAGATAAACTTAAAAAAGAAACCTACCATTTCTGTGCAGTGTACCTTGATGAGTATTCATCATAGCTGTGGTTTCTTGTAGAAACAGCTGGCACTAAATCTTGATTTGATACTTGTGGTCGGAGGAAGATATAAACATGTTTCTGCTTAGACCTTAGCTGAAGGCTGCTCTTTTTATCACTGGGGCCTCTTTGTGGATTGTGAGCTACAAAAGATGCAGAGCTTTGCCTTTTCTCTCTGTTCGGTGGTTTAGAACTAGATTATTATGCACACTAATAAAAATGTAATAGAGAGCTTCGTTGTCAGAGGCACGATACATCTTGTGAAACCTACTCTCAGATTGCTTCAGTTTGTACCTTATGGCTAGGCTGGAAGCTAAAATTAAGATAAACTAAGACTGCAATGCAAAAAAGCAATTGTATATTCAATTTTATTTAACTGCAGGAAAATGCCCTCCTCTGAATTAAAATTTAGTTCCTAAACAGTAAACTTTGCAGACCTGTATAAAATGGAGTGTATGTGTTGTGCGGTATGATTATTTACCAGCTGCCTAAGCAGTTTCAAGTGGTTTTCAAACGTTAGACTTGTGCAGGGTGCTATATCTTAAAAATGATTTGTATTGACTCTAATGAAAGACCCTACCAAAAGTCAAAGTGATATAGTACAAACAACATATCCAGAAATAATAAGAGGGTTTTGTTAATGGTCCTTCCTGCTTTAGCCCATTTTTCTTGACAGAAATATTCAGAACATACAAAGTGAAAAAGTATAATTGATGTTTATAGACAGAAAAAAACACAGAAGACGGAAGTTTAGCATTTAAACAGGTACGGTTACAAAAATGCACAGTTCTTTGCTCTTGGAGAATCTAATCTAGAGGGATGCTGTGGACAGGGTTAGCAAACTGCTGGGCTCTGCTTCTGTGAATCTCCTGGGAAAATTTTAAGTTATGTCTCCAAATACCAATGTAACTAGGTGTCTTAAGAGGTTTAAAAGTTTTGGAGATACCACATATTAGCAAATTACACATCCAAAGATTAACTATATTCTGTTTTCTAGTTTTCCTTTAAATTCTGGCTCAAAACACCAGGTTTAAATTTCTACCATTTGATATGATGGCATGCAAGTTGAAATCAGACTCTCTAAGTGGAAAGAAATCTCGGTTAAATTTGACCCCTGCTACCAATTGATGGTACAATGTCCTCACACAGATTACAACCACTTTAGTATTTCAGTAAATTGTTCATTAAATGAACGCTGTTAATATCAGATACATTTAACTTACTTTTTCTATTACTTTAATGCATCTTTTTATACTTAGTCAGGGTTATATATTACTAATTGCTTGACCCAAGACTGCCAAGTATATTATTATATACTGGAAGCATTTTGGGTACTAATTCTTTCCAATTTTTTATAACATATGCTATGTGATGAAAATCACTAATAGACAAATGTCAATGGAAATGTTAATACATTGAAAGAAGAGAAAAATAACAATTCAGGTCCTGAATACATGTTATTATCAATGTCTTAATCATGTCAGCATCAGAAGGTCCATCTTCAAGGCTCTTGCTGTAAAATACTATGATACTTCATGATACAACAGAATGTCAAAATTGTAAGGAGATGGTTTGTAAGAACATAGTCATCATCTCATTCAGCCTTCAGAAATATTGTCACTTAATGCTAGGGTCTTCTTTTATAACTCAAACTTTCAATTTTTATGGTATGCAATATGGTTTTTTGAAAAAAAATATGATCTGGAGGGTGCCTAAACTCTATAGATTTAGGTAACATTCAACAAACCATTTCTTCCAAAAATGAGAAAGCTTTGTAGAAACAATAATATTGATTTCAGTATCTGGCACAAATGCTTTGTGAAATGCTTTCATTTTGGGACAATGCTTCTAATTTGAATGTAATCTAAATCACAAAATGAAGGTCAGTGGAAAGTTAACAGAAAAATTTCATGAAGCATTGCACTTCTGGATGAACAGTAATTTGGATAATTCTGAAATGAATCTCTGTAGGTATTTTTCTGCTGCATACATCTCCTAAAAGCTACCTTCAGGTCAACCTGAAGTGAAAAAGAAGTAGGAAAAGAATAAAATGCTAGAACAAAACCAACAAAAAAATCATAATTCATGTTGTCAGCCTAGCAACAGAATCACAGAACAGCTGAGGCTGGAAGGGGAGTTTGGAGATTGCCTATGACTGCGTGCTGCTGAAAGCAGAGTCAGCTTGAGTCCGTTTTCCAGGACTTTGTCCAGTCAGGTTTCAGATATTTCCAAGAATGGAGACTTCATGATCTCTCTGAGCAACCTGCTTTAGTTGTTACAGTTTCTTATCATCCTCACAGCCTTGTCCAGCTGAGTTCTGAATATCTCCAAGGCTGGATATTTCCCAACCTGTTTCAGCAACCTCTTCCAGTGCTTAACGACCTTTATGGTAAGTTGTTTTTTTTTCTTCTAATATCTAGTCTGATCTTACCACAACACATCTTTGAGAAGAGTCTGACTCTCTCTATACCCTCTCTTTTAAGGAGGGTTGCAGTAAGCAGTATGATGTCTTTTTAGCTTGCTTTCTTTTTATGGTAGCTCTATTCCGTATGTCTATGGTATTACGTATTAACATTCCAGTCTCTACAAGAATATTGCAAAATTTTTGTTAAGAAACTAAAGTTACTTATTGAATTTTATTTATTTTCTTCTTACGAAGTTCTTTGAAAAATTAAAATAAAATATGTAGAGAAGTTCCTTGTTTCTGATCAAAGCAGGAAATCATAGTCTGTGCATTACAGAAATTCATACATGGACTTAACTAAAACATAATTTCAGAATGCTGTTTAGCATTTTTGAGACTCTGTGCATTTTGTTTCAAATACAAATATTTTGTGTATTTTGTGTATACCTTGAAGTAATTTGGACAAAATGGCCTGTCTTAATAAGAGTTAGTTTTTAAAAAATGTGCCTCACAGTACATTTACTTCCCATCTATAACGACCATCCCTAAAATCCTTACAGCTGAGGTTTTGTAACAGCAAATGGATTTGTAATAGGAAATGAAAACAATTAATTTGATGTATTAAAATGTCTGTTGATAGAAGTATGGTTCCTGAAAATATCTGCTTGTTTTAGGTATAAGTAGGGGCTAAAATCATCATCGCTGTCAGAAGCACCTGGACACAGGATCATGCATTTTATTTCTTCTTGGTAACAGAACCTGTGTTAGCCTTTCAACAACTACAATTTTGCCAGGCATTTGTGATGGAGTACCTGCATATGGGCATGCAAATCACTCTGTCTCCTTCACACAGCAATGCATGTCTTCTTTAGTGGCTAGAATATACTTTGGCAGCATAAATGATTTACAAAGGCTTTTTTCAGATCTATTAATACAGATCAGCGTAGACTGAAGAATTTGTAACGCGGCAACAGCCTCAGACATGGTACAATATGGTACAGAGCAGCTTCCCCAGCAGGTGCTGGAGCAACGGTCCTTGCCGGGGTAGAGGCTTTGGCCCAGACTGGTCATCACACGGTGGGTGGAGCCCTCCTTGCTCCGGGCTGCACGGTTTGCCTGTGGCCTCTCTCTGACAGAGATGTCCCTCTGTCCTGCAGGAGGTGTGCTGTCTTGGAGAAGTGCCACCAAGTGGAGGAGTCACAGGAGCTGCGAGCAGGCTGAACAGAGTCAGAGAAGATGGAAGGGAGACAGACAGGTTCTTCTCTGAGACTCAGTATCTTGAAGATCCCTGGACCCCGTCTGCAATAGAGAAGCAGGCAGTGTCCACCTCTAGCATCTGAATTCCATCTCTCTGTGTGGGAAACCCACCGAAATGAGTCAATGGGAGAGGCTCTCCAGAGCACTTGAAAAGTGATGGAAGGTCACTGCATAAGGGGCGTGGGACGCACTATAGAATGCAGGTAAAGAATGTTTTGGGAAGACTCCCTATAGGATGTTTAGAGGAGGAAACAAAGGTGGGCAAAGGCAGGAATTGTATCAAGTGGTCTGGGTAGGAAAAAGGGGACAAAATGTCTGGTCACATCTAAACAATTTGCTGTTCAGTATGCTTGCCTGGCCATGCCCTGCATCTCTTCACTGCAGACTGTCCTGACTTGTCATTAAACCCCATTTGTGTTTCCCCGTGTACAGAGAGCTAAATGCCAGCAACCAGGGGAGGAACCAAGGGTCGTAGAAGCCCATATGTCTGTGATGCCAGCACCCAGAGACCAGAGTAAGCTAAAACTCATGTGCCAGCTACTGAAGTGGGGTCCATGTGTCGTATGACCTACCTGTGGTGCCAGCAATGGTGGTGAGTATGGGTATGTATGTCAGTGGGTGGTTATGGTCAGACTTGCTGGTCAGTAGAATCGGTGGTTTGAGAGGACGTAAACTGGAGGTGTTGCTTACTGGAGGAACCAGCAGGTCTAGGCCCACTGCTAGAGAGACTGTGGGGTCGGGGGGTGCAATGAAAGGCCTTCTTGTATGTATGCCTGTGGAGAAGGGTGGTGTGTGTCTCCACGAGTAGAGGAGTGTGTACCAGCAGATGGACTGGGACTGCGGGCCTCAGCAGGTCACACACCCGGGTGTCAGGGGAAACTGAGGATCTGGTCCCGTTACTGCATAGATTGTGTGTCTTAAGACCAGTTACTAGAATGATGTGAATTGCATATATGTATACATTTCCCGTCAACAGACCTTTATCCTGGCTGGTTCAAGAGTGGAAAAGGATGAGGCAATTGGTGTTGCTTGTCTTTGTGTGAATGTTCAGTGTTTCTGTCTGTGTTGATCTGTGTGGCTGTGTGTACACATGTTTTGTTTTCACAACCTAAAAAGTTTCTCAGACAGAGATGCTCTCTTTTGGATAAGAATTAAGTCCTTTTATATCATAGAGACATAAGAGGGTGTAGGACACCACCACTTCAGGCAGCCAGTAGATGCTGTTAATTTCTATTTTTCACCTGTAGCAGCCAATAGATTATGACATTTTCTGTTCTTTCAGACCAATTTTATTTTCCCAGTCTGTGTCCACTCATTCAGACGATAAGTTGCTGTTTCTTGGTTTTGCACTTATCGATATTATCTAGGGATGTCTCTGGTTTCCAGGTACCGCAGCTGTACTTCACAAAGGCCAGCTGCACTTTTCAAGGGTGTTTCTGGTTCCCAAGCCTAGCTCCTAGGCTGGCAGGAATTTTCTTCTGTTCAGTAATTTCCCCCTTCTAACCAGGCCACCCTTCTGGCTACTGACATCAATTGTGCGAGAGAGTGAGAGAGTGTGTGTGTGTCTGTCTGTCTGTCTCTGACTATTTGGAATCCATGCTCAGCCTTGCTACTGGTTTCACCTTAGGGGTAAGGGGTTGTGGCAGCCTTACTTCTATCAGACTACCAGACGTAGCAACTGCTAAAATGTCTGTAGTCCTGGAGCTGGTTGACAGCAAAGTTGGAACAACATAGAATGTGTACCTAGAGCAGTGTACTTCTGTAAAATTGTGTATACCTGGTTGCATTTCCAAGAACAAAATGGAATTTTGGAATTTCACAACTTGTACTGAAGGTGAACTTCAGAGATAGTTTGCTGAATAGTTTAGCAGGGTGCTGTACATCTTTTTTTTCTTTCATAATGAAAGAAGAAACTAATATGTGCTATTCCTAGAAAGCAAGACATGTACAGTTCGTTTAATAACTTGTGTTCTGTAAGGTCGTAAAATATTTATGTTCATTGCAAACATAGGATGCACAATTCAGTGCAATCATCTTGGTCTCTCTGTAGTGATTCCCTTCACACTGATGTACAATAAAATAATTCTGAAATCCTTAAATTAATATGACTCCATTTATTGGATTCATTGTTCTAACAGTAGTCTGGAGAGCTTGGGAGAACGACTCCAATAGCAGTTTATGGAAAGTGTGAACAGGAACAACCTGATCATCTGCAGATGAGTTTGATGAGAGGAAAGTTTTACTTTCCGCTGAGGATGAGGAGAGAGGTGACTATATGGGTCAGCTGCTGTAGCTGGGATGACTGCTGTCAGAACACAGGGCTGGTGCAGCTGACTTCAGAAGCATGAGTTGGCTGCAAGGAGTCAGGGTAAGAAGGGAATGATGGTAGCAGGTGCATGAGGACCCCAGACCATCTTTTTCTTCTTGTTTAGTTGCATACAACCTTGTAGCCTGAAGGCTCAAACTGTTAATCTCTTTACATCTGGCAGTCTTTCCTCATGTTCTTGGCATGTTCTATCTTTCCAATCTATTTTGCAATTATTCTTATATGATGGTGGCGTATTATCTCTAATAAACAGACTATGTCCTTGATTTGGCCTCACAATTTCAGACATTCGTTTAAATAAATGTAAACCAAAAAACCTACATCATACACACTGAATTACAGGATTCTACTTCCCAAATATCAGAAAATAAACTGGCAGGTCAGGAAAAATGGCTCGAGAGGCAAGACATATGTCATACCCAGTTAAGCAAGCCTTACTTGGCTCCCTGAATTCTCAGCTAGTGCTAGAAAGGAGGTGATTTCTCCTTGTTTGGCTTGTAACAGTATTTCAAGAACTTGAAAAGAAAATTACTGATGGGAACCTTGCACTGGTGTTAGTGGAGCAGACTTCTTTTCATGTATTTCAGTAACTTCTTCTACCCTTTTTTTCAATTGCTTGTGACTTCATCATATTTTAATTTTTTAGACTGAAGCTGTTTCAGGATGATCTTTTCATGGGTCCCCCCAACTTTCCCAATATTACCAAAACCAAGGCTACTGAAAAATAAACTATTCTCTGTTGTTTAAAATTCTGTTGATCTCATTTTTGAAAAATTTTTAACTTCACCAGGCTTTGAAGCACATAGTTGAAATTTCATGGTGGAGTAGCACCTGTGATGCCTCTGTGTCTCTTATCATCTGTATAAGCCCTGCCCAAATCTGACATGGTTTAATCCTTAAAAAAAATTAGAATTTGCATGCCATTACAAAAACATTTTAGTTTTTAAGAAATGAGTGGTCACTATACACCCCATAGACACACATATATTTCAGTCAAGGACTGAACAGGCTTTACTCAGCAACTTCAGCTCAATTGCTAAGTGCATGGTCTGAGTAACGCAGACAAAACCAGAAAGATTACATCTTTTTCAATGTACCTTACTTTGTTTTTAACATGGACAGCGTGATTAAAGAAATTGCCTGATGCGAATGCACGGATAACAATAACTGGGGAAGGTGGAGGAAAGGAGACAGGCAAAGGAAAGTGCAGAAATGGAAAGATGACACTAGGTCAAGAAACCTAGAAGGAGGGAGAAGCTGGTCCAGTAGTTGGTTGGCTGGGGTCAAGGAAAATTTTTTAACGATGAAGATCCAAAAGGAAAAGGCAGCTAAGACTTGGGATTCTGGCACGTAGCATATAAAGGGCAGAAGTGTTTTAATTTGGGGCTGTAACTTTTGACTTTGCAACATTGGTAGTGAATATTTAACTTAGGATTTTCTTGTGTGCTGAGAATCTCTTTTGTGATTCAAGAAGATCTGATCTTTCTTTTACTTTAAGTGCTAAGGAGAAAAAAAAACAAATCCAGAGGGAAAAGTGTTGATATAATAATGGTAAAATTATCAGACTATGAGAAATAATGGGAACTTTCCTAGGAAAAATATTTTATTCTTTTCCCAGCAATAAATTACTGCAAAATCTCCAGTTTTCAAAAGATCCTCTCAGTAAAGTATTTGTAAATAATTAGTTTAATTAATTCTTATTACATCCCCCTAGGCTTAAGTTTTACAGAGCTATTACAGAAAATGTTAAACTTTATGTTCATGTAGATATTCTTGTCCTAGAATATGCTTAATTAAGTTTGGAGAATGACAGATTTTTCAATTCCGTGTGGATAAATATTGAGATACATAGAATGTATATCAGTAAAACCATTTACAGTCTGTAGCATTGTCCTGGGTTTGGCCAGAACAGGGTTAATTTTCACCAGAAGCCAGGAAGGGGCACAGCCTGGCCAGATGCCCCAAACGGGCCAAACAAAACCGGGTATTCGATCCCCTGTGCCAACATGCTGGGTTCGGGGGGGGGGCGGTGGGTGCAGCGGGGGAGGGAATCGCGGCTCGGGAGCGCGAAGGGCACCAGGCGGTGAGAGTTGATCTGTGCGTGCCGCCGTTTGTTTTATATGCTCTTCTTATCACTATTATTGTTGTTACTATTCACTTCGTTTGCTGTTCTGTTAAACTGCCCTTATCGCGACCCACGAGTTTTGTC
>Ga0181612_115408_pt1 | contig 16712 bp, 13 predicted proteins | sample HoacroProtozoa21_FD_119630 | JGI IMG/M metagenome (GOLD analysis project Ga0181612, IMG submission 119630) | Hoatzin crop microbial communities from Cojedes, Venezuel. Combined Assembly of Gp0051906, Gp0051904, Gp0051908
ATCAAAATTTTTACTACCTTTGCCAGTGTTTTTCATGGTATATTTTAATAATATGTCCGACGAGCAGATCTCGCTGAGAAGCGGGGTCTGTTCTTTTTGGTAATTAGTCACACTTTTGCTAACTTTGTGGCGTTAATTTCCATAGAACTATTTTTATTTATAGAGACAACAGCAGAACGCTTGGCGCTGGGAAGCATTGGGCGTTTTTTTGTAACTATCCATAATAATTTCTATCATTTGCAACATTATAATAATAAAGCATAATACAAGGTTTAGAATTTAGAGCAGGTCATGCTGAGAAGTGTCGCCTGCTTTTTTGCATACTTCAGATTTATGGCTATATTTGCACTATGTTTTTGACTTGAATGTCTAAAAAAGTACTCCCGAAATGATAACACCTCATCCAAAAGTGCTGACAGTGATTGTGTCCTATAACTTCTGTCAATGGATTGATAAATGTTTAAATAGCCTAAAAATATCTGATTTGCCAACTGACGTTATGGTGGTCGATAATTGTTCTAGCGATGAAACGGTCAAGATAATTAGGCAGCAGTATTCATGGGTGAAATTGGTTCCGCAAAATGACAATTTAGGGTTTGGACGCGCCAACAACATTGGTTTGCAATATGCAATCGATAATCAATATGATTATGTTTTTCTCTTGAATCAAGATGCATGGATTGACCGAAGCACTCTGGGCATTTTGGTTGATACCATTGCACGCAACAAGGATTTTGGCATTGTGTCGCCCGTGCATCTAACGGGGAGCGGAAAAAATATTGAAAAGGGATTTAGTGATTATACAGGTATTCATTCACTCAATGAACTACAAAACATTGACTCCGCTCTGATTGAAGTGCCGTTTATCAATGCTGCAATTTGGCTGATTGCCGTTGAAACAATCAAAAGGGTAGGTATGTTCGCACCCTTGTTCTATCACTATGGCGAGGATAAAGATTTAGTCAATAGGATGCACTACTATGGCTATAAGATTGGCTTTTTGCCCAGTGTCATAGGTTTTCACGATCGTGAGTTCCGAAATAGCTCTCGCAGTAGCCATTTGCGTGCTGAGAAGGTGTTCCACCTTTCTGAATATGCCAACATTAACTACTCTATTGGTAAGGCGTTTGCAATGGGTGTGTTGGCAACTATCAAGAAGTCGCTATCAGCTATGTCTCATTTCAAATGGCGTGATTGTGGAGCGTATTTGTCCATAGCATTATATCTACTAAGAAAAACTCCTGATATATTGACTACTAGGAGATTAAACAAGAATAAGGGCGATGGCTTATCTGTTGGTCACCAATAGAACATGATAACAAAAAAATCCCTATCTTTGCCACTAAGTATCTAACCTATATACTAACGAAAGAACAGTTGCGCGAGGAAATTGAACGTCAAAAGATGTTTTATCTGCTCCAAAAGAAAGAGGAAAAAACAAATAACAAATATAGAATAGCGATATAATTACGAAAACAATATTTTCAGTATGAAAAAGAAAGAACTTCTGTCCTTGACAGTCAACAATACAAATAAAAGATTTTGTCCCATCATAAGCAGAAAGGACGATGCCATCACTTTTGCTGTTGATGAAGGCTTGCCAAAACCAAAGAATTATTTGAAAGAATTTAAAGATGAGTGGCGAGGTGAAAAGCTTGTACATTATTTTCTGAGGAAAAAACAGATACCACAAGAGCTATATAACGTTGTAGCATCAAGCATCACGGATGACATTCTTGGAATGGACTCAGATGTGTTATATCAGTGCTTCATTACCTGCTATGCAGAGCACCGTCCCTTAGTCCTTTCTCCAGACGTTATATGGCTGATTATCAATCAGACATTGGCTAATCACATAAACGCAAATGCGGAAAAATGGCGTCATAAGATAGTTGACCATGACAGTTATATGGATCTCATTGTAAAAACTGAAAAGGATATCCTGACTGATAAAGTTGATTGGGAACCTTTGTTGGAAGGTTTCTATACTCAAATACAAGATTACACGAAAGGAGACATCGCTACTACTATGCGATGCGACTTCTCTACGACAGGAGCCAACGAGCGTATTGCTTCTATTGCCACATTGATGAATGCCACGAAATCTTATTTCCATTTTCACATCACTCACATGATATGCGGCATTCCCAGTATAACACTTACAGGAACAACAGAAGATTGGATAGCTGTAAAGGAGAAAGCTGTTATACTGAAAATTTTTGATTTAAATTGGTGGTATGAGTGGTTAGAACCCATACTTCAAGAGTTTATAGAAGCCAGTCAGGGGAAAGCTAATCAGCAATTCTGGCACAGCACCGTATTGACATCCAAGGATGATGAAACTAATCTTCATAGAGGTGGATGCATACCAAATTTCACGCCCATCGATGGTTGGTTCTTAGCCTTATTTCCTTTTAAAGAAGGCGAAAAGATGGACTTAACCAAATCTTATGTTGACAGTTCTGGCGAATCAGAAAATGTAAGAGTGGACTTCAATTTTATCAAGATGTTTCCAGACGGAAATATGATTGAAACTCCGATGGAATTGTGGGCAGGTATCTTAGGTGTCACAGAAGGGACAGACTATGCACTGAAGCCACAGATTGGATGGTTCGTCCGAAAAGCAAATCAAAGGGCTGAATCATTGTCTCGTCTTAGAAAACAACAAGAACATAGAGGCATCAAATTGCACATAGATACCGTTCCTGAAATCTTGAAGGAATTAAAAAGCGTCGGGAAATTGGAACTGTTTTTCACCCATCATGTCGTTATCCCAGACTGGATGGACGAGATGGAGATTGAAGAACTTGAAATACATGGAGAAATATTGGAGGAAGAAATAAAGTCATTGAAAAAGCGATTTAGTAAAACTAAATTGATTATCAATTACAGAACTGATTCTAGATGAGCATACTACTTTCTTACAATGGCTTAGAGATTACAATTTTGGAGAGATAAACTACAATGGAAATTTCATCTTAAACAGATTGCGACATTAAGAATAATCCCATAATAAAACGACAGCTGATTCTGAGAGAAAAGATGTAGCAAATACTTGATGAATACTGTAGTTTCTTGGAGGAAAGTGAAAAAATGATGGAAACAGAAAACTTTAGCTATCGCACAATCAAGGCCGAAGAAGCTGAGGTGGCGGCGCGGATGGAACAAATTTGTTTCCCACCCAATGAGGCTTGGCCAGAGCAACTGATGATGGAACTGATAAAAAAGATTCCAGAAATGACCTTAGTCGTAGAAGATAAAGCGGCAAAGACGATAGTCGGCATGATAAACGGAATCACTACGGATGAAGAGAAATTTTGCGACGACTTTATCACAGACGTTTCTCAACATAATCCTAACGGCAGAAATATCATGATTACTGGCATTCAGGTCCTTCCTGCATATCGCCACAAAGGCTTGGCAAAAGCATTGATGTCACGCTACCTTGGTCTGCACAAAGCAAAAGGAAGAAGCAAGGCGTTCCTTACATGCTTGGATGATAAGATTGAGATATACCAGAAAATGGGATTTCATGATGATGGTATCGTGGCATCGAATTGGGCTGGCCTACAATGGCATGAAATGATATGTGTGCTATAACGCACTTGTTGTTCATAGATGATAGTATTTTAATTTCGTATGCTTTTTTTTGCAAGCTGAATCCTAATTAGAAACGCAACGTTTTTGAATAAACGCCCTCGATAAAAATTTAACTTTAGCAACCTGATGACCGATTTCTTTAAACATTTTTCTAGATTTTACCTTCCTGTTGGGCTCTACAGAATTGAGAAAAAGTGCTGAAAATCACTTTTTTTAAATTTGAAAAAGTGCAAATGAAGGTGCAATCTGCGAGAATTTCGTTGCCCAATTCCTGAAGGCTCATGGCTTTGACAAACAGTTTTATTTCAATAGCAAGAAAATAGGCGAAGTGGATTTCCTCGTGGAGTATGAAAACCGAGTACTTCCGATAGAGGTGAGGTCGGGCAGTGCCTTCAAGCGGCATGACGCTCTCAACAACATGATGGGTGTTTCAAACTACGCATTAGATGAAGCCTACATCTTCTGCCCTTCCAACGTTGAGCAAGATGGTTGCTATACCTATTTCCCCATCTATATGGCGGAGTTTCTTCAGAGAGAGGACAGATATTTGATGGGGAAACCACTAAGCAACTAGGGTGATTAGGTAAAGGGGTCGTGAAGTGATTTAAATTTGGTGTGGTGAGGGAATTTGATTAATTTTGCGACGGAACATGAGTCGGAGGTTAATCATAGCAATTGTCGTGCTGGTGGGGATGTTGCATTGCATTCCTGCTTGGTCGGCTAACGCCGAAGCGGTGGCCGCAAAACAATATAATGTAGAATTCTACGACCGCTGGGCCGATTTACCTACCGACACGCTGATGGCGTGGGGGTCGCGGTATCTGAACAACAACATCAAGCGCGACAGCGCCCTGCTGTGCTACTCGATTGTTGCCAACCGATACTATGAGGGCAGGCAGAACAACCACGAGCGGGCACAGAGTGTTCTGGCGATGGACAACATCGGTCGCATCTTTGCCTACCACTACTACGACTACCAGAAGGCTTACGCCTGGTTGCAGATGTCGCTCAATCTCGCCACCCGCTACCAGCTGGACAGCGTCCGCGTGAACTCCCTCGTCAACCTGGGCGGGTTGATGCTCATGCTGGAGAATGTGGGCGATACCACCGCCCGCGCGCACGCCATCGACTACTACTGGCAAGCGTGGGAGCTGGCGGTCAAGACGCATCGCTGGCCCCTCGCCGTGGCTGTGGCTAACGACATTTGCCAGATTAGCTACGGCAATCCCCAGTTGCTGGACTCGCTGCGGCGCTCGGTCCAGCAGGCTCAAGTGCCAGCGGGGACGCCGATGCTCACCTTTTTTCACCACTATGCCGACCTGATGCAGGCGCTTAACAGCAACCGCGCTCAAGACGCCATCGCCCTGTGCGACACCCTGGAACACAGCGTCCAAGCTACGCGCGCCCCCGAGCGCTACATCATGGTGATTTACAACCTGCGCACTCACTTGTATTCGCTGCTCGGCGACCAGCAGCGGGCACTGGAATGGATAGGCAAGACCTAGGCTTACGCTCAGCAGCACGGTATCACCGATGTCTCCGTCGAGGCGGAGCGGCTATATGCCGAATATTATCAGGCACGAGGCGACAACGCCCGCGCCCAGCAGCACCGCATGCGCTATATCCAGCAGCAGGATTCCATCCTCAAGAGCAACAAGCAACTGCAAGTGAGCGAATTGTACTTCCTAGACCAGCTGCAACAAGTCAACAACCACGCCGAGTCGTCGGCACGCAACCTGCGTCTGCTGCGGTGGCTGTTGCTGGCTGCTGTGGCGGTCATTATCGCTATCGGCACGCTGCTGCGCGTGTTGCGCCGCAAGAATAAGCGCCTGGAGCAGGACCGCGAAATCATGTTCCAACGCATGCAGCAAGACATCGCCGCACCCGCTGCCACCAGCACCGCACCCAAGTACAGCCGCAGCGCCCTTGACGATACCAGCAAGGACGACCTGGCGCAGCGTGTCACACAGGTGATGGAGGACACCGAGGTCATCTGCAACCCCGACTTCTCGCGCGACACACTCGCCCAGATGCTTGGCGCCACGGTAGCAAACATCTCGCAAGTGATGTCCGAGCGTTTTGGCAAAAACTTCAGCCAACTGCTCAACGAGTATCGCATCCGCGAGGCCTGTCGGCGGTTTAATAATCAAGAGCAGTATGGCAACCTCACTATCGAGGCGATTGGCAGCAGCGTCGGCATCAAGAGCCGCAATGCTTTTTCGCAAAATTTCAAGAAATTGACTGGCTTGACCCCTTCGGAATATGTGCGCGAGGTGCACAAGAAAGGTTGACCCTCACAAGCCTCGTCAGCGCCCAGAAAAGGTTTCTGGGCATCGCACAATCCCCTATTTCGGCTTTTTTTGCCCATGAAACTTTACATGGTCATTTTGGCGTGCCGCCGATGGTGCGCCATTGTTGTTAATGCGCTAATTTTGCTATCGTCATTCAAAATGATGACCACAAATCGCGACAAGAATCACATCATTTAATATATTAGTATCATTAATCACTAACTAAACTTTTTTAAACAAATGAAGAAAGCATTACAACTGCTGTTTGTGCTCCTGCTGCTGACACCGTTTGCCAGCGCACAGCACCTGACAGGCAACCGCGCCACCAACGAAGCACAGCTGCGGCAAACGCTGTGCATCACCCCGATGCGCTCTGGCTCGATGCCTCAACAGCTCCTCGACTGGGTGTCTCGCGACCGCCAGGCATCGAGTTCGCTGACCATGCGTCGAGTGGAACAACGTCGTGTGGATGCCAACACTACCGCTGTGGTTTACGCCACGTCTTACAGTTACACCTATTACGGTACCGAACAGACCTCGACTTGGTCAACCACGTTCACCTACAACACCGCTACCGACAGCGTGACCATCGAGGGCTTGCTGGACGGCATGATGGGTAGCGCGTGCAACGTGGTCACTGCCCCCTATGTTGACGGTGTGATCAGCATCCCCACCAGTTCGGACAACCCTACCGTGCTGGGCTCTTATTATGGTAGCGACTGCTATCTATTTAGCGGTGAAATCCAGTCCGACGACAACACTGTGTTGATGGACGAGGTGACGCAGCTGTATGTTGCCGACGACCTGTCAACCGTGGATAATGGCGGCAAGGCCATCGGCCTGTATATAGACTGGTATGGCACCGTTTACACCCTGGGTTGTGCCACCGATGGTTTGCTGTGGAACCAGATGCAAGACGGCGCTGCCAACACCATCAGCACCACTGTGCTTGACTTTGGCGAGGTGATGTTTACCCAGCAGGGAACCCTCTCGTTTACCATCAAGGCCGAGGGCACCGATAGCGTCATTTGCGCGGTGAGCAGCAGCGACGACCACTTTGTTGTCGATCCCGCCAGTGCCGCGATTGGTCTGCTGGGCTTGCAGACGTTCAACGTCACCTTCACGCCTGGCGAGATTGGCACTTTCAATGCCAACCTGACGGTACAGGCAGGCGACTCGACCTATCAAGTGCTGTGCAAGGGCGTTGGCATCGACGTGCCGCGCGACTTCAGTTCTCTCGTGACTGAGGGCGACGCCTCGCGGTTCACGTGGGATAACGTCAGCGATTATCCCTGGACCATCAGCGACGGCGTGGCATCCAGTGGCAACAACCAGGTGGTGAACTCCAACTCGGTGCTCACTGGCATCCTGTCGTGCCCCGCAGCCACCCGCGTGACCTTTGACTACACCATGTATTGCAATGGTCAGGACACCATGTTTGTCAAGGTGGATGGTCACGTCATCAAGGCGCTCATCAACAACGACCGTGCCGATAGTGGCACCTACTCGTTCATGGTATCGTCGGGCACCCACGCTATCGCATGGGACGCCAAGAACGGCTTTTACGCCTCGCGCGGCGGCATGGAGATTAGCAACGTCCGCCTGACCGATGCCGAGGAATATGAACTTGTTTCGCCCGACGGCACCGTTACCGACTTCGGCATGAACGAAGCCAGCAACTACAATGGCACCGTGATGCGCAATGTGGCTAACATGGAGGGCTCGTTCACCATCAACGTGGCTCCCACCGCTGCTGCAGCCATTTCGTTTGACGTGACTGCCAACGAGAGCAACCTCGTGACCATCAGCGTGGATGGCAAGACCGACCGCACCATCACTGCCGACGAAACCTACTACTATAATTTCGCCGACGGCGGCAACCACACCGTTGTTGCCACACTGGGCGGCTACGATGCTGGCATCAGCCAGGTTTACCTCAACGAGGGCGAATATCAGCAGGTAACCACGACCTATCTGGTGAATGGTCAGAGCTATTTCAACGAGAATGGCGGCTTTGACCTGATTAACGGCAAGCTGATGTGCTATCCCGTCACCTTCACCACCACCAGCACGGGCAAGGTGGGCATCGAGGACCTGGTGCAGAACACCCACGTCACCCGTCCGCGCGTGATCAACGGCAGGTTGAACGATGGCGTGGTCACCGTTTCCACGCCCGTCAAGCCCGTCAACGGCACGCTGTATGGTCTTGACGACAATTCGGAGTACTATCTGGAATGGTACGGCTATTACAACAACCGTTACTGGCTGGAGAGTGGCACGCTCACCTCTATCGAGAACGACGACCTGAAGGACGGCTGGGTAAACGAGTTGACCATCACCTGCAACGACGACCGCTCGTTGCTGACTGCCAACACGGGCTTCGGCATTTGGAAGACGTGGAGCTGGGAGTATGACGAGGGCGTTGAGGAGTTCCTCAAGCCGGGCGCCAAGTTCTACCAGACCGTCACTGGCGAGGTGAAGATTGTTACCGACATCGACACCATCGACTTTGGCACCTGCTACGCCAACTCGTCGTCGATTGCCAAGAGCGCAATGGTGCTCAACCTGGGCGATACCACCGACTTTGAGGCCTACATCGAGGGTGCCAACAAGGCAATGTTCACCATCACACCCACCACGGGCACCATGGCAGCCCACAGCGGACAGCAGTTCACCGTCACCTACACACCCACCCGCACGGGTAGCCACACCGCCACGCTGGTGGTAGTGAGCGAGGGCAACGAGCTGAGCATTGAACTCATGGGCGAGGCAACCGAGATGCCCGACTATGGCAGTATCGTCACCGAGGGCGAGGATTGCATCCGTGGCTGGAACACCAGCGGCGATTATCCCTGGTATGTTGAGGATGGCGTTGCTTATAGCGGCAACAAGGGCATCCACAACAGCACCTCCACCTTGAGCACCGACTTCATCGTTCCCGAGGGCTACTATGCCCGCGTGAGCGCCGATGTCAAGGGCTTCCCCGAGTACTACGACGCCGTCTATGTCACGCTCGACGACGAGGACGTTGAGACCTTCAACACGCTGGTCGAGTATGGCGAATTTGGTCGCATCGTGGATGAGGGCGACCACACGTTGACGATTTCGATGGCAAAGAGCGCCGAGGACGTGTTCCTGAGCGACGACTTGGCACAAATCACCAACCTGCGCATCCGCCTGTATGCTAAGGGCAGCGACGTAGCCATGACCCAAATGCCGCGCTATCGCTTCAAGCAACTCGTGCCGTGGGATCTGGGCGACAGCATCCAAGTGACGCTCGTCAACATGGGCACCAACGACCTGACTGTGAACAGCGTGACCAACGCCGAGCCGTTTGAGGTTGTGGGCGACATCCCCACCGTGGCAGCTGGCGAGAGCGTTGAGTTCACCGTGCGCATGAAGCCCTGCGACGTGAAGACCTATTGCCAGCCCATCACGCTGCACACCAGCGCTGGCGACGTGGAATTTGAGGTAGAGGGCACCACCGACTATGTGCGCTACCTGGGTGTTTACAACGGCTATTCACCCATCGCGCCCATCTGCTCGTTCTACAACAAGTATTACATCGACCTGCACTACTGCCAGAGCGTTTACGAGTCCAGTTGGTTGCAGGGCCTGGAGGGTGCCCAGTTCATCGATATGACCTTCTTCACGCAGACCTTTGGACGCATCGACTTGCAGAGCACCAGCGCCTCGTGGAACATCATGGAGACCGCCGACAGTGTGGTGACCATGAACAACGTCACCCCCATCCCCGACGGACTGACCAACGTGTATGAGGGCGAGCAAATCGACATCGACCGTTACGAGTTCACCGTTCCGTTCAACGAGCCCTACGAGTACCAAGGTGGCAACCTGCTCTATTTCGCCGAGCAGCTCAGCTACGAGCCCTTTGCTTACGGCTTCTATTGGCGCTCGCAGGCGTTCCTCACCGACGAGGGCACTGACGATTACAGCTGCCAGGTTACTGGCGTGTGGGTTGATGCCTACAACTGGCAAAACAGCAACTACCGTCCCATCATGCGCATCCGCTACATCCCCGCTGGTGGATATCCAGATACTGGCATTGAGGAGTTGAGCGTGACCGAGCAACAGCAAGGCGATGGTTACACCTACGACCTGATGGGTCGCCGCGTGAATCCCAACAACCTCACGCCTGGCATTTACATCCGCAATGGCAAGAAATTTGCGGTTAAGTGAGCGCAATGTCAAGTTAGCTTGAGCATTGCCGAACGTGAGCAAATTATCTAAATTCATGGTGAAATAAGAATTAGATAAAATTTCATAACCCAACGACACGCAAGTGTCAATACAACGGAGGGAGCGTCGGCACACCATGTGTGGGGCGTTCCCTCCCTGTCTTTTACATCGTTTTTTTACATTCCGCATAGCTAGGTCCCAACATCTGCACCTTCTTCTTGAATTGAAGGTGGATGGAAGTCCGACCCCGCAGATAGACAACAAAACCGCTCCCAAAAAGTAGAAGCGGTTTTGTTGTTATTGTATTGATTTACAGCTTATATCTGCATCAATCAATATTCGGTTTTGGTGTGAGGAGCTGATTTTACATCATGCCACCCATGCCGCCGCCCATGCCAGGAGCTCCAGCAGGTGCAGGTGCCTCTTCCTTCTTGTCGGCAATCACGCACTCGGTGGTGAGGAACATGCCAGCGATGCTAGCTGCATTTTGTAGGGCGATACGTGACACTTTGGCGGGGTCGATGACGCCTGTCTCAAACAGGTTCTCAAAGGTCTCGGTGCGAGCGTTATAGCCATAGTCGCCCTTGCCCTCTCTTACCTTGTTGACTACCACAGCACCTTCTAGGCCAGCGTTGTTGACAATCTGGCGCAGAGGCTCTTCGATGGCACGCTTGATGATGTGGATACCTGTGGTCTCATCGTCGTTGTCACCCTTCAAGCCCTCGAGGGCATCTAGGGCACGGATATAGGCGGTGCCACCTCCAGGCACGATACCCTCGGCCACAGCGGCGCGAGTAGCGCTCAGTGCATCGTCCACACGGTCTTTCTTCTCCTTCATCTCCACCTCGCTAGGAGCACCAATATAGAGCACAGCTACGCCGCCCGATAGCTTGGCGAGACGCTCTTGCAGTTTCTCCTTGTCGTAGGTCGATTTGGTGTTCTCGATTTGCACACGTATCTGGGCAATGCGATCGGCAATGCGGTCTTTCAGGCCAGCGCCATTGACGATGGTGGTGTTTTCCTTGTCCACAGTCACCTTCTCGGCGGTACCTAGCATATCCATAGTGGCTTTCTCTAGGGTCAAGCCCGTCTCTTCGCTAATCACGGTACCACCCGTAAGGATAGCGATGTCTTGTAGCATCTCTTTGCGGCGATCGCCAAAGCCAGGAGCCTTCACAGCGCATACCTCTAGCGAGCCACGCAGACGGTTCACTACGAGCGAAGCCAGTGCCTCACCATCCACATCTTCGGCGATGATGAGCATAGGACGGTGCTCTTGCAGTGCATTTTGTAGCAGTGGCAGGATGTCCTTGAGACCCGAAATCTTCTTGTCAAAGATGAGGATATAGGGGCGTTCCATCTCACATGCCATCTTGTCGGCATTGGTGACAAAATAGGGCGAGATATAGCCACGGTCAAATTGCATACCCTCGACCACCTCTACGCGGGTGTCGGTACCCTTGGCCTCTTCTACGGTAATCACGCCGTCTTTTTTCACTTGGCGCATCGCATCGGCGATGAGCTTGCCAATCTTCTCGTCGTTATTGGCACTCACGCGAGCCACATTCTCGATTTTACCAAAGTCGTCGCCTACCTCTTGAGCCTGAGCCTTGATGCTAGCCACTACAGCTTCTACGGCCTTGTCGATGCCACGCTTCAGGTCCATTGGGTTGGCACCAGCGGTCACATTCTTCAAGCCCTCGTTGATGATGCTCTGGGCCAATACGGTAGCTGTGGTGGTACCATCACCAGCATCGTCGTTGGTCTTGCTAGCCACTTCCTTGACTAGTTGTGCTCCAATGTTCTGGAACTCATCTTCCAGTTCCACTTCACGAGCTACGGTCACACCATCTTTGGTGATTTGAGGTGCACCATATTTCTTGTCTAGTATCACGTTGCGGCCTTTGGGACCTAGGGTGACCTTCACAGCGTCGCTCAGTTGGTCAACGCCTTTCTTGAGCTCTTCGCGAGCCTTGATATCGAATTTGATTAACTTAGCCATGATGTTTGTTTAAAATCTCTATTTGATTGGATTGTTGTTGTTTAATAATTTGTTATGAAAAAAATCGTGGTGATGCGAGTTGCACATGTGTGCTTGCTCATCAATCTTCAACGATTGCCAAGATGTCATTTTGGCGCATCATCAACAGCTTTTCGCCATCGACTTCAATTTCGTTGCCTGCATATTTGCCGTATAGCACGGTGTCGCCAGGTTTTACCACCATCTCTTCGTCCTTAGTGCCGTTGCCAGCAGCTCTCACGATGCCTTTTAGGGGTTTTTCCTTGGCACTGTCGGGGATAATGATGCCGCCAACTACTTCTTCTGCTTTTGCCGGTTCAACGAGAACGCGGTCGCTTAATGGTTTGATAGTCATAATAAAATCTAATTTTTTAGTTGTTTTGTCTTTGTTTGTTTATGTTGATATAATCAATCTGTCTTGTTTTGACCATCGAAGTGTGCTCTGACCACTGGAGGCCACACGAGCAACTTCTGCAGCTAGTGTAGCACACACCGTGCCAAATTCAGTTTCGTGACATTTTGTCACCATCTGCGCCAGCAACCTCCGCGAGCAATATCCGTATGTGGCGACAAGGGTGGGTAACAGCGGTGGGAGGTGATAACAAAAATAATCCTGAAAAAATATTAATAAATCAAAAATCGAACGATATTACCAGAATTAGTAGTATCTTTGTCACACACCTAATAATTGGGGGGCTATGTAAGCCTTGTGAATGATAAGTGAGTAATACAACACAAATGTTTATGAGATAGGTTTAGATTATTTATTAATGTAGTCTTTTTTTTCAATTGCTTAAATGTTGCCATCTTGCACCTGCTCATCGCACAAGGCAATGCCCCCCACATGAGCAGCGTGCACGAGGCAATGAGTAGAAACAACATTTTTAGGTAGGGAATAGAAAATATGCACAATTACTCCGAGCGACTCCGCCTTGTGGTGTGGTCGCTCTTGTCATCTAGGGGGGCTGCTCGTCAAAACTGGTGATTGCCCCAGCGATGATGCACAAAGGCTTCGGCCGTGTTGCATCGGCTCTCGATGCCTCTGAACTGCTCCATGCGATAGTGCCAGTGGTTGATATCGTCCATGCCTTGGCTCTCGTGACAAGCACATGCTCGGTGTTTCACCTCCACCACATCGTCGATGTCCACATAGGTGTCGGGACTAAACAGTTGGGTCTGTGTGCCCGTCATGGCTTCAAAATAGTAGAGCTCAAAACTACGCTCTAGGCGTCGCCAGCTATCGAGCACAAGCAGCCCACAGATGGCATGGTCGCGGTGGCTGTCGATGGGCCAGTGTGTGAACACCACATCTGGATTCTCGCTAGCAATATATTGGCGCATAGCTTGATAATGGTCTAGGTCGCACACCGTCGCGCCATCGGTCTGCTCTAGAAAGGCATATCGGCAGCCTATCACCCCACAAGCGTTGATGGCCTCTTGGGTGCGTATGGTGGCTGCCTCGCTATGACTTTTGCCCTCGATGCCTGCTTGACCACGGGTCAAATACACAGCCACCACATCCCAGCCCTCGCTCACTAGCTTGGCCATGGTGCCACCACAACCCGTCTCGGGGTCATCGGGGTGAGCACCAATCACTAGGCACTTGCCGCCTCGCTTGCGCCTCACACTGCTTGGCTGTGCACTGCTACTGCTCTTGCCCACAGCGTGAGCCACGCCAGGCAGTCCCATCAGGGTGGTGGCAGCGGTAGCGGTACCTGCCATTTTCAATATCTCACGTCGATTATATTTCTTCATATTCCTATCAATATGATGCACGTCGATGATGTTATCACACAAGGGGTGGGGTAGTGGTCACTGCTCGGCACCCAGCATGGCTAGCACGTCTTGCAACTGCTGTGACCAATCGCCCTTGACTATCACATGATGGTTGCCAATGCTTCGCTCTAGGAAGTAGTCTAGCGATGCCTCTAGGCGCAGGTGCAACTGGGTGCGACACATGATGGGGTGACTGGTGCATTGCAGCAACTGGGCTCGACTCACAAAGCATCGCTCCATGTTGCGACCTCCACACTTGACCACTGTCATCTCGGTGCCTGGTTGCAGATAGCCCTCAACAGCCACTCCGCTTAGCGACTCGTAGTGATTGCGCACGATGTAGTGATGGGTCATGCTAGGAGCAATGGTGCAGTGTGCAAATATCATTTCATGATTCTCGCCCGACACTATCTGCGAGGGATTGGCCATGAACGATGGTTCTCCTGTCACCGCTTTCACCGCTAGCATGGTGAGTAGCGTCTGCTCGTCACCCTCACAACCTGCAGGGATGCCCTCGCCATTGAGCAGTGCTAGTGCCACACAGCCTGTGGTGCCCGTGCGTGGTATCAGGTCAAAGCAGTTGAGCGTCAAGCTATCGAGGTGATAGTGTTCACACATCGCCTTGACCGAGCGGTAGAGGCGCATGGCCTTCACCACCTCAGGGCGTGAGGGCTCTCTGACGGCTGTCGCTCCAGCGATGAACTCGTCGGTGAGCTGTTGCACTAGGGGGTCGTTATCATCGATAGCCTGATAGCCCGCTACCACCTCGTCGAGCGGCAGGTCGAGCATCTGCACACCCCAGCCTTGTTTCACGCCTGTGACCGACACATTGCTAGCGATGAGCCAGCCCGATGGCTTGCCTATCACTCCCACACGCTGGTTGCGTAGCTTGCGTATGGCCTCGTGGGCTGCCACATGGGCATCTATCTGCCCCACGATGGCGCTCGTGGGCCCGTGCAACACTCGGCCTGCATGGCTGCTCAGCCGCATCCACGAGAGTATCTCTAGCGATGCAGCTAGCGAATTTTTCAGGCCATCGGCAATCAGCAACACGTTCGCGGGCAACTCATCAATGTGAGCTTTGACCATCTCTTCTACTCCACCACTGCCCACGAGCACCATCGTGGCATCGTCGCTGATGCGCGTCTGGTCGAGTTGGTCGGCAAACACATATTGCACATCATAGTGTTGCTCAATGGCGTGTAATAGCTCGTGATGGTCGGTAAACACCGATTGCCGCGAGGCAAGCGATGAGGCAAAGGTGATAAGATTTAGTTTAGTCATAGTGTGAATGAGTGAATAAGTGAAACTCTTGTCGCTCGCAAAGATACTCATATTTGTGGACAAGCGAGTGCAATCGAGCTAGATTTAATTGTCCATCGAGCGCAAATCATTCATTTTTGCGATGATTAAACGATGTTGGGACGGCTATCATGCAAAACAAGAGGGCGGCCGATGTTATCGCGACCGCCCCCTTGGTTGATTGCTTGGGCTACTTGCCTTTATTTCTTGTTATAGGTGTTGCCATTCAGTGTAATCTTGTTGGAGCTTACAATCTTGTAGGTGTATTCAAAGTGATCGCCTACCGAGTATTCAGTGCTACTATATTGGGTATAAGCACCCACTATGTTGCTCGACGTCTTCACATAGAAGAAATAGCTAGTCTTGATGCCACCGATGGTTTTGGTAGCAGTGCCATAAAACTTGACTTTTACTTCTTTGAGAACGCTAACACCTGGAATCTCCTTAGGCGAACTCCAAGGCGAGAACGTGATGGTGGTAGAGCCATCTTCGCTTTGCCAAGTGCCAGATAGGGTGTTGAGCACCGACTTTTCATTGCTCGATAGTGAGCCGTTTGAGTCATCATCGCTGCCACATGCCGTGAAGGTCAGCAATAGCAACATTAGCATCATCGATAAAACATTCTTTGCCATAACTTGTTTAAATTTAATTGATTGAGATAATATAACTGCATAGATACCTAACGCTGTATCTTGCATTGCGGCTGCAAAAGTAGTACAAATTATTCAACTTTGCACTCAAGAACCTCAAAAAATCTCACCCACACAAGTCAAACCGCCTCCAGCAACGGAGCAAGGTAAGGGCCGTTCGCGTGCAATGCCTACCCACTTGGGGCTCACCACCAAACTAATGTAGGGGCGAGGCTTGCCTCGCCCCCCCACTGCAATGGGGGAAATGTAAGGGCTTTTGTCAGCAATAAAAAAATAGGTAACGATATACATAGAGGCCCTTAAAACGCTACAAGATTTTGGTTTTCAGTGATATGAGTGGAAATTTGCAGTTGGGGATTGAAAGTGGTGTTTTGTTCCTGCATATTGATTTTGTGAGCCCGTCGGTAAACGGGTGAAAGGGCGTGGAGAGCAAAAGCGTTAGCTTCCCTGTGAACCGCCAAGATAGTAAATATACTGAGACGCATTAGTGCCACAAAGTATTTCATTACGTAATTAAACCCTTTATTTCGATTTTAAATAATAAGGTCTCACAATAAATATTGTCGAATCTTTTTCAGATTTGGCTAGGCTGGTTGCTATCTAATAGAGGTAACACCGCAAATATAGTGATTTGCAGCGTTGTGGGCAAATGTTTGTTGCGTTTTCCTATGATTTTAGGTATCAAAAACTCGCGTTTTCCTATAAAATTGAGGCTGATTTCACCGCGTTTTCCTATTGCAACAGCCCACTCCTTTGCTTGGGCATGGTGTGGAAGGCAATTATTAAAGAAAGTTAAAGTCGATTCTCAACCTTGCCACTGGGCTCACAATTCTAACCATTTGGTAACTACCAGACCAAAAAGTGCCGTCTTGA
>Ga0181612_121228_pt1 | contig 16710 bp, 13 predicted proteins | sample HoacroProtozoa21_FD_119630 | JGI IMG/M metagenome (GOLD analysis project Ga0181612, IMG submission 119630) | Hoatzin crop microbial communities from Cojedes, Venezuel. Combined Assembly of Gp0051906, Gp0051904, Gp0051908
AAACACCTTAAAAAAAAAAAAATCACATCCTACTAAACTTAAGTGAGCCCATTTTTCTCAGATTTACATCAGGACGTGATGCAGTTCTCTACAATATTGCAAAATCATCTTCTGTTGCTGCCCAATTCCAGAATACATCTGTAAGTATGACCTATGTTCCTCCTTTCCTGCATATAAGGCTTCATGTATAACTTGCATTTTGCCAGACACTTCACTCAAGTTAATTATTCAAGAAGAAAGAACAGGCACACATTCTGTACTGCCAGCAATTTTGGGGTTTCAGTGGGTTTTTGCCTATTAACATGTTTGAGTTTTAACTGAGGCCAAGATCTTGTGATATTGATTTGAATTAGAAAAATCAAACCAGAGGAAATACTTCATTCAGTTTCTGCACTTACAATTAGTATCATCTTTTCTCCACCTAAATAAATTTTTTAGAATGTATGTAACTCTAGCTCTGCTAGTAAACCAAGTGTTGAAGAACCTAGCACCAACACACTTTCAGATATTTTTGCCATTATGTGATTATTAGAAATTGTTCCAGTTGCAATACAGTGAAAAATATGACATTCCAATGTCAACTGAATAGCCTAGCTTTAATAGCCTTATACTGCCTTCCATATTGCTCTTGGCTATTTCTGGAGTCCTGAAGACTAAACCAGTGTCTGCTGTCTTGCCTGAAGTTTGCAGAACAAAAATATAATTGCTTCTCACCATTCCGCCATCTGTTGAGTTCATTTTCTAGCCACTGTATGGTGTTACGCAGAGTCTTGTTCTTCTCCTTTTCCTTCTCATACTTTTTCTTCCACTGTTCTGCAGTGAGCTCCACATTGACGCAGACTGTGTTCTTAATGGTCTTTGCTCTACATAGAACAAGCAAAAAGCTCCAAAACTTCATTTTTACAATAAGGAATTAAAGGCTATTAAATAAAATTTCTACATATAACTGGTGAAAGCGTAAACATTCCCATCTCTTCCAAAAGCTTATATCCCCTCCTTGTCAACTTACTATTCTTTCGAACGGACTGATACAACTGTTCATGGACAGAGCAAAACACTAAACTTTGGGAAGGCTGAAAAATCTCAGACTGGTTGAGTTCGAAAAAAGTTGGCCCCATACTTTCAGCTGAAACAATTTGAGTCAGGGCAGTACCACACAGCTTTGAACAAAGGGTAGAATTCTCCACGCCTAGCAAACATTTCTCTCCAATGAAGAGCTTGATACTTCTAAGGTGTAAACCATCTAGCTTATTTAAAAAACAGCTCATTGCAACCTAAAAAAACAGTTAATAGATCTCCATTAACCAAAAAGATGTACAAGCTACAAAGTTCAGATGTGACTATCTACATTGAGTCACGCAAACCTCATACAAAGGCTTTAGCTCCAAGACGAAACTACAGGCACTAATAATACATCTTCATGAAGTTCATGTACAGTTTTTACTTTAGTGCCATGCTTCACTTATCTCAGTAATTTTTCTGTATAATCTCCTACTACCAAATAATCCCCCCAAAGATCAAAGCAGGAAAAAAGCTGAATGGCAGTTAGACTTTTCCCCCCCACACCCTTATTATGACTCCTATAAGCATCTTTCTGCAAAGTCTTACTGGGACTGATTACTACAAAAGACACGTGATTTCCTACTAAGTTACATGACATTTATCTAGCCTTCAGTTACTACAGCTGAGGGTTTCAACATGAATTTAACATCCCTAGAAGTCTGAATATACCAGACTAACTATGGTGGCTGAGATAGCTTCTATTAACTCTGTTAACTCCTGAAAAAGTCAAGAGCATGAGGCAGTGAAACTACAGAGCTACAGCTGGAAGATGCTTCTGATAGCTCATTCAAGAAGTACTAAGAGGAAAGGAAAAGACCTCCTAGATTCTAAAAGGAGACCAAAACACCTCCATTGTTGCGGAATGCAGTCATTACTCCGCATCCCACTAACTCCCCATATTCTGCCAGATTTTTAAAAAGTTCTGAAGTCATCTAGTCTACTTTTCATAATAAAAAACTTATCTGAAAAGACAAGTAGAATTATCTTGTTGAACTAAAGCGGAAGAGGTATGCTAACATAGAAGACCAGATGAATGAAGTAAAATGTCGACAGCTTTCATAATGTGCTCCAGTAAATTGATGAAATCGGGTGGTCAGGAACTGAGATATTATGATGAAGCATTAATAAGAGTGGGAAGGAAGAGACACCTAACCAAATAATAAATTTGACATGGATACTTATAAATTTGATTACAAATGACACAGAAATTTAGAAATATTAACCCAAGCGTTACAGGAATGCTAGATACAGGGAATAGACCAGAAGAGGTAATTCAGCATGCTGTTAAAGAAAGGGTGGCAAAGGACAGGCTCTTCCAGCACCTGAAGTATTCAACTTAACAGGGGACAACTCCTTCTTCCCTCCTTCCACTTTCGGGAAAAAAACAAAAAACCAAAAAAAAACCCCACCATAAACCAAACTATCAATTACCCTCCAAGACTATGCATTAAACCACATTTTGAACCAAAAGCACCCTCCTGAAAATACAGAGTCTTCAGGATCCTGCCCAGTTTAAAGATTTTTATATAATATAGATCACAACATCTAGCCATGTGTGCACTGAAGAATTACAGAAACTAAACAAACATCCTAATTAATTTGGTTCAGGAATCTTAACAGAGTCACTTATTTCTCATTCTGCATTTATTTCTGAGCACAGCAAGAGCAAAACATTAAGTCCTTTACTCACCTTTGGCCAAACAGAAGAGTAGATTTAGTTTCAGATTCGTTGTATGAAGATGGAGAACAACAAATAACAATAGTGGTTCTGCAATTACCCCCTAGTGAATCTTGAAGGATTCTGGTCATTTTGCTATCACGATACGGAACATAAGTCTACCAAGAAAATGGTTAAATGAATGAGTCACAGTTTTCCATACACATTATTTTATTTGTTAACATAAGAGCTATACTTTTTCTAGGTGTAACTTCATTAGAAAGACATTAAATTCTACTTTAATTCATAAATCATAAAACCAAACACACACGGGGTGACATAAAATTGTACTTCTATGTTTGGTAACTTCTAGACTACAAGAAAACTTTCAGTATGATGCTTAGGTGCCTCAACTTTAAATGTAAACATCAGTGTCACCACAGTACAAGAATAACAGCTATTTGCAATACATTGATGCAATCAGATTAGTTTAAAAGACACTGTACATATCAGATCAGTAAAGAATTACTGTGTAATACCACGTTCAAAGATGCAGGCCTTTAACCTTGAAGCATACAAATACTAAAGAGAACACTTACACTGCTTTCAGCCAAAGCAGAGATGACATTTCCAAGAGCAGACAAAGACTTGTTGATGTTCTTGGCCTCATCCAGCACAGCACCTTCTGCTCCAGTTTTACTAACCTATACAATATTTCAGTAAATTACTAAATGCATCTTCAAAAAAACATCTTTCATATAAGACTTGAGTAATTTTTCTGCTTTCAAGTCAGTCTCCCTGACTTTAAGAAGTACTCATAAGTAAGTTGGATTACAATAAGCAAACTCCTCCTCAGGCTCTTTCTCTGATTCACCATCAATTTTTCATTCAGAACTCTGTGTTTGAAGACGTTTCTGATTTTTTTAAACTGGAGGATTTTCCCTGCAAAGTATACCTTTTTGTAGAAGATACATGTATAGATAAAAACTTTATCAAATAAACAACTTCACAAGTTGTTTGAAGTTTGTAAAAAAAGTTAATTCCTTAATGTAAAAGGAAATAAGTGTTATGAATGGTTTGTCCAGAGGTCATCCTTAACAAACAAAAAAAACAACAAAAAACCAACCCCCCCCCAACCCCCCGCCTCCAACCCCCCCCCCCCCCGCAAAACACAGCAGAGAGCCTGTATGAGCAAGAATTTGTGAGACCAGGTTTTAGAGGGTGAATCTGACCTACATGCCATAGGAACTTAAGTAAATATGAGCAGAAACGTGAAACAAATCTACCCTGACACCATTCTATTTACCTCAGCTCTTCTGCCTCAAGGGCTGAATTTGACTTACAGTTCTATAACCCTCCCTTTTCTGTTCTTCTCACCAAGCTGTGATCTTGACTACAACTAAGCAATTCTATTTGCCTATGTTTAAACAAACCCAAGACAAAGCATCAGAAAAGCTCATGTATTTCAAAAAGACTGGGAGAAGCATGAAAGAAAAGTTTGAAATAAACGGTGAAAGGAACAAAACTACAGAGAAAGGAGATCTGCAACCCAGGCCTTCTCTTGAAATTTGTTCTCACTTAAATGAGAATGAAACTGGAAGCATAAAAAAAAAGAGAGCGCATTACTTAGAAACACATTTCAGAATAAACATAGGATCAGAGACAACAATGAGGCCATAGAACAATGACATGAGGAAAGACAACAGCAAGCAGAAAGGACTGAAAAAAGCTAGAGACAAAGATGGGGATAAAACCAGAAGTAAAGATGAAGAAATGTCCAAAATCCAGCTCTTAAAAAGCTAATTACAGTCTATAAGAAGTGACATAGAGTAAGCAAAATGGTACATATTTCCTTCCCTGCTTTAAGCCACTGACACAGGAAAGCAAGCTGTCATTTTAAAAAATGTTAATCAGAATTTCAGATCAAGAAACTTGGTACTACTACGTAAGAAAATTCAGATGTTCCACATCCATAAAACATTCCAGTACCTGGCTAGCCAACACATCTCTACACTTTTTTGCTCTCACAGATACCGAGACTGAACTCTAGCCTATTTCCCCATCCCATTCCACACTTACAAACCATCACTGCAGAAATGCAGAGCAGCTTAAAGAGGAAGTATCTAATAGCCAACCCAGACTAGGATTCAAAAAGCACATTTCAAAATCAAAATAAAAACACTTCAGAGATGACAACTGAATAATCAGTATTACATTAATATAAACTATTTCATTGTAAAGAAAAAACTGAGTTTTTCAGGTTAGAAAGAGTTACCTTTTCACTACCTGCCAGGTCCACAAGGTAAAGTTTTCCGCTTAGTTTCTGTTCTGTTTGAGTATTCTCTTGTTTTACATTAATAAGAAAAATACTATGACTTCGGGAGCTGTGTTCATTCATATCTATAATCCAAAATGGATAAATTGTCAAAAAAATTTGTACAACCAAACTTCAAGGAACGGTTTCTTCCCACAGTGAAGCAACAGATCTAAAGCTAATGAAACCATACAGAGTAGTCTCTCAATGACAATAAAACTAATAGTATTGTCTAATTGAATAACAGAGATCCAGTCTGCCTCAGGCTTCTGTTAATACCACCTAAGATCACTGGTAAGCTTTGCTAGCTTGTCAACTATGGATTTCACGCATTCAATTTACTCTGTGAGAACAAAATGTGCGTTTATATTGTGATACCAGAACACATTGTCTTTTGGGTTTTTTTGTAGGTTTACAATGTATCACATTTTATCATTTTGTGAAAATTTGAACTAGTCATAACCTCTCAACCCTTTCTGGTTTAAATACCTACTGCCCTTCTGCTGTGAAACATGCAGAGTAAACAAGACTTAACGAATTTAAAGACTGGTTTTAATTCATTAACAATATTTAAGCTGACTGCAATCTGAATGAGAACATCTGCCTATTTCTTCTTCCTTTTAACCATAAAACTCTCACAGGCCTAAAAGGACTCACTTATTGATGCCACAGAAGCAGCTTAACATAGAATATCATCCTTCTATCCAAATTTCTGCTATTTCTCCATTACTTAGTCCGCTCCTCACTCCAGAACCTTACTACCTAGAAGCAACAAAGCAGAAGTGCAGGACTGAGTCATTCCTTAAAAGGAACATCATATTTTTATTTTTTGATTCTAAACCAAAGAAGTGAGAAAGAAAATATTTTATTTTTTTAATGACTGCACATTTTTTATTTTCCTGAAGAACCAGACACAGGAAGATTATGAAACTCACCCTCAAACTGGCTCTCAAAAATTTCTGACAGTCACTTCAGTTGCTAAGAACTGAAGTATTATTATGCATGCATTTTTTTATTTAAAAAAAACCAAAAACAAAAAAAAACAAAAAACAAACACAACCCTCTGTCACTTCCTAATCCTGCTTCTTATGGGAATTCAGAGACCTATGACATGGCTCCTTGCAACTCAGTTGCACACCACAGGTCAAAAAGCTTGGGACAGCGGGACGCTGCTTAAACCTGCAGCATGTCTGCATATATATTCTGACAGGCTTTTCTTAGAATACACAACAGAATGGCCACACTGGAGACAAGCCATAGTGCCTTACTTACAGATTCACAGGTTAACTGAAACAAATTCCACAAAGTGGGATTTTGCACTACTCATAATGCAAAACTACACCTTTTTCTCCAATGTTTCAGAGCTCCTCACTGACCACTTATAAGTAACAACATCTAACAAGAAATTAATTGAAATACTTTCTTCTGAAAGACATGCTGACACTGCTTATGCTAGACCCTTTCAGAAACCTCAATTATTTAGCTCACTATTTTTGTCTTCCCTACATTTAAGGCACACCAGAAGCAAATCTATAAAACACTAAAAGGAGACAAAAGATACTTACTTGTAACTGCTACATGCCGATTTGATTTTCCTTCATCTATAGTATCCATAACTTCTTCTGGACTACATACAAAACGCTCTGTGCAACCCTTAAAAAAAAAAACAAATGCAAAAACAGGCCACACCAACAAGCTAGAAGTAAATGACGTACACTAGAGAAATGAAAGACAAAACATCAGATTGATGCTCACCTTTACATAGGGAACTCTGTTTTTGTCCTCATGAACAGAAAGATTGGTCTTTGAAACTGGAAGAGAAAAAATTCCAAAGCTAAGGTGTATGTATAAATTCTTTGCAAAATGAATGAGCTGTGTACAACGCATGTCCGAGCCATAGATGTTACCTCTCAGCAACACTTCACAAAAGCTTAATACACATGAAACAACCACTACTGCAGCTTTACTAATATTATATAGATTAGCTCCATGCTTTCTCATTTTGTTGTACCCTTATCATGTACAGGTTATTAGCACACTGCATACTAATCTTAGTATCACTATAAGATTCTTTTTTTCATATCTCTCTCCAGAACAATTTTCTATGTTCAATATAAATAAAAGGCTTACCATCCAAAAGGTCCCTTATTTTATCCAAGTATATTTCAAAATATGACACCTAGAAGTGGGAAGGGGAATAAAGATACAGCATCAGAAAGCAAAAATGCTTCGCTTTTTGATCAGAAGGATCCAGCATGATTATTACGACCTCCTACGTAATATCACACCTGGCTCAAGTCCTTAAGGCTGAACTAAAATACACCCTTAAGAAGAACCTATTCTGATAGAAAGCTTCAAGCAATATCAGCACTGCCATAGGTTATCAGGATAGCTACCAGCAATGTTTATTGGAAACAAGATTAAAGTGTTAACATAATTCTTTAAGAAGAATCTGTTCTTTCAGATATAACTCACATTCAGATTTTCCAAGTTACAGGCATTTGAAATAGATACAGAACATCCATTTCACCACAGACTACTTCCAGTTTTAATATAGATAAAGAAGTAAAAATGAAAGTTTACCTTAATATGAAACTCAAGATTCTCATCCATAGAGTAGATATAATTAAAAATATCTTGCACTATTCTTGGAATAATACCCATTCCATCCGGGTCATGAAGCTTCCCCTTATTAGAAAAAGATACAATAAATTGAAACATTCATACTGAATCCAACATCACAAACAGTATCCAAAAGGCAAACCAAACAGCTAACAGGCAAATTAGGTTTAAAATACCGACAGATATGATGCATTTATTTTATCTACAAAGTAAAGTCTTGACCATCCATTTAGGCCCAGCATTTGTGAGGAGTGAAAAGAACAGTCTCAGAAATCTCCCAAACTACAAAAAGTGAAAATGTACTATTGACATTACTTTTGCACTTATCCTGCTACTGAGGGCTGAAAAAAATACAGTGATTGCCATTCTTAGTCCTAAAAAGAGATTTTGGGTATCAAAATGTCGTAATGGAAAGAAAATTAAATTTGCAAGATGAAAACAAGCATATATCTTATTTCTAGAAAGACTACTGTGATGAAAAGAGATGACAGCGACATTAAGAGGAAAATTCTTTTAAGATTTCTTACTTCCATAGTGTGTGTCTTTCCAGACGATGTTTGCCCATAAGCAAATATTGTACCATTGTATCCCTCAAGTACATCTAAAGGAAAAGAGTATTTTCATTAGGGTTCATTTCTTTCTTCTAAAGGAAAGTCAAATGAAATAGAATGCATCTAGGCAGTTCCTAAAAAGTTCAGCAAGTTAAATCATTCAGTGTTTGGGAACTCTGTGCTCAAGTTGGCAGGAGGGAGGGTGTTCCTCCCTATCCCGTTTAATGCATTAAGTATCATCATCAACTGCATTTTAGAAGTTTACTGTATTAGAAGCATCTGTTCCTTCAACCAGAAATATCAGGACTTGAGTCAGCAACAAAAATTAAATTGATACAACTGCCAGGTTGCACAGATAGTCTTTGAAAGAAGAAACCATACACGAGAACACTGTAATTTCAGGGAAGTTTAATTGTCCAATCGTGAAGAGAATGGGCTATTCCTTAAGTTTCAAGCATCCTACTCTTTGGCTGCAAGCTTAAATTTCAAATTATGAATCAACTAACCCGAAGTTTTAAATTGAGGGGTGAGGGGCTGGTGGGTTAATTTGTTTACAAGTCAGTTACTGTACAATTACATCCTGCAAGCACACTTTTATTTTCCCAACACAAGCATGAGATACTCCAAACTGGGAAGTCTTTGCCAACCCATCACACCTGCAATCCCCTTGCACCACCACTCATCTACCACATGAGGTAGGCCAGCCTAGAAATGCCGCACAGAGAAACCGATGTTTAGATGCAGGGAGGAGGCAGCATTACAATTCTTAAGTCCAGTTTTTAAGCAGCAAACTTCTGATCTAATCCTGATTACTATTTAAATCATTAAAGGGTTAAATATTTGCAACGGCATGGATTTTCCACAGTAATTCACTTTACTAGTGATTAAATAAATAAATAAATAAATCTGCATTTACCCAATCTTCTCTTGTCAGAATAGTTGGTATTTCAGGGGTTTCTGACAAGGCTTTGTTAAAGTTGTTTCAATTAGAACTTACTACTGATCTCACAAAATTAATAAATTTTATTTTCAGGAAACCAGCTAATTGCTTACTACAGCTTACTGTGGTACAACCTTCTTTCTGATAAGACTTGATTTTCTCAAGTTACTACGCCAATTCTGACAATTCAAGTTTGGAGAAACTGTACACACTGATATGCACAGCAGTAACACACTTTTAAACTTCTAGTTGTGAGGCTAAAAATCACTTTCAAAGTAATCCTCCTTAAACTATGTATTAAATAAACAATCTTAGAAAAGATCTATAGCATGCACATGATTCCACAAGTTTCCTTTCCTCTTATACTCCTCCAAACAACCTGATGTAGGATGTTTTCACCAATAAATTTGAGGGGGAAAACACAACAAAACCAGACGTATTATTGATTGTTCTTTTGATTTAATTTCTGACAAATTGTTTTAAACAATCTTTTGCAGACAACTGCAGAAAAAACCAAAACAATGACAGGTAAATGTTATCAAATGTTGCAATCGACTGAAACAGCAGGTTAAGCATTGACATAATTTATCAGCCTAACCACAGGATGATTTTATAACTGCTATGATCCACGCTGGCTCTTATCCATCCAGAGGGTAAAAGGGAGCAACAGAAGTATCAGTTTTCAACACCGAAATCCACACAAACACAAGAAGTTTCCTTACGGTTAAAGCTGCTGTTCCACCTTACCTTTGACAATTTTTTTAGCACAATCATTGTATACTTGTTCCTGTGATGTGTTTGACTGGAATACACGGTCAAATATATATGGCTTGGACTAGAAAAAAAAAAGACACAGAAAAGCTATTAAAAAAACAGATACTGGAAGCAGAACTGGAAGGTGTTTGTTCATATAGTTTAGAAGTAGTGTATACTGTCTCAGCCCAATCTTCTGCGTGTTCTTAAGCACTTGAAGACTGTAGCAAGGAAATCAGCTTATGCAGTGTTGCCTAAATCTTCTCATGCTTGCCTACAAGTAAGGCCTTGAAGCAAATATAGTTGAAGTGCAATTTAAATAGATCTCCAAAACTCTACTACATGACCTCAATTTACTTGGTTTACAAGGTAAACCAATGCCTATTCAGTACACCTGAAAACCCTTTTATTCACTTCTAGTCTGGTAGCAGGTTTACTCTGGTAAACCCAAATTATTAAAAACTTACACCACATCACACAGAATATCTGTCTTGGTAATATTTGTTAAAAACCTCAAACCAAAAAAAAACATTCAGATCACCTCCAGTCAGCACAGCAATATTTCCCCATACTTGATATCCTTAAAATAAAGCTCTATAAGCAGAAGGAAAAGGCCGCTTTGGAGGAAGGGAACCTTCCACTGCAGACTCATTTTGGAAGACACCGTAAGACAAAGCTCTGACATAGCTTTCTGAAAGGAATGCTTTGTTTTAAATAAGATCTTTTCACAGTGCAGTTCTAAGCAGTTGACAATCCACAAGCATATGAACTACTATGCTAATCTTACAAAGTTCAAGGTTTCTTTAGCATTTTCAGAGCTCCATTTAGTAGGTAGCCAAGCAGACAGGGAAGGTTTACAAGAGACCTAGGTCAGTTACTGTTGCTAAGCTCACTGCAACTATTCAGTGCTCCATTTTGCCTAAATTCAATTTATCATCATCCTCCCCCAAGGATATTCTGGACCTGCCTCCCCGGAAAAAGAAACAAGTATAGCTTCCATCTTTCATCCACCCACTACATTCCCTTTCCCAGTCTGACCTTCCATTTGTCTTTCAGTAACATCTAGCGTAACACCAAACAAAGCTTTTAAGATTCAACACGTATCTGTCCGCTGAGAGGGCTTGAAATCAGGAGGATGAGCTGCTTCTTAGAAAAAAAAAAAAATAATTACAGCATTCACTGTGTAAACACGCTCAAGTAACCACAAGACTCAGAAGGCAGAAACTATCCCTAAGGTGCTGAAGTTTGTCAGAACACTTGTTTCACAGCAGGAAAATCACAAGCCTTCTCAATTACTCATTTCAGCTTCAAACATACCTCAAATTCACATGTTCTACAGGTAGAACTGAGGCCATTACATACACCAGAAGACAAACAACTAACAAGTTCAAGTGACTGTGAGGTAAGCAAATGAAGACTGAGAACATGTTCCATAAAAAGTTAAGTCACTCTAGAAAAGATAACACTAGCTATACATTTTCTTTCTTGCTAGCACTGTCGTTTCAAAAAGCTTCCAACTTTACAAGTATCAATTACTTACACTACACACTGCAAGTCATCTACATCACAAAACATTAATCAGCTCTGCTTCATGCTCAAGTGCTTCTGCATATTTGTATGCACTGAAATAGTATCATTTTGGAGGACCACATTTACTATTACACACTGGAAAAACATAGCAAGGAAAGCGACAGCATCCAATGTCACTGCGAACAATCTGCGCAGCATTAGCAATTGGTGTGTTTGTACTTGTAAGATTTAAACTCTTATTCAAATTATTGCTCCAGAAACAATTACTCCAAATAAATTGATGTTAGAATAATTAGGGGAAGTTCCTAGATATGATCAGACAGGATATGCACCAACTGTTAACAGTACTCACTATTTCTCACAGATCCAAACATATCTGATCTTTGCTGTTCCCAAAGCATGACAATGGAGAGAACAGAAAAGTGCATTGAAACACAAACATTATTTTGCATGGCATGTGTTTGAATGTATACACACACATTACTGTGTATTTACATACTATTACAGAATATTTCCGATGACAAATAGCAGATTTTATTTACTTCAAAGAAATTCAACTTCGAAAAAAATTGTAAAAAAAAATATGTAACAAGCCTAGTTTCAGGCACAGGTAGATACCTTGTGTAGAAAGAACTGTAGGGACAACCTGCACTAGTCTGTAGCCATCCTGCAATCTACAGGTATTTGCAGCAGGTTCTGAAAAAGCTTTCCTTCTATAAGTTTTTAAACAGCGTCTAGAGGGTTGTGGTTTTTTTCTTTTAAATTCTTCTGCCAAGCAAAGGCTGACTACAGTGAACTATTCTTCTTCATCTGTGTAAAAGGAAAGTTATGTTTACTAATTTGAGAGTAATCTGTAGCCATAGAATACTTTTAGACTATCTACTCTCCAATTGCCATTCAAATGCCTTCATAAGAGAACAGAGCCGAACTACAGTATCTCATATAATTACAGTTCCTTTTGTTTTGCAAAATGTTAGTATAAAGAATAGCATGCATGATGAATGGCACAGACTAGTAAGAACAGAAAACCAAGCTGCAAGGACTTCACTCAGGCACTAATGCCTTTAATTGATCTTGTTTATTTATATAGTGAAAGCTCCTAGGCACGTGACAAATTCCAATTTCCCTCAAATCAACAACTGCTACCAACATACCCACAAAATGTGATAATTCCAACTAAACGAATCCTCACAAGGGGTCCTGTTTACACCACTTGTCACTTCCTGATCCCTTGCAGGTATAAACTGGAATATTTGTTTACATATCCTCAGTATTATACCTTCCTACACGAAGCCACAAAGCAACTTCCAAGCACTCTAAAATCCAACTACATACTTCCCTTCCCATCCCAGTGACAAAGTACATATATCACACCTACAAAACCCCGCACTAGAGGCATGTTCCTGCTCCATCATCACCGAATCAATATCTAATCAAGTAGGTTTAGCCAAGCAGGTTCCGGGATAATTACACTTTGAGAATACAAGTTACTCCCACTCAGTATGGTTTCACATCTTTGACATCTGCAATGCTACATCTTATCACTTCTCTACAGCGTCTACTTTCTGACGTAAAAACAAAGCTAAAACAGTATCACACAAATTACCCTGCCCTAGAAAGCCTCCCCATTACCTTTAAGAGATTAATCAAGAAAGATTAAAGTGTCAGATATTTTTTTTATACCAGATGCCTTTTCTTCCCCAGGTAGTAAACAATCAGATATTATGACAGAACTGAAGACACACAAAGACCAAGCAACATTACCGCATGTTGTCTACAACAGTAGTAGCAGCAGTATCACTACCATGATATGATGCTGCTTTGACACACTCCAGAAACTTTCAGCAAATATTACTCAAATCCTAATAAAAATTTAACACATATGACCTATAAGCAGCACAAAATATCAAGCAGACAAGCAGATCTCCAAAAACAGAGAATTCAACACTGACATTCACTCCTTGCCCAGCATCTGTTCTGTCAGTAATCAAGAAGGCAACTTCAGCTCCTGGAGCTGCTTCTACTGACGGGATGTGGTCCCACAGCAAAAGCTTTGCAAGCGCTCTCACAGCCCTCCAAAAAGTACATCTGCCAACATGATTTAGCAGTAGTTAAACTGAATCTTAATAAAGGGTTTATGCTTAAATACACAGTTCCACAGTTAACTTAAATACTAGTTACCAGTTATCCTTACACAAAAGGATGCTCAGCCTATCTAAATTCTACAAGATTTGGAGCACACATGAGAGTTTGCTGTTCAGAAAAGTCAGTTTTTCTCAGTACCTTCAACAAAGACTACACAAAAATATGATCACAACTAGACTGAAACCTTGCCTTAAAACTCAGAAATACTTAAGGTTATCTCCATAGAAATAATTTCAAATATTTAATTTTCCCACGGTAACCTTCCATAAACTACAGAATTGGTTACTAACTATCTTAGCTCACCTTATTTTCTATGCGTATACGTGTACTTATAGTATCTGAAGCATAGTCAATAGTGAAAATTTACTTGAGAATTGGTAGCATATCTTTCTACCACAACACATTCAGATGGTCTTTACTGTTTTGGGGTTTTTTTGCTAGAATGGATGCTAAAGCAATATTCTACTCACCTACGGCTAACTTATTTTTGGTAAAAGGTTGTATTTAGTAATGGGCTTACTGCCCTCTGAAGTTTCACATCTTTAATAAAGATCATGCTTCCCATCAACACAAAATGTGTTAAAAGAAAAATCCCACATGGAGGAATTTATAGAAAGTATGATGTCAAATACCTGACTCATTTCTTCCTATTACTAAGCTAAGGTATTGCTGCTTTGACACACCTAAAGGAGTCCAAACTTGCAAATAAGTGAAAAGGCACTGTTCCAAATTACTATTTTATTTTTGGGATAAGGAAAAAGGATTCACTTCTTGCCCTAGCTCTATATAAAGAAAACTGCAGCCAATATAAAACAGTTAGCGGATCTCAGCTCTTTCTGCCCCCATTTTTATTTCTGTGCAAATACTGCAACTCATGTATCAGCTTTAACAGTAGTTATTTATTGTTACACAAGAACTAAACCATGTAATTTTCTTTTTAAAAAATTGTGACCAAAAACCCGATTTCCAGCATCAAAATCGAGACATTTTGGAACAAGAGTTTCAGCCAAGCTTTACTTTAGTAAAAAGTTTATTCTAAAGAGAAAAGTAACCACTGTGGGAATAAAAATATTCACTGAATTTTAGAACAACCAAACATGAGATGAGTGATGTGTTTTCAAGCAAGTGGTACAGCAGCCAGGGAGTATAGCTCTCCCTTTACATATTACTATAAGCTAGAGTATTTATTTCTGTTAAATCATCATACCAGTATCATCTGAAAAACCTCTACGTTATCCACCATTTCATAGAATGAAATAAAAAAAAAAAACAACACTGGAAGAATACTATTCTTTAACCTGTAGGTTGCAACTCTGCATTTGTGTTTTAGTTGCAGTGTAGACATTAAGTATTTTTATTCGTGAGTTTCTAATTAAACAGTGCTTTCCTTCACAATAGTAAAATAATTTTTAAAAATTTGTTTTAAGAATACACCTTGTTTCTTGCATTTATACGGTCCGGTACAGCCTTTCTTTCAGCAATGCATATGAATCACTTTTTTTCATAATCTGCTGCCAAAACCTCTAGTAATAGCAAATGATCCTCATTAATCTGATTCTAACGTAACTTAAACCTAGCTTTGTTCTCATTTACTATCCAACACTAGTTTAAAACGTAATGAAAAAAAAAGCTAAATGTTTCATGCTCTTCAATCCCAGGGGTTACATCTTACACAAAAAACCAGTCCTCTAAACAAATACAAAAACACAGGCAGGTAGTCACGATTCTTTATTGAAAACCATAGAAATAAGGGATATACTATTATCATTACTACAAACATTTTGACAACAGAAGGATACTGCCCATTTCTGTCAACACCCATAACATCTCGCCAGTTCAGTCATTTGACAGTACTGTTTTCAGTTTAGGCTTCAGTCCAAAATCCTCAAGTGTCACTTTATTCAGTAATCTATCTTATCTTTTGGGCAGCTGTAAGAAGAGCAAGACCAGGTATAGAAATGTTTTTTAAAAAGAAGTACAGATATGTTATGCAGAACTACAAGACTACTCAGCTGCAAGCAGTTTTACAAAGTATATAACCATATATATTATAAGATTGCTATTCCTCCCCGTTTCATCTGACTCACAAGAATGAAATTAATGAGCAAACTGCTATCAATTTTTGTATACAGCACATTTATGATGCTTGACATAAAAGCCATACACTCATAACAAGTCATCCTACCATCTGTTTTAACAAAACCTTTTTATTTACTTATCAGGAAAAGCCATTAAAATTATATATTTAATAGAATATTAAAATAAAAAAGTCCCCTTTAATTAACAATTTAAAAGCTCTTTACTAGTTAAAAAGGTTTCATGCTGTGGAAGGACAACACTTTTTCAAATCTGCTGTTGTAAAGCAGATCAGCACATACATCCCCTCAAATTGTGGTTTACACACCAGCTACAATTGAAACAAGTATTTTATCTAACACAAATCAACTAACTTGTCCAGAACGACAACCATGCCCATAATTACATAGGAGCTAGGAAGAGAAGGGAGGATAGATAGCTCCAAGATGACAGGGGAGTCAAGGAAGGAGGAGGGTTAGGCTACAGTCACTTATTTCCCTCCCCACCTTACGCCACAGAGAAGTCAAACCTGCAGTCAGATATAAGCTCTGCTTCCACCGTCTCCTACTTTTCACCTCCTATCTACCATTACAGGCAACTCCCAAGTATTAGTAAAGAAGCCTTCACTGTTTCAGCACAGCCCCAGGTGCACACGGAAGGTGCAAGACCTACAGGAAGCTGAGGAAAGCAGCTATATTAAAAAAAAAAAAAAAAGCGGGTCAATTACCGTTCAACAGGCAGCCAATACCACATGTAGCAATAAAGACAGAAATCAAACAGCTTAAAGTAACCAAACATACAGCTTATTGAGGATGTTTTGAAACTGTTTCAGGAGAAGGATTGTTTCTGCTACCAGCCTCCTTTGGGCAATTCTACAACACAGGCCCTCAAGGCAGCTGGCTAGGTCCGTAGCTTTGTAAAAACTCAGTCAGCTTGTTAAAAAAAATGCAAAACCCACAAGTATTTGCCTCAACAGTTTCAGAGAATCAAGCCATAACTTTGAGAGCAACAATCTTGTCATACATCCACCATTATTAAAATCACAGAACAGCAACCCGTT
>Ga0181612_171214_pt1 | contig 16710 bp, 13 predicted proteins | sample HoacroProtozoa21_FD_119630 | JGI IMG/M metagenome (GOLD analysis project Ga0181612, IMG submission 119630) | Hoatzin crop microbial communities from Cojedes, Venezuel. Combined Assembly of Gp0051906, Gp0051904, Gp0051908
CACCAATCTGGATCCGATTCGCTACGACTTGCTGTTCGAGCGTTTCCTCAATCCGGAGCGTATCTCCATGCCTGATATCGATGTGGATTTCGATGATGAGGGCCGCTACAGGGTGATTCAATATGTCCAAGACAAATACGGAGTGGACCATATCTCGCACGTCATCACATTTGGCACCATGGCGGCAAAAAGCGCCGTCAAGGATGTCGGACGTATAAGCCATATGTCCCTTGACGAGACGGCTCGACTGACGAAACTCATCCCCGACAAGAAATTCAAGGCCACTGTAAACGGAGAAGAAAAGGAACTCAAACCCACTTTGGCGAACTGCGTGAAGTATTACCCCGAATTGAGAGAGGAATACGAAAACGGCAATGAACTCACCAAGGAGGTACTCAAATATGCAGTCGAACTGGAAGGCAGCATTCGCCAAACCGGAGTTCACGCATGCGCAATGATTATCGGTCGAGGCAACCTCATGGACTACATCCCCATCACGATGGGACTCGATAAGGCAACCCAGCAGAAGGTCTGGATGTCGCAGTACGAGGGCAAATACATAGAGGAGGTCGGCATGCTGAAAATGGACTTCCTCGGCCTCAGAACGCTATCCATCATCAAAGAATGTCTCTCTCTCATCAAGAAAAAATACGGCATCGACATCGACATCGAGGCCATCCCGATAGACGATGAGGAGACGTTTAAACTATATTCGGCGGGCGACACCAAGAGCGTATTCCAGTTTGAGTCCGGCGGCATGAAGGAGTGGCTCCAGAAGCTTCACCCTCAGCGCTTCGAGGACCTCATCGCCATGAACGCCCTGTATCGTCCAGGCCCTATGGACTACATCCCGTCTTTCGTTAGCAGAAAGAGGGGCGACGAGCCGATCACCTACGACCTCGATGAGATGCAGGAGTTCTTGGAGGAGACCTACGGCGTCACGGTCTACCAGGAGCAGGTCATGAGAATCTCCCAGAAGGTTGCCAATTTCTCCAAGGGCAAGGCGGACAAACTCCGTAAGGCCATGGGTAAAAAGCAGATCGCCGTACTCGAGTCTTTGCATGAAGATTTCATCAACGGAGGCCGCCAGAACGGGCATCCGGAGGAGATTTTGGACAAGATTTGGGCGGACTGGAGGAAGTTCGCGGAATATGCTTTCAATAAGTCCCACGCCACTTGCTACGCTTGGGTTTCATACCAGACGGCATGGCTCAAGGCCCATTATCCGGCGGAATTCCAAGCAGCCAACCTTAGCCAGAATCTCTCCAACATGGAGGAAATCAAGGCTATCATGGACGACTGCCGCAGGCATAAAATTCAGGTCTTGATCCCCGATGTCAACGAGAGTGAGGCGCATTTCTCTGTTACCGCGGACGGCAATATCCGTTTCGGTTTGGGCGGCATGAAGGGCTTCGGAGACAACATCGTGGAGGCCCTCATCAAGGAAAGGGATGAAAACGGACGTTTCGAAGATCCATGGCAGTTCATGGAGAGAATGTCGGGCGTGGTCAACAGAAAGGCGCTCGAGACCATAATATATTCGGGAGCCATGGATTCATTCGGCTATCCCCGTTCGCTCTATTTCGAGCCAGGCCGCAGCGGCAATCTTTTCATAGACGAGCTCGTGACCTATGGCGACCATTACAAGCAGAGCGTGGAGGACGACGCGTCATCGCTTTTCGGAGACGTTCAGGAACTCAAACCGGTTCGTCCGGAGCTACCCAATATGACCAAGGAGGAGGACCAGATGGCGCTTTTGCAGAAGGAGAAGGAACTCGTGGGCATGTACCTTTCGTCGCATCCGCTGGATAAATATGCCTTCGAGATGGAAAATTTCACCTCTTGCAAAATCAGCGATTTGCCGGCGGCGATTTCGCAATGCGAGGAGTCGAAAAAGCCCATGAAGGTATCTGTGGCGGGCTATATCCCCTCCTACAAGCAGCAGATGACGAAGTCCGGCAAGCCATATTCCCGCACAGAAATCGAGGACTACCAGGGTTCATACGAATTGACTCTGTTCGGTCGCGACCATGAGGAGTTCATGTCCTATTTGCAGGCAATCCATACCCCAATTTACATCGAGGGCGAAATCAACCAGAAATTCTTCTCAAAGGAGGACAACAAGAATGTGCCATATGCCTTCAAACCCAAGAAAATTATGCTTCTGGGCAATGTGGCCGATGCCTTCATGGATGAGTTTGTGATTGAATTTACCACTCCTATGCTGACTCCCTATTTCCGCACCCAACTTGTGGGGCTCATCAAGTCGAATCAGGGGCGCACACCGCTTTCCATGTATCTCTATGACCCAAAGACCAAATACCACATCCAGTTCGCGTCCAGGAAATATAGGGTAGCGGTGACTCGCGAATTTGTGGAGACGCTTGATAGAATGAATTTAAAATACAAGGTAGTAAAGAAATAATGGCAGATTTTTCAGACATCGGCAGAGTTGCCGCCATAGAATCCCTATACGAGGGCACACCATATAAACCATATTCGTCCGAGGGCGTTTCGGGGCATGCTTTCGAGACCTCCGGCATGGCATATATCGCTACAAGGTCGAGGCTGTTTTTGGAGGGCATAGACTTCGATTTGGTCTATTTCCCCTTGAAGCATCTTGGCTATAAATGTGTGGTGGCGGTGACGGGCGAATTGTATGCCGATTTTTACCATACAGGTTCGCTGGCGGTGCGTCTTGGCATCTCAGCGAAGCTTGATTTATCGCAGATTAAGGAGTTATGGCAGGGCATTGTAGTGGCCGCTCAGGAACATGGTTATTCCGATGTTTCATTAGATTTGGCGCCATCATATAATGGCCTAGCCATCAGTATAGCCGCGACGGGTTCGCAGGCCGTTTCCATAGACGGCAAGCGTCCTAAAGTGGCCAGCAAGGACCTTCTTTGCCTCTCCGGAAGTTTGGGTGGAGCTTTCTTCGGACAGCAGATTCTGGAGCGAGGCAAGAAGGCTTTTGATGCTGGAGAGACTCCGGAGGACATGGAAAAGCACAAGATGATGATTGCCTCTTATCTGAAGCCCGAAATTGACGCTGAAATCGTTTCTAAACTGGAATCTGAAGACTCCCTACCATCATGCGGTTATCTTGTCACACGAGGCCTTGGAGACGCCTTAAAACGCCTTGTTCGTGACACCGGCCTCGGTGCCAAGGTCTATGCCGACAAAATTCCCTTCGAGGGCAATTCCTTTGAGCTCGGCAAGAATCTAAATATTGATCCAATCTCCGCCGCCATGAATGGAGGCGAGGACTATAGGCTTCTTTATGTGATTCCGATTACAAAGGTCGAGTCATTCCGCCGTGACTTCCAGACCTTTGACATCATAGGCCATATGGCACAGAGCGATGTTGGGGCCGTTTTGGTCACTCCGGAAGGCGTCGAATTCCCCGTCAAGGCACAAGGATGGTAAAATAAAAAACCGCGACCTCAATGGGCCGCGGCTTTATTTTATAGGTTCCTGAGAAGGTTGCTCAGGTTGACTTTCTTGTCAATCATGTCTCTGAGTTCTGCAATCGGAACTCTAACCTGTTCCATGGTGTCGCGGTCACGAACCGTCACACAATGGTCGTTGAGAGAGTCTGTATCCACGGTTACGCAGAAAGGAGTACCGATGGCATCCTGCCTACGATAGCGCTTACCGATGCTATCTTTCTCGTCATACTGATAATTGAAGTCATATTTAATCTCATTTACAACCTCCTGAGCCAACTCCGGCAGGCCATCCTTCTTAACGAGAGGCAGCACGGCAACCTTTACAGGTGCGAGAGGTGCAGGAATCTTAAGTACAACCCTTGAATCGCCACCCTCAAGCTGCTCAACGGTGTAAGAATGAGACAGCACTGCGAGGAACATACGGTCTACACCGATAGAGGTCTCAACGCAATAAGGAACATAGCTCTCGCCAAGCTCAGGATCATAGTACTGAATCTTCTTTCCAGATAGCTTCTGGTGGTTTCCAAGGTCGAAATCAGTCCTTGAATGGATACCCTCAAGCTCTTTGAAACCGAACGGGAAATTGAACTCGATATCGGTAGCGGCATTGGCATAGTGAGCAAGTTTCTCATGGTCATGGAAACGATAATTCTCGGCGCCCATGCCAAGGTTTACATGCCATTTCATGCGGTTCTCTTTCCATTTCTTGAACCACTCCATCTCGGTGCCAGGGCGGCAGAAGAATTCCATTTCCATCTGCTCGAACTCCCTCATTCTGAAGATGAACTGGCGAGCTACAATCTCGTTGCGGAAGGCCTTACCAATCTGAGCGATTCCAAAAGGAATCTTCTGGCGGCTGGTCTTCTGTACATTCAAATACTCCACAAATATGCCCTGTGCGGTCTCAGGACGCAGATAAATCTTATCGTCAGCCTCGCCGGTATTGCTAATCTGGGTGCTGAACATAAGGTTGAACTGACGAACATCAGTCCAGTTCTTTGTGCCGGAAATCGGGTCTACGATGTCGCAATCCAAGATAATCTGCTTGTACTCCTTGAAGTCAGATGCCTGCTCGGCAGCCACATAACGGCTATGAACCTCGTCATATTTCTTCTGCTCACGAAGCACGTTTGGGTTGGTTGCGCGGAACTGTGCCTCATCGAAGGACTCTCCGAAGCGCTTGCGGCCTTTCTCAACTTCCTTATTGATTTTCTCCTCGATTTTGCCGAGATAATCCTCGATAAGGTTATCTGCACGATACCTTTTCTTGGAATCCTTATTGTCAATCAGAGGGTCGTTGAAAGCTGCCACGTGACCAGACGCAACCCATGTCTTAGGATGCATAAACACGCAGGAATCAATACCTACGACATTCTCGTTGAGGCGAGTCATAGCCTCCCACCAATACCTTTTGATGTTGTTTTTGAGCTCTACGCCCATCTGGCCATAGTCATACACTGCGGCGAGACCATCATAAATCTCGCTGGAGGGGAATATAAATCCATACTCCTTGCAATGCGCTACAAGCACCTTGAAAAGTTCATCTTGAGTCATATATCTTTCTTTTAAATTTTCAATCCTACAAAGATAATCATTTATTGAATATGTAGGGCCACAAGGCCATGATTTTGTCCGATGCTATCTCTCTGAGAGGCACCATTACGAAGTCTCTTTCGGCCATTCGGGGATGGGGGATGGTGAGTTTTTGAGAATTCGTTGAAAAGGAATCGTATAGAAGGATGTCTATATCGATGGGCCTGTCGTGGTAGATTCTGCCTCCGTTGGCGTCATATTCGGCCACTCCGGTGCGTCCGAGGGCTTTTTCGATGTCTTTTGCCATGGTGAGAATTGCCATGCAGAAGAGTTCGTCGTTCTGGCCGCCGTCCGCAATTTCGTATTTGATTGCCATGTTGAGAAAGCTTCCCCCCTCGAATCCTTGTGCCTTCGTTTCGATTATTGATGATGCCTTGGCGTGAGTTCCCAAAGCCTTATCCATCATGGATATGGCCTCCATTAGTAGGGCTTTTCTGTCTCCCTCATTGCTTCCCAGCGCCAGATATAACTCTTTCATATTAGTCCAAACCTAGGTCCACGCGGGCCTCTTCGGAAAGCATACTTTGGTCCCAAACAGGCTCAAAAACAAGGTTAATATTGCAAGATTTGATGCCTGGAACATCCTCCACGGCCTCTTTCACCTGCTGCAAAACCTCATCCGCCATGGGGCAATTCGGAGCCGTGAACGTCATCTCGATGTCCACATCATGGTCCTTACTTATATAAAGCTCATAAATAAGCCCCAAATCATAAATATTGACCGGAATCTCCGGATCATAAACCTGTTTCAAGGCTAAAACCACGTCTGAGTACAACGGAGCAAGCGCAGCCGCATCCTCCGCAGTCAAAACCTCTCTATTTTTATTCTCGTCCATTATAAATTCTCCGCTGCCGTCTTTTTAATTGTCTCAATCATTGACACCAAACCATTTGACCTGGTTGGCGACAAATTCTCCTTCAAACCAATCTCGTCTATCCATGCGAAATCGTCCTCCGCAATCTCCTTTGGAGTCCTTCCCGAATAGACGCTTATCAGCATAGAAATGATGCCTTTGGTTATGATGGCGTCGCTGTCCGCATTGAAAACTATGCGTCCATCTTCCATCTTGCTATCGAGCCAAACCCTTGATTGGCAACCCTTTATCAATTTGTCCTCAGTCTTCTCCTCGTCTTTCAGGCCCTCAAGGTTTTTGCCCAAATCAATCAAATATTCGTATTTATCGAGCCATTCGTCGTACATCGAGAAGGCTTCGATAATGTCATTTTTTGCTTCTTCTAATGTCTTCATTATGCGAGCATTTTTATGGCCTTGTCAAGGCTCTTTATGAAATATTCCGCTTCTTCCATGGTGTTGTAGGGCAGGAGTGACGCGCGTACCATGCCTGTTACTCCGAATCTGTCCATTGTTGGCTCTGCGCACATCTGTCCAGACCTCACCGCGATGCCCATCTTATCCAAGATTAAGGCCAAATCCTCGTGGTGTGCCCCTTTGACTGTGAATGAGAAAACGGGTGTTTTCTCTTTGAGGTTTGTTGTAGTGCCGTAGAGGGTGATTCTTTCGTCTTTGGTGAGGGCGTCGTAAAGATATTCTTTTACCGCTTCCGACTCCTTGACGATTTCCTCGTCCTCCATAAGTTTCGCAATCTTGATAGCTTCCTTCAAAGTGGGGATTGAGTTGAAGTTCTGGGTGCCGGCCTCGAATTTTCCTGGAAGGGGTGCGAAGGTGGTTCCGCTGAATTTGACGGTCGCAATCATTTCGCCTCCTCCTTTGAAGGGTGGCATCTGTTCCAAAAGTTCTTTTTTGCCGTAAAGTACCCCCGTTCCTGTGGATCCGTAGATTTTGTGTCCGGAAAAGGCGTAAAAGTCGCACATGGCATTTTTGACGTTAATTCCTTGATGGACAATGCCTTGGGCGCCATCAACGAGGATGGGAACCCCGTGAGAATGCGAAATTTGAGCGAGTTTCGTGGTGTCGTTCACCATTCCGAGAACGTTGGAGACTTGTGCGACCGCCAAAAGTTTGGTTCTTGGAGTGATCAGACTTTCGAGTTCGTCAACTTTGAGGTGACCGCTATCGTCGACTCCCAAGACTTTCAACTTGGCTCCTTTTCTGTCGCAGAGTAGTTGCCATGGAACAATGTTCGAATGGTGTTCTTCTTCTCCGACTATGATTTCGTCTCCTTCGTGGATAAAGGCCTCTCCGAAACTGTAGGCTACCAAGTTGATGCTTTCGGTTGTTCCGGAGGTGAATATTATTTCTTGGCGACTTTCTGCTCCTATGAATTCCTTGACCGCGTCTCTTGTGGTCTCGTATTCTTCGGTTGCTTCTGATGCCAAGCTATGTACTGCTCTATGGATGTTTCCGTTGACTTGTTCAGCCAGAAACCTCTGTTTATCAAGGACTTGGGTTGGTCGTTGGGCTGTCGCCGCATTGTCGAAATACACGAGTCGGTGGTTTCCTATATTCTTAGCAAGTGCTGGAAAATTATTTCTTAAGGCCTCTATGGTCATATTTCCTCCATCTTCTTAAATTGGACTGCAAATTTAGCCTTTTTATCATTCATATTTGATGAAATTTGGATATTTTTGTATTCTCACATTTAAAATTTGCGTTATGTACGATTACATCAAAGGTCAAGTAGTGGAACTAACTCCTACTGAAGTAGTTATAGAATGTTCAGGAATAGGCTTTTATGCCCTTATCTCGCTTCAAACCTACGAAGCGCTCCAAGGTAAAGAGTCCGCACTTGTATACCTATATCATTATATAAGAGAAGATGCACAAGACTTTTATGGCTTTGCTACTAAGGACGAAAGAGAGCTATTTAAGCTACTCATAAGTGTATCTGGTATTGGTGTAGCCTCCGCCAGAATGATGCTTTCATCGCTTACTGCTGATGAAATCCGCAATGCTATCCTCTCGGAAGATGTACATAAGATTAAGAGTATCAAGGGAATAGGTGTCAAGAGCGCCCAGAGGCTCATTCTTGAGCTCAAAGATAAGATTGTTGGAGGCGCAGGAACAGTCTCAACCATCCCTGCAGGCCCCTCTAACGCTGTTATCGAAGAAGCAACCTCCGCTCTCGTTATGCTAGGTTTTACCAAGGCGAATATTAATAAAGTAGTGCCCGATATCGTCAAATCAAAACCCGACGCCAAGGTCGAAGATATCATAAAACTGGCCCTACAGCGACTTTAATTGATGTTTTTAGTGATATGAAGTGCCCGATCAGGTCGGGCATGACGGGGTAATCCGCCAATCTCATGTCGGGTTTATTGTTCCACGGGGAACAAGGGAGGCTAGCGTTTGAAGTAGACTAGGAGGACGGAGATGTCGGAAGGAGATATGCCTGAGATGCGTGAGGCTTGACCGATTGTGGCTGGTTTATAGCGGTCGAGTTTCTGACGGCACTCGGTAGAAAGTCCGCTAACCTTCTGAAAATCAAAGCCTTCCGGTATTTTTAACTCCTCAAGACGCTGAATTTTAGCCGCAATCTTCTCTTCGCGGTCAATATACCCCTCGTATTTAATAGCTATCTCAGCATCTTCAATTACTTCTTTTCGGTATTCCTCTTTCATAGACTCAGGAACAGCCTCATCGTCGAGACTCTCGATTTTGTGTTTAGTTTTTGTTCCACGTGGAACAATTTCTAAAATTTTCTCGTATTCCACACCTGGCCTCGAAACTAAATCCTTCACTCGCTTAGTCTCCCCAACTGTCGCTGTCCCCACGGACTCCAGATAGGAATTTACATCCCCAGCCTTAATCTTACCAATCTCTGCAAACTCCTTAAGAAGTTCCACCTTCTCGTACTTTCTCATGGTGAAATCATATCTGTAGTCGCTTGCAAGGCCGATTTCGTGCGACTTAGCGGTAAGTCTCTTATCGGCATTATCCTGACGAAGCAGTATTCTATACTCCGCTCTGGAGGTAAACATACGGTATGGTTCATCTACACCTTTAGTAATAAGGTCATCAATCAAAACACCTATGTAAGCCTCATCCCTAGCGAGAACAAATGGATCCTTCTCCTGAACTTTAAGAGCCGCATTTATTCCAGCCATCAAACCCTGTGCTGCCGCCTCTTCGTATCCTGTGGTACCATTTACCTGACCGGCGAGGAACAAATTCTCAATAACCTTCGACTCCAAAGACGTCTTTAGCTGCACCGGATCAAAGTAATCATACTCCACCGCATATGCCGGCTTAAAGATTTTAGCATTCTCAAATCCTTCAATCGCATGAAGAGCTTTCAACTGAACATCCAGCGGAAGCGATGAAGAAAAGCCCTGAAGATAATACTCCGTGGTATGTCTACCCTCCGGCTCCAAAAATAGTTGATGCGAATCCTTGTCTGCGAAGGTCCTAATCTTATCCTCGATGCTAGGACAATAGCGAGGCCCCTTGCCATGAATCAGTCCGGTAAATAGCGGCGAGTCATTGAAGCCGCTTCTAAGAATGTCATGAACCTTTTCGCTAGTATGGAAAATATAGCAAGGCATCTGTTCTTCTTCTCCCTGCACACTCGAAGGAGTCGGAAGGAAAGAGAACCTAGCCGGAGTCTCATCACCTTTCTGAATTATGGACTTACTCAAATCAACCGAACCGATATCAATTCTTGGGGGAGTGCCGGTCTTCATCCTGTCGGTGTGAATCCCCCTCTCCGCCAACTGCTCCGTCAGACCATAAGACGACAACTCGCCTATTCGACCACCCTCCCAAACAGTCCGACCAATAAACAACTTGCCGGTCAAAAAGGTACCTGCGGTCAGAATCACTGTCTTGGCCTTGAAACTAGCGCCAGTTCTGGTCGTCACCCCGCAAATCCTATCTCCCTCAAACAAAAAACCGGTCGCTACGTCGGCGTAAATATCTGATTTACAATTACTTTCGAGAATTTCTCGCCAGACCTGCGAGTATTTTCCCTTGTCACACTGCGCCCTCGGGCTCCACATGGCAGGCCCCTTAGACCGATTGAGCATCCTGAACTGAAGCGTACACCTGTCAGTCACTATGCCCGAATAGCCTCCAAGAGCATCTATCTCCCTGACTATCTGGCCTTTAGCTATGCCGCCGACCGCTGGATTACACGACATCCTTGCGAATCCGTTCAAATCCATGCTTATCAGCAAAACGCTGCAGCCCATGCCAGACGCAGCCATCACGGCCTCGCATCCGGCATGACCTCCTCCCACCACAATAACATCGTATGTCTGCATAGCCCTTTCCTATATATATTAAATATGTGCCCTGAGTTCGAGATAATAATTCTCCTTCTCGCGCATCACCTTCTGTTCCTCCTCCGTGTGGTCATCATAACCAATCAAATGGAGCAGCCCATGCACGATAACCCTATTGAGTTCATCCTCGAATTCCGTCTTATAAAATATGGAATTCTCTTTCACGCTATCCACGCTGATGAACAAATCACCGCTCATCACATTACCCTCGCAATAGTCGAAGGTAATGATGTCAGTGAAGTAATCGTGCATCAAATACTTCTGGTTGATGTCCAAAATGTAGTTGTCGGAGCAAAAAATTATGTTGATTTGCCCCAATTTTTTCACCTCGCTTTCAGCCACTTTCTTAAGCCAAGCGTTATTTAGGCGCCTTTTATTGAAGGTGAAAGCCGTGTCTTCAAAGAAATAACTGACCATAATTCAAAAAAATCGTGCACAAAATTACAACTAAGTTTGAAATAAAAATAATTATTTCTAACTTTACGCCGCAAACCGAATAATTAAAACATTAGATATGGAAGTTAAGAAAACAGCTAAAGCCAGTCTAGAGAACAAAAGACTGCTTTTCACGGAAATCGGCTTCGTCATCGCTCTGCTCGCAACTCTCTTCGCATTCAATTACACATCGAAGGATAAAAAGGTAGCAAGTCTTGACGCAGGTCCCGAGGTAGTAGAGATCGAGGATATGGTTCCGATCACTGAGGAGACTCCTCCTCCGCCAGAGGCCGCCCCTAAGATTCCTGTACTCTCTGACCAGATCGACATCGTAGACGATGAAATCAAGGTTGATGACGTATTCCAGACTCTCGAGGACGACTCAAACATGGGTGTTGAGATCATGGACTATGTTGAGGAAGTTAAGGAAGAGGTAGTTGAAGAGGAAGCTATTCCGTTCCAGCTCGTTGAGGAGAAACCTTCATTCAATGGTGGTGATGCCAACGAGTTCTCAAAATGGGTAAACTCTAAGCTTCAATATCCTGAGGTAGCTAAGGAGAATGGCGTTCAGGGACGTGTTACTCTTCAGTTCACTGTAAATGCTGATGGTAGCGTTTCCAACGTGAAGGTTCTTCGTGGTGTTGACCCTTCTCTTGACAAAGAGGCTGTACGTGTTGTTTCCAGCTCACCTAAGTGGAAACCTGGAAAGCAGAGAGACCGTGCGGTAAAGGTTACCTACACCTTCCCTGTAATCTTCCAGCTCCGATAATTCGGGATTGCGGATTTATAAGGCTGACCGTCTAGGCCAGCCTTTTTTATCATATGAGATGCCCGAACAGGTCGGGCATGACGAGGATGTTATATATATAATATGGTAGACAATACGAAGAAAATAATCGAGAAGGCGGTGTTCGTGGGAGTGATCACCGACGGAGAACCGGATTGGAAAGTCAAGGAATATCTGGATGAGCTGGAATTCTTGGCTGAGACCGCCGGTGCCGTGGGAGACAAGAAATTCACCCAAAGACTGGACAAGCCGGAAAAATCAACCTATATCCGAAGCGGTAAACTCCAGGAAATTGCAGACTACTGCGCCGACAACGACATAACCTACGTCATCTTCGACGACGAACTCACCGGCATGCAGCAGCGCAACATCGAGAAGATAATCAAGACCGCATCGGTAATCGACCGCACCAGCCTCATCCTCGAAATCTTCGCCCAGCGAGCCCAAACCTCCTATGCCAAGATGCAAGTAGAGTTGGCCCGCTACAACTACCTTCTTCCCCGACTAGCCGGCATGTGGACCCACCTTGAGCGCCAGCGCGGAGGTATGGGAACTCGTGGCGGTATGGGTGAAACCCAGATAGAGGTCGACCGTCGAATCGTCAAAGAGCGCATCAATAAACTCAAGGAGCAGCTCAAGAAAGTGGACCGCCAGATGGCAACCCAAAGAGGAAACCGTGGTTCTCTGGTTCGTCTCGCCCTTGTCGGCTACACCAACGTGGGCAAAAGCACCCTTATGAACCTGCTCGCCAAGTCAGACGTATTCGCCGAAAACAAACTCTTCGCTACCCTTGACACCACCGTCAGAAAGGTCGTAATCGAGAACGTTCCCTTCCTTCTCAGCGACACAGTCGGCTTCATCCGTAAGCTCCCTACCCAGCTAATCGAAGCCTTCAAAAGCACTCTCGACGAGGTGCGCGAAGCGGACATTTTGGTGCATGTAGTAGACATCTCTCATCCCGACTTTGAGGACCAGATGACCACCGTCGAAAAGACACTTCGAGATATCGGAGCAGGCGACAAACCGGTCTATGTTGTCTTCAATAAAATCGACGCATACCAGTACGAAGAGTACGACGAATTCTCTCTCGAACCCAAGGGAAAGAACAATATGTCGCTCGAAGATTTGAAAAATTCTTGGATGGCGGAAGAAAAAAGTCCATGCATTTTCATCTCGGCAACCCAAAAAATCGGAATTCCCAAGCTAAGAAACGATCTTTACAAGATGGTAGCTGAAATCCACGCTGGGCGCTATCCATTCAATAATTTCCTCTGGTAAGAAAACGCCCATTTACTTAACGCGAAATTACTAATCTAAAATTTACGATAAAATCGCCAATTAAAACGTTTAAATGGATGTTTTGAAAAATTTAATCGTGAACCGGCGTGCTAACATATTTAAAATCAAAGACTTTTGCGCAAAACTGCAAGAAATTTACGATTATTTAACGAGTCTTTAACGGAACTGTTACTTATTAAAAAAATAAATCATATCTTTGCATCTGATAAGAAGTCCCCAAATGATAATGGGACAATGAGTTGCTCCAAATGATGAGCGAAAACAAAAGACCTTCTGCGGCTAGAGGGTGTGAAAAGAAAAAGTAAGAAAATCGGATTGTGTGTAGAATGAAAAAGGTCTTGACAATAGTCTGCCTGTTGTTAGTCTCTACGGCTCTTGGCTTCACAACAGTGGCTGCTCCCGCCAGCGGGAACGGTTACGTTCTTTTGTATTCTAGCATCCCCGAGTACGACATCACCACAGAGACATCCTCGGATACCTTCGCTGAAAAAATTTACTTCAAGGTCAACATCACAGTGTTTGACCCTGAGTTCCATGGCAACGCCGCAGCGATTAAAAGCATTGAAGATAAAATCGAAGCCCTCAAGGCTGACACCACCGTAGTCATTGACCGCGTGTCTTTCCTTTCCGCCGCATCTCCTGAAGGTGGCGCAAAGTTAAACGACCGTCTCGCGCTCAAGCGTGGTAAAACTCTTGAAGGCATCATCTCAGAGCACATCAACCTTGACCAGATTCCATTCACCATCGAAAATCTCGGTGCTGACTGGGATGGTGCGATTGAGGCTGTTGAGGCTGACAAAGATATGAAATATAGAGACGAGGCCCTTCGCATCATGAAAGAAGTTCCGCTTCTCGTCTTTGATTCGAACGGAAGATTGGTAAGTTCCAGGATGAAACAAATGATGGATCTGGACAGAGGAAATGTATGGCGCTACATGGTTGCCAACTTGTTCCCCGATCTTAGACGTTCCGAATTGGTGATATACTATACTAAAACGAAAACTATTGTAACACCTGAACCTGAGCCTAAACATGAAGAACCGATTGAGGAGCCGCTTGTGGAGCAGGAGGAGGAACCAGAGCCGATTGTTGTTGTCCCTCCGGTCGTAGTTGAGGAACCAGAACCAATGGAACCGAAACTAATTGTAGCCGCAAAGACCAACCTGCTCTACGACGCGGTCACTGCTCTCAACTTCGAAGTTGAGGTGCCTATCGGAGACAAATACTCCGTTATGGTAGAAGATGTTTTCCCCTGGTGGACTTGGGGCCCGAACGACAACAAGTACGCCTTCCAGATGTGGGAAATCGGCATAGAACCACGCTGGTGGTTCAAGAGACCGGCCGACGCCATAGAGCCGCTCCAAGGAATGTTCGTAGGACCGTATGTGATGTCATCCAAATACGACTTCCAGCGCGACACTTGGGGATGTTACCAAGGCGAATATTGGTCAGCCGGAGTTTCAGCGGGATGGGCATGGAAATGGAAAGGAATCAACTGGGAGCTATCAGCGGCGCTGGGTTACCTCCGAAGCGACTATCGCCACTACAACCCCGCGACTGATTACTCAGTACTATATAGGGATAGAACCAAGACGGGAGTGTTCAGCTGGTTCGGACCGACAAAACTAAAATTCAGTCTGGTCATCCCGATTTACACGACCAAGCGCAACTTCCCTTGGGTATCAATAGGAAGGACCAAGAAGGTCAAAGAAATGCAGCAAACTTGGAAAGAATACAACGAAAAGAAACAAATTAACGAAACAAATACCGGCGAGGCCGGACAAGAATAGAAACAAAAACATAAAACATAGTGAAAAGTAAATTGTTCATAAGCATCCCGATTCTGGCGACGATTTTCATCGCTAGCTGTGAGAGGCGCCCCCTCGTGGATCCTGACAATTCCCTCAGGGTCGAGGTGGCGGTGGATGTGAGCGATGTCAAGAACATCAGCTGCGACATCTACAATCCAGCTATCCAGGTGGACACCATCGATCCTGAGACAATGCGTGTGCTCTTCTACGATTCAGACGGCGAGTCTATCGTGGCGGATACGTATATCTCGAATTCGTATGTCAATGAAGACGGGAACAAGGTGCTCTATGGCGATGTGAACATTAACCCGGGCGACTATAAGATGGTCATTTACAACTTCGACACCGAAGCTACCCTTATCAGAAACGCCCAGGAGTTCAACACCATCGAGGCCTACACAGACAATGTAAGTGAGGTTATTACTAAGAAGTACGTTAGTAAGGTGGAGTCCGACAGCTTGGACGTAGACCATATTATGTATGAGCCTGACCATCTGGTTGTATCAAGTCGTCCTGACCTAGAGATTCCTTACCATGAGGGAGTGTACACAGTAAAAACCGACGCATACACGGTTGTAGATACCTACTACCTACAGATAAAGGTAACCGGTATAAAGAATGCGGCCAGCGCCAGCGCCATCCTCTCAGGTTTGTCAAGCTCCAACTTTATCGCGACAGACTCCAGAGTAGAAGACCCTGAGGCCATCGTATACTTCACCCTCCAGAAGAGTGTTGACCCCCACAACAATTACGATGTGATTTGTGCCGTATTCAACACCTTCGGAAAGATTAACGGCTTGGAGAGCAACCTCGAAGTTACCTTCAACGTCAACACCATCGGCGGTAGGGTAATCAACAAGTCCTATCCTATTGGCTACTTGTTCCAGACGCCTGATGCCATCAACCACCACTGGCTACTCCTTGAGGAAGTCCTTGACATCCCGCCGGATCCCACACCGGATTCTCCAAGCGGCAACGGAGGTTGGAGTCCTGAAGTTGACGAATGGGAAGAAGAAAATTACGACATCGTTCTATAAAATGAAGACATATATATTAAAAGGAAAAAAATTATAACATACTAAAGCAATGAAAAAGTTTATTTACATCGCAGCACTTGCAACACTTGTATTTGCAAGCTGCGCCAAAGACAACAAAACCGTGGAGGTAAATGCTGACAAGCAGATTACCTTCACCGCTGTGACCGGTGTTGTTCGCAACGCCCACACTAAGGTTTGGGAGAATGGTGATGGCCTTATCGACAGCACCGCTTATCCTAAAGGTGAGACCTTCGGTTCTATGGCTTACTATCTTCCTTCAGGTAAGACTTGGGAAGCTGACAGCCTTGAGTCTTCTATGTTCATTGACCACTCTGAGGTAGCTTATGATAGCTCTCTCAACTCCTTCACTACTTCAAAGGCTTACTACTGGCCTGTTGACGGTGGCTCTTTGACATTCTTCTCTTATAGCCCTTACGATGAGCTTCATGGCAATGTAGAGTTTGATCGTACCGTTCTCAATGGTGTTAAGATTAACAACTGGAACGCTGAAGAGCATCCTAACGTTGACGTTATGATCGCTGACGTTGCTCGTGACTACACTCAGAACTCACAGAAGACATACATGGGTGTTATCACTCAGTTCCACCACAAACTCGCTCGCATCTCTGGCTTCAAGGTTAGCTATCAGACCGAGGCTGATTCAGTAGGTCAGACCTACACCATCAATGAAATCGTTATCAAGAATCAGTACACCGAGGGTAGCTACGATGGTTCAGAGTGGACTGTCGAGGGTGAGAGAAAGGATAGCACCATCCTTTATACCGGCAACCAGACCGTTACCAAAGAAGTAGTTAAGATTGGTGATGAGTATGTAGTTATCCCTCAGGGTACCGCTACCGATGAGGATGGCAACATCACCTTCGAGGTTACCTACACCGTTACTTCTGGTGACACCGAGATCACCGTTACCAAGGAAGTTACCGTTAACGTTCTCAACGAAGAGTTCGAAGAGGGTAAGAGCTATACCTATAATATCATCTTCGACCTCGACGGAAATGAGTACAAGAAAGATCCTGATACTGGCAAAGACGTACTCGTATCCACCAACCGCATCCTCTGGTCTCCTGAGGTTACCG
>Ga0181612_179589_pt1 | contig 16710 bp, 7 predicted proteins | sample HoacroProtozoa21_FD_119630 | JGI IMG/M metagenome (GOLD analysis project Ga0181612, IMG submission 119630) | Hoatzin crop microbial communities from Cojedes, Venezuel. Combined Assembly of Gp0051906, Gp0051904, Gp0051908
CACCCACCCTTAAGATACTTATAGGCATTTATAAGGTCCCCTCTCAGCCTTCTCTTCTTCAGGCTGAACAAGCCCAGATCCCTCAGCCTTCCCTCATAGGACAGATCCCTTCCAAGCCCTATCGTTCTGTGATTCTGTGATTCTATGAAGTAGATGGGTTTCATTTTGAAACTAGCCTATGGAATCAGGCTCTCTATCTGCAACAAGTTGGAAATAGTGTTACAAATCCCAGAGTGCCCCTGGACATGCCAGCCAAAATATTTTCCCGAATAGTCTTTCCAGCGTAAGACAAGGGAGACTTCACTTCCTGCTAAAAAGCTGTGTATTGTTTAGACATCTTGGTCTCTGGAGGCAAAGAAACCTGATTTTCATTTGATGTTAACCAGCAAAACTGCGGCAGCAGAAGAACCCTGCTCTGCACAGTCAGCACTGATACTGGTGGTGGTCTGACCCAGAAGGTGCAGCTCTGGCAAATGCAATGATTGCCACATGTCTATTACTTGTGTCTTCAAGACAGTAGTTGATCTGTACTTACACCATTCAGAACTGATGGCTACATTCCCTTAAGGTCTTCCTACATTGACTCTGTTGCTTGAAAGTGGATAGCTACAGCTTAAGACTGCCCAGTCAGCTCAGCACAAAGTTCTCAATTCTGACACCTTTATCTCAAGAAGTATCTTAATCCAAAACCAGTCACTGATATTAAGAAATGTGCCTACACTAGAAGTGGCAAGTTATTCTCAATGTTAATTCAAGGGTTTAATCTATCTCTTACTGAAACCTCAAGGAATTTGCCCACAGATTTCAGGAGGGTAAAGCCAAGCTTTTGACTGATGGCACAAGATCAGGTGTCATTTAGAAACCACATGTTCATGGATGTGCCTGTATGCCTGTCTTCTTGTTGCTTTGGTAGTGCTTGCCTGATCCACAGAGGAAAATCTAGCTTAAAGTTTTTCCCCACCTAAAAGAGAAAACTTTTACACTAGGAGCTGATAGAAAGCTTCGCTGCCTCTGTAGCTGCCCATGTGGCAGATCTCCGACCATTAGAAATGAGTGCCAGGGATGAGGCCCGTGAAGATCAGGGCCTTGTTCAAAATACTTTTAAAAAATGCAATTGTAAATCAAGTGCTGTTGCCCAAAGACATATTAGCAAGAAAGGCTGCTAGATACTAACACTGTACTGCAAGCACAGCTTGTAAAAAAATAGGACAGACTTCCTTGGAACAAAGTCCCCTTCCTTGGAACAAGGTCCTCTTAGTACACTGTGATCAGGCACACAGAAGGAAGTTTCATCTTGCATTGTCCAGGCTTTTGACAAAAAAAATGAACACTGATACTCGAAGAGAAGTTGTACAGTTGTATAAGTGCAAGTACAGTTGTATGTAAAGGAGTTGTCCTCAGAAGCAAAAATTATGTAATAATCTTCTACCTTTGTTAATTAACTAGAATGGATTGCTGCGTCAAGATTTGTCTAACAGAAGTTGCTGCTTAAGATAATTTGTGCACTTTGTGGGTGGATAAGTGCATGCAGCAGATACAAACACTGAGCAAAGGGGTTGTGAAGCAGCATAAGCGTGGCCCTGGTTGGTTTGGCAGATACATACAGGGGAGTACATACATGTGCTGCTGGATAGAGAAACAGGGTCTGGGAGAATTGCTACAATATGGAAGTCACAGAAGTCTTATGTTGTAAGATACAAATATGTGTGAAGTTTTACCAGACTGACTTGAATATCCTGGGTGATAGGTGTGGTGTACACATGTATGGACTGTGGGAGTAGGTGCTATTGAAGGTACAAGGACTAGTGAGGCTGTAAAATACATGTACTAAGGTGATGAGGTCAATGCTAGATGATCAGAATTCATTACTAACAGCTGTAGTGCTTGGAAATTGCTGTCTGTAAAGGGGTGATTGTGTAAAAGAGCATGTTATGTTTCCCATTTGATGCTGTTTCGGCACAGTAGGTTCATTATTATCTCCTGCCAATGGTATGAACTTCAGAAGAAAGTTAAGATGCACTCCTATCCCAGTTGTATAGCAGATGCACACTCCACTTTTATTTTTATTCTTTGATTCTTATGATTTTATTTCTTTAGTTTGAAATACAGTGTAGTGCTGGGGGACAGTTGAAAGACAAAACAGAGCTTGCATTTCAAAAGAAGAGAGATGTTTTGTCTACCATTGACGCAGGTACTCGCAACTAATACCAGCTGGCTGCTCAGACACGTGTACCAGCACTGTGGCAAGGCCGGTTCATCAGCTTCGCGTCACTTGGTAAGACTGCATTTGCTCAAGTGATAACTGAATTAGTGCCTGAGGGACATTGTGGCACCAGTCTCAAATCCCACGGTCCATGGCCAGAAGCATCAGGCACAGGAGAATGAATGTGCCTGCTTACTTTCAGGACACAAGAAACACGAACTAATTCTGACTTTTTCTTTCCCATACTTCTGACCCACAAACAGCCACCCAACTTCTGCTGATAATAGTTTATTTCTTACTAACCAGACACTCTAGCTTCTGGGAAGTTCTGTGCTACATACACAGCTAGGTAAAAATAAAAAATACAAAACTTAGTCCCTGCCCCAGGATGCTCCTCCTGTGGCAATCTGGAAATGATTACTTGACACTTTAAAACTCATCACCATCATGCAGGTCACTTCTTGCTCTGAAAGGTGGCTCCCTCTGGATAACACATGAAGAATGGGAGAGTCACAGCACTAGGCAAAGATTTAACTCTCTGTGGGTTTATTATCAGAGTGAGTAAACAGCAGTATCATGTGTTTACAGATGAGTAAACCTAACACAAAGACAGGGTTGACACATGCCAGCAGGGACTTGCAGAGCTCATGAGGAACCTGATCCGTGTCTAATGATAGAGAAGTAGAACAGGGGAGATGCTACTTTCTCTTTTTCCTCATTTGCATTTAAATATTAGATGAAAAAACATGACCATACCATTTCTAAAACAACAAATAGCAACAGTGCTGAAGTAATTGTCTGGGCCAGAACTGAGCCATAGAGAGACCTGCAGAAACTCTTTGCCGTCTTTATTGCACCCATGAAGCATAACTTCAGCTGTTGTCAAAACCCCTGTTAAAATTCCCATCTCTGTAATATTCCCAAAATATCAGCAAATTCACATGTATTTTGATTTACAGCAGTAAAACTGTAGAGTTTGTGAGTGTGGGTCTGAGTTAAATTTGTTCCCACAAAGAAGCAGATTCTCACATGAAATTATGGAGCATGAATTGCTGAGAAGGAAAACACGAAGACACAGAACAACTGAAGTCATAAAGTAGGCTCTTGTGAATAGTCTGGACTTTAGGACCTCTCCTCATCAGCGGGGAGCTAAACAGCCTGAATTAAGCCATGTATACTTCTATGATTATAATGGTAAAATAGCTGAGACCTCAGCCAGTCTAAAACTTCCATCCTTCAAGCTTTACATTCATAAAATTTTAAGGACTGAGACGCTAAACTGGAATACTTGATGGCTGCTTTACAAGTGTAACATCTAAAGGGTTTGGCAAAGTCAGAGTCCACTAACTTCCACTGCCCTGCAGAGCTGCTAAGCTCTGGAGGGTTTCTGGGCAGCTCTGGTGGACCACACAGCTCGCCCTGCCCACCAGGGCTGCCAGGCTCCACGGGGCTCCCCCATCTCCCTGCTGTAACAAGAAGACCAGTCCCTTCTGAAAATCAAGGATAATGACTTCCACTAAGGAAATTTGCACCCAAACAACTGCATTGGTGTCTGCGTTCCCAGGCGACTATTTTGATAAAATTACAGCAGAGCTCATTTCCTTCATGTAAACAGGGTGTCACTCTTTCCATGGCAGCTTCAGCACTTGAAATTTGGTCTGAAGTGGTGAAAAGTGCTAATATCTTTGTGGTTTAGGGTGGAAAAAAGTCAGAGTTACTGTACATTTATGCACATCTATTTCTATGTGAATGCTGAAGTTCCCATTGAATTTCCTGAATGAAAAGGATGACAAAGAACCAGGAAAAGCTACTTTTCTCATGTAAGAAAACCCCTGTTATTTGAAAAGTGCAGATGAGATTATTTTGATCTAAAAAATCGAGATTTCTTTTTCTCCTGTAGTGCAAGTAGTGTCAGAGGAAAATCTTGCTGCTTTGAAAAAACTGGAAGGGTGAAAGAGGAGTTTAGATTGAAGGGTTTGTGGACTTTGGACACAATATTGATGCTTCCATCCTAGATTTTCTGAAGCGGCTGTGTGAAATGATTGTGTGATGCTGATTGCCAGCGTCCCGTCTTCACTTTATTATGCAGAGTGCTCACAAAGTGCTAACTAGAGCCTATTATTCAAGTCCATTCAGCTCACACCTGGTTCTTAGTGAGAGGTTACATTGCTTTAACAGGATGAACTATGGCTTTATTGCTCTTTGCTATTTCCTCCTCCCTCCAGCTTGAAAAACCACACTTCAATCAATGGCTAATGTCAGCACGGGAGTAATAACCTTCATTTATAGCAGCAAATAGGGACATCTGGAGAGGCCAGGGGAAGAGGCAGGGAGTAAAGTCATCAGGATGTGCAGATCACACCATTATCATAAGAGTGCTTGGATTCAGGAAAGCTTTTTAGTGTGGAAACATCCAAAACGTTCGTTCCTTCAGCTGAGGATTTTTCCTCTGAAGGATACAGAAATGTCAACAGAATTGGGACTGACAGCATAGCAGTGGTAGGTAGTGTGTTTATAAGTTGCAGTAAAAAAAATTCAAAGCATATTGTAGCTGTTCAGGCCAACCCTTGAGGAAGATGAACTGATTGTTCCAGAAAATCCAGAGTCAAGTACAAGGAGCTCGACTTTAGAGTCAAGTGGCACCTCAGCAATCCAGGCCTCACAGCCAGTTCTGCCTTCAGGAGAAACCAATAAAGCTGTCGGTGCTCCCCCTCCCCTCCCACCCACACAATGGTAACAGTAACACTTCCTTTTTTCTGTTATTTTACTGCCTGTTTAGTCTTCCATTTTTTTCTGGGACAAGGACTGTTTGCATATTACCCAGCTGTGTTAAGAATTGGTAGAGTAGTGAAGGATACAGCCTCCTTGTACTGACGCCCCATGTAGGACTTCAGCATATTTCCATCAACATGGTGTTTGTCAGTCTATGAGATGAGGACAGAGACTCTACCTGTTCAACATTTGCCTTTCTTTTACACTTTCTATAAAAATTAAATCCCTGAAGAATTCATGACACAGATTGATGTGAACAGGCACTTCAACCCTCCTTGAACTGGGAAGTTGTTTTTATGTCAGGAACAACTGTGAGTTTTACTTGGGGATCTCTGTTCAGTTTTCTGTGGTGAAGACTTAATGCCAAAAACCTTTTTGCATGGAAGGTGGTATAATTCCAGCCACGGGATAAAACTGTCATTTTTCTTTGCTAAATTACTTCTGAAAGGAAGTTCCATTTTCATGGAGAAACTTAAGCATTTCCACAGCAAAGATGACATTTCCTGGCAAAAATAATATATTTTTTCCCTCATCATGACTGCTGTTCGTTTAGAAGCAGAAAAATAACTTGATGATTTCACGAGAATTAGAAATAAAGAGAACAGCAGTTTGCTTTTGTTTTTAGTTAACTGAAATGAAAATTAAAATGATTTTGCAGAATTCTAGATTACTAAGCAGCTTCTCATGATTCAGATATACTCAGCTTTTGGCTGTTATGAAGCAGCTTTTTTCCTCCACAAATAAATGAGAATTCCTTTGGTTAAATACCTATCCCTTTAGGCACTTGGATCCCTTCTCTAATATATCAGAAATCAATTATCTGGTTATTCTCTAATTTATTAAATCTCATGTCTCGGATTCTGAAAATATTTGGATGCTGCTGTAATGTGTTTTGTACTGGCAGAGCACTTTGTGCTAATACATTTTGTACGACTCAGCCGAGGCATCTTGGCATTCTGAATCGATCTGAACTGTATTGAATACAGTTTAATTAATGTCCAATGTACCGTGCCTTGGTGAAGCGGACAGCTGGCGGCTTATCTTGCGTGACCTTGGGTGACAGACACAATCTGGGTTAATGCTAATGTGTATCTTTTGTCAGTTGATACTGGGGGAGACAGAAAGTCCGGGCTTCAACAACTAGATGATTAGTACATATCCATGGGGATAAAGATGGGAGAGAAGATCTCGATACCATGCAAATGTCTCAGTATCTTGTGATTCACAGACAGTCTAGTGCCAAATGCAAGGCAATAACTTTTCATTTTACAAAGTATCTTACACTGCTTTTACCAAAAGAAATAATTATTACAAAGAGGGGACGTAGGCTGGGGCAAAAGGCTGGAAATAGCAAAGGGTTTTGAGGAAGTGAGCCGCCCATTCACTAGGTTTAAGTGCCATCACAGCTGGCAGATCTGGGCAGATCTTTTCTTAAAGAGTTGCCAGTAAGGCAGCCAGGTTCCTCGAAAGAGTTAGGGCATCGCACAGAGCTAGTGTGGGGTTGTAGGACACACACCACAACACCACCACTACTTCCCACCCCCCATCCCATGAGGAAGAGAATAAGGCAAAGACCAATATTTCTGGTTAAAACTCACTGAGACATGGAGTCAAACTCATGGAGGAAAGGCTAAGAAGACAGGAAAGACTTCTAAAGCCAAGAAGTAATGAGAGAAGCAACCAAAGACCTTTGGGATCTGCTCCTGATTGCTCACGTTTGTATGTAGGGAATTGTAAAATTTTCATAAAACCAGATTAACTTATTGTTCAGAAATTCTAATAAAGAAAACTTAGAAGCATTAGAAAATCATTACAGCTGGACACACATGGAAAAACTATGGAGGAAGATTTTTCCCAAAGGATAGGGAATTTGCTAAAAATCATTTTTCCTTGTCCAAACACAGAACCCAAACTGGACTCAAAAACTAGATGAAGAGGAAGAAAAACATAATTTTCTTTTTTTTTTATTTATATAATAGTGTTATGCCACTAATATATTGACCCTCCATCACAAGAAAGCTTGAAACTTACAACCAAAGCCAACCTCAAATCACTGCTACACTCAAAATAGACATATCTTCCAAACTCTTCCAAAAACCCCTGCCCATAAATTGTCAAATCTGTAAATGTTGAGCACAGTATTCTGAAAACAACAACAAGCCCAGCTCAGAGAAAGCAGTAATCTTCTCTTGCTCCTGAGTTTTCATACAAAATAGAAACTTGCTCAAAATGAGTCTTTATGATATTCTCACCTCTCCATTTCAGATTAAGGTTAAAGAAAAGTTTTGAAAAATTACCTAGTTTTTAGTTTTTCCAACAACCTGATACAAATTACAAATTTGCTGTAGATTTGCCACTTTCTCACTAGAGGTACTCTGTTTGACCTAACTCTGCAGTCTCAAATCACACTCCGAACAAGATTGGCTCCAGCTCCTTAATATTATTATGGCTCAATTGTGCCTGCAAATTATGGCACACAGATTTTTTCTATTTTCCCTGTTTATCAGCTGAGCAACAAACACTTGCATCAAGTGGGTTATTTAGCTGTGTTCCCATCTGGCTGCAGGTGTCTGCATGACCTCTCCAGACTTCAATGTCTCCTGTCTTATCACTGCATCCTTTTGATCAAGAAGCATCTTTGCGTAGTTCTATTCTTCACTTCACAGCCAATGTAACCTGACTAATCTCTCTTCTCCTGCTCTCCTACAGGAGCTGGGAGATGCATTCAGGAAGGCGATTTGGGAAATTTGGATGACAGGCTCAGAAATCCTTTGTGTGGAGCCTTTGTTTTTCTTTTTCTCCCAAAAAACTGGCATAAAGTAACAGCTGGGAAGGTAAATACAGGCACTCCCTAATTTCCTCATCCAAGAATATGTTAGAGAAAGTGTGATTTCATATCCAGCAACAGCTGCAGCATAAGAAAGCCTGCAGTTTCAGGAAGAAAATGTCAGCCCCATTATGTGCCACCATTCAGTAAGGTACTTAAGTCACTCCTGATCTTCAACAGCAGAAATAGCTCCATTGACTTCAATGGGACAACTCAAGTGCTCTGAGCAGAGCACACATACCCTTTCGAACCAGGGCCGCATCCGGCACTCTTACCTGTGCGCTCATGTGAAGCTGCTCTGCAGGGCAGCTGTAACACATATCAATGGCCTGAGTATCAGTCTGAGCAAAAATTCTTGATTTTCAGTGCTGAAAAGAACCAATTTGCCTTCCTTTTCAAGCTACTCATAGTAAAATGATAAACAAGCAAAGGTCAGATTTTAGACTGCCAAACTATTATCAGGCCACCAGCCACAGTAACTCTTCAGGAAAATGCATAATTGCAGAACTAATGAGTCATCTGTTGTACTACACAATTATCACAACTGCCTATGTAATCATAGTAATTTCATAACAAAGCATGGATGGGAGTACCCACAGCATAGCAAGGCCTAGAAATCAAGGCAAATCAATCACAGCTCAACACACACATAAATACACACACACTTTTCAGATAGATGATTCAAATAAATGCATGTGCAAACCTATTAACCACACTTACATACCCAGTATGTAGCCCACATTGATTTTAGCAGTTCGAAACAGCTGGAGGATGAAAATTGGAGGGCAATATATAATATGCAGAAGTGAAGCACAGAAGATGGAGATGCAATGTAGAAGAGTGAAGGAAAGTATAGGAAAGAAGCAATGAAAACTAGGGGATAGGTATGTATGTATGAAAAGACACAGCAACATCACAGAACACTATGAGATAACAGGCTGGGCTCCCTCAGTTTGCCTATTTCTCCTCCTGAAAGAAAGAAAAAAAAAAAAAAAAACAAGTATGAGAAAATAAAGACCAGACAATTACAGACAAAAGAGCATAAAGACAGAGTGAGTCAGGAGAGGGAGAAAAACAGATAAAGCTGTAGGACTAGAGTAGAGGGCACTGTAAGCTTTGATGACATTTTATTTCATGTAATATAGTTAAGCTTCTTTTTTGCTGTATGACTTTGGCAGACATCCTAAATCTCTCCAAGAGTGAGAAAAAGACACATGGCAGCTATTTGGAACTCCTGGGGATTTCACTGTTACTGGCTCCTTAGTGAGTCTTGTAATTAAAGGCAATTTAGAAAAGGTAGAAAGAGAACCTACTGTTCACCAAAAGCCACAGCCCCTCCCAGAGTAAACCACCAACTCCATGGGAAAACTGATCTTTAATTATTACTGGAGTCATAGATTCAAAGACCAGGAGGATACTCTCAAGATTTTTAAGTTCACCTTCATGTTTGAAGCCAAGGAGTTCACCTGGTTCCCTACATGGACTCTAGTACACTGCAGGTAAGCTAAAGAAGGTGTTTTAAAAAGGTGTTGAAATCCCGATTTAGAGAATTCATGAGATGGCAGCTTGGCAGCAAGCTGAAACAGCGGCTGGTCATGTGAGGCACTCACAAAACCATCGCTTGGACATGCCACATGGCCAAACCCACCAGCCCCAAGGGGCTGGGAGGCCGACTTCTTGGCAGGGAATCCCTCTGACCCTCGGCACTCAGTGTGCAGGTGAGAACAACATTTGCACACTGAAGTTGTGGGGTTTTAAGTCAGGGAGATGTTTCCAGGCAGAGCTGAAAAGCCTATCCAGCTGCAATCCTGACTAGTTAAGATGACCGTCCTTTAACCTCAGCCACAATGTCACTTCGTTTTCTGCACAGGAAAGAAATCAACCCAAGCTCCCTGGATTCCATAGATTTGCATTTAAACCCGACCACTGTTTAAATATTTTTTATGCTGATTATATGAGTATGTGCCATTCAGCTACTAATATGGCTCGCACTGGGACAAAAAGTGAATAAAGGATTTAATTACAGTTGAGATGTCCCTGGTATAGCTTACTGTTGTCCTGTAAATCCTCTTCTTCACTTATCTCCAGCACAAAGAGGCATCTTTTCTACGGTGAGAAGGGGGAGGTAGGGGAATGCAGCACATGGCGGTGCAAGGATCCCTTTGTTGGCCAGGCTTTGTATGGGAACGCACCCTTGATGAATGACAGCCAGGCCTGAAGATTAGCTTTAGCTTTTGTGAGCTCAGTTTTCCTTCTAAATTACCACATTGCTGTAACTTCAGAAGCCAGGTATTTCTCTTGACAGTGAGCGTTGCAATCTTTTGGGCCAGGATGCAGAGATCTGAATGCCCGGCATGATTCACAGGTAACTCACTGTTATTTTACAGAGCTCTGAAAGGACACCACTAGTATCGGGCAATTTTAACTTTGCTCTGAACCACAGACACACTGAAAAACTTCTACTGATGCTATCAATGGTTTTGCCTCTATTAGTGCTGTAGCATTAGGGGGGGGGGTATTTATTTATTTCCCCACTAGTTTCAGCTACTACAAAGCTCTGGAGGTCTGTGTAACAGAGATGATAATGCTTTCATCATATCTTGGCCAAAGAAAAATCTCTAGAGTAGAAATATGAATGCAATAAAGACTTTTTCCTGACTTCAGTATTTACATAATATTATGTTCACTGTTATGCCCCAAGTTCCCAGTCAGGAGTGAACCCTTCTGCACAAGAACATACTGAGACAGTCATTACCCTAAACAGATCACAGGCTAAACTGACAACAGAAGAGGTTGAAGTAAGGCAGTTTAATAATCACACTGCTACAGATGGGAAACTGAGGTACCCAAATCATGCAAGGGAGCCGCGGTGCAGCTGATAGCTAGACAAGGCATCGCAGTTCTTTCCTCTTAAAGTCAGGCTGTGGGAGCCACACACAATGCAAAAAAACAGGGCAGGTCTAGTCAGATATTCACTCACGTATTTCTGGCCTTCCATGATTTGAAATCCATTTTTAAAAGGAAAAATAACATTATTGCTACAGAATACTTGACTATAAAATGCAATCACCTTTGTTCGTTGTTTTATTATTGCTTCCAAAGACTTGCTTCCCACTGGGTGGAATCCTAAGCAAAATGCCCCAGGGTTGGTTGCTGTGACTGAAAAAAACAGGAGATAGGACTAACTTGGCAGGGAATAAGTTTTCCAACTTCTTGTGAGGAAGCCTGGCTGTGTAAGTTGAAGTAGCCTGTCATCATCCACACATTCACTATTACAATAACTTACCACTATTATGCTAAAATCTACAAATTGCAGTCAAGTCCTGGACACACTGCTGGGACTGCAGTCAGAGAACAATACAGGAGCAAAATGATGTCCCCAAAGTTGCCCAGTATGTAAGTGGCAAAGATCGGGCTCCTGCACCGCTTCCACCTGTGGAATGGGGCAGTGACATTCCTCCTTGTCCACGTGCCCCACAGACACACAAGACAATCCTTGATGAAGGTGTAACCCTAGTGAAAGAAGTAGTGTCCAGAGGAAAACAACGGGTGCCCAAGAACGGGTGCGATGGAGTGAGAACATGTTCCTGATTCAGGCAGGTCCTGGTCAGCAGCTAGTATACCCATGGGCACCTTGGGGAATTTCTAGCATCCATTTCCATCACTCAAACAAAAATATATCCCACTACCAAACTGCGCTTTCAGAACACCCTGCAGGGTTACAGGGCTTTTTCTTTGCTTTTAATGATTTCCTCATGCCTTTCAACTCCTGGGCAATGTCTAGCTTTTGACAGGGAAAAGAAATCAGCTCTGTCCATTTTCAAAACGAAAAGTGTATCTTCTAAGAAAATCAGTTTTATTCATCTATAAGTTTTAAAATACTGAAAGCAAAACTAAAAGAAAAGCAAAGACTTGAGGCTGGAGAAAACATCGTGTTTGCCTTACAGACAATTTTCCCAGTTTAATTTTAATGAGAAAGCCTTTCTGTGCTTTGTAAAAACCTGAAACTCTATTCCTGTTTTCCACTATTTTCAGCTCAGGTGATTTTCTGAGCCTGTTGTTATTTTTCAATGTGGGAATCCCCAAAGGATCTGTCTTGTAAATACTTGTTCAATCTGCTCTTGAACTCAAGTAAACTTTTTGCATTTACAGCATCCTTTGGCAAGGAGTTCCCCGCACTGATACCCCTGCAAAATTCCTGATCTCCAAGCTGAGGAGCACTAGTTCATTCAGTCCTTCCTTACGTGGAAACTGTTCCAAAACATTCATTATACTTGCTGCCTTTCTCTAATCTTGTTTCTTCTGCTATACCCTTGTTGAGCTAAGAGTTCCAGACATGCATGCTGTATTTCAGATGTAGCTAGAACAATGGCAAACTGATGTTTTCTGGTTTGTACTCCATTCCTTTCATATGATTTGCTTTTCTGAGTGCAGCCAAGCACTGAGCTGATGTGCTGATGAAGCTAGCTGTCATAATCCCAAGGGCTTGCTCCAGAGTGGTAATGGTCAGATCAGAGCCCACCATTTCATATGGGAAACTAGGACTGTATCTCCCTGTGTGTAGCATTTTACATTTATCTATGCTGAATTTCCTCTGCTGGTTTAGTGCCCAGTCACTTGCTGCTATAAGAACCCTCTCCACTTCTGTACAGTCCTTCCTCTTCCTATCAACATGATAACTTTATGATATCACCAAACTTCATGATCTCATCACTCCAGCACAGACCCCTGCAGAACTTCACTACAGACCTTCTCTATGAGAACATTCATTTACACCAATCTGCTGTTTTTCCTTTTCAGCCAATTTTATATTCAGGCCAGCAGCATCCATTTCATGCTTCATTTCTCTTAAACACCTTTTGTGAGGAACATTATCAAAAGCAATATGGGAATCCATGCAGAGTATATTATTTGGACCACTCTTACCCACATGCTTTTTAGCCTCTTGAACAGATGCCAAGATCTTTAACTTCAAATGGAATAATTTTGTCAAATCAAAATACATTCAGATGTTTTTGAAAAGTCAGAGCTGAGTGATTCTTTGAACAATTTAGTCAAAAAATGCAGTCTGGTTTTATTGTTAATTATCCATGCTCAGATATTTACTAATTGCTTTCTGTTTATAGGTGCATTACTCAACACTTTGCTGCACTTTTTATGAGAACACCATTCCCTACAGCGTCTTCTGCTAACAAGCAAAGCTCTCCCTGCATAAAAGTGAGAACCACTGAAGCGCCTTGCTGGATTTCACTCATATTAGCCTTCCTTTCTGTAGTATTTAGTAATCTGGTTTATTAGATAACTATCAAAAAGATTATGGCATCTATAACACTATTTTCCCTTGACAATGTATGGCTGATACATTTACACTTTCGGGTTGCATCTAGTGAGCATTTTGTACTGCCAGACTTTTATTAGGAATGGAACACAGGATACCTTCATGTGTGAGAGTAGCTGGAAGCTCTGGCAAGAATGAAGAAACTTTACTGGGCCTTTTCCCTCTTCCTGTGAAACACATTTTATGAAGTTCTCAACTAACTGTTGCTTATTTCTTCTACCATGCTAATAAGCAGATGTTTACAATTTAATGATACACTTTATGACTACATCAAATTACTTAAATGAGACACAGTGTCTGGGTTTGGCTATTTGCCTACGAGGTGCAGTCACCCCACAGTTAAGGGCAGGCACTGCTGGTTTTACCTTCCACTCCTGTTTGCAGACGATTCCCAATTTGTTGGCGTTCTTGAGGTAACATGGTGAACCAGCCCAATTAGCTGGTGTCCTGGCCATGACCCTGCCTCTGACGTTACCAGTCTGAGGAGTCATAGCCAGTTTCTATTGCAGCAGCTACTTCTGCCATGCAGCCCTCTATGCTGACATAAACCACAGCAGAACTGGCCAAAATCTGATACTCTGTGCATATGCGAGTGTGTATGTTTAAATAGATACAGATATTGTTTCCATTTCACATGTTCTTCACAGTGGCCTGGAGGATAATTTGAAATTGTCTGCATGTTATTGAAGACAGGAAAATTAGGTCCATAAGTCCATGATGGACAGGGAAATGACAGTAACTCTTGCACACCTTAAGGACAGTTGGAAAGAGACAATGCTGAAGATCAAATGCTTAAAACATTAAACAGCCTTAAGGAAATACTAATAATGGGTTTATATATCTGCATATGTAATTGACCATCTGCACTTCATTTGCCATTTGCCATATGCAAATCAAATACATAGAGAAGAGGAAAGACTTGGTATCTTTCCTCCACGTGAGCCGAAGTTCAGCCAGATGAGTGGAAAAACAACACCAAAGCTGCTGACAGCCACAATAACATACTGCTAAAGACAGGTACATTATTCATTAAAGCTATAGGAGGTTCAAGGATATTAATTTGTCACAGTGGAACTTGGCTTGTGTGCAACACCCATAAATGCCAGTGGAAATACACTGGAAAGGAGGCATCAGGAATTATTAGCTGAGCTCCTCATCCTCTGTGTCCTGGTGGCTTCTTGTGCCACAGCCAAAACCCCTTTTTTTCTTGAAATCTGTTTCCTTTTCCACTCCCTATACTTTAATTCTTTTCTGCTTCTCTCTATTATCATTCGAGTGATTCCCAAGCATTTTGCCTACCTGCCTTCCAAATTTTTGTGAAGGTCCTAAAAGCTTCATTCTCCTGCGCTTCTGCTATCACACAGTCATCAGCAAATGCAAATTCAGTTGCCACTGCCATGCTAGTAGTATCTGACCTAGCCTGATTCCACATCTGTCTCCTCTCAACTGATGCCTCCCTGGAAGTGGTGAGCCATAATGTCAAGCTCTACAGGAGCTATAACAGAGCTTTTAACCCTTCCTCACAGCCAACACTTCTACACAGTCCAGGGAATATCTCACGCCTGACACATCTTCTTTGGCAAGAATTTGCTGTGAATTGTTCTGGATACTCCTTGAGGCTGCACAGGCTTATGAAGTTGTAGTTCAGTAATGAGGTGCAACACCACTACTGCATTGGGTGCTGCCCTCAAATCCAAGAATATTGCGCTGTACAATTTTATTCCTTAGTATAAAACACTTCTACTTACCACGCCTTACTATTCTAATGTGGGGGAATTTATAAATAAAATTCTAAAACCTCAGTTATATGCTGTTAGGGTATCTGTAATACTTGCATTATTGTGGGGAGTATAAGGAGGTTCTTAACACAGGATTTCTTGAGCTGCATTTTCTTCAGCAGGTCAGCAGCAGTTAGATGTCATGTCTATGGATCAGAAAAATCAGATGACAATATTACATGTTCTAGCAAGCAAGGCCATTACTAAGGTAGATACATTTCCCCCTTGTTTTTTTTTTTTTTTTTTTTTTAAATTGAAACCTGACTTTGAGTGCTACTAGAACTATATACATTAAAAAATGACCTACACAAGAGCGTCTGAATTCTTGCAGTGCTGTTGACCACTATTACTGGTTAAATTTTACACATGAGAAAAATTTTCTGTTTCAGAAGAAAATTCTACTAACACTTATTCTTGAAATCAGACCTGTATTAGTAAATTAGGTTGTTCATTTAAGGATAGCATAAATTAGTTTTCAATTAATTGTCCAAAGCTGTCCCACACTCATGGCTCTAGCTAGGATGAGAATTCAGGAACTGCTGAGCAACAGCACGCTACCTAAGCACTGACCCATCTGTTTCCATATCTGTACTAATGTTAAAGCCATAGGACTAGTCCAAACCCTTTCATGTAGGGAAATGACATATAACACAAATGACACATGACAATGCCAGCAAAACCTATGTCAGGAAGAAATTCAGGCTTGGTCACTTATATATTCACATTAGTCAAACTGCTATCAGTATACTACAATCCAAAGTTTTAGAAGACTTTAGTGAAAGCAGTAAGTTTAAGGATTAACATACTCTTCAAGGTCGAAATATGACACTTATCAAACTTGTTGGCATGTAGAGGTTGAGAAGAGGTGACAGTTTGTAACATCAGATGAGTGTTGCTCTGTGTCACCAGCATTACGTAAAGTGCTAAGGTATATCACCTGGAATCCACCAGGCCACAAAAATCCTCAGCCTTAAAGCAGTCATGTTATAGATTGCCTCTTTTTAATTAACAAAAGCTTTTTATTTTGTGACATGTCACCTTTGCAAATCCTGTGATATCATGTTGAAATATGTGAAAAAGATTTCAGTGAAGTCAGAGAGCTATTTTTGCAAGATCATTGTATACATTTGGTAATGTAATTTCTCCGGTGCAAATTTTGGCCTGTTGTTCTCCTTTTCATTCATTCCAGTTAATAGACTGTCATGACATGGATTGAAAAATACAATTTAAAAAGTAGAATTGAGAAGTACTCTGTCAGAACATTCGAAAGCAGAAGAAAAGCAAAATAATATACATCTGTCTTCATGTAGCACTCCAAGATTTGTTGTTTTTCAAAAAAAGACAGTAAAAGCGAAGTCACCTAGCCATCTTCATCTTAGCAATACTTCACTGCCATTGTTGTATTGTCTTTTCCTCAATTACTTCCCTCTTAACACTCTTCAGTATCTTCATCAGTTTCTTCAAGAAGCTGAACAGCACAGATCTCTGAATAAGCACAGCGTTACTGACACGAGCCCAGAGAAACCCTGAAAGATTTTTACTCACATACTTCCTCACTAACTTCCTCCAGAGCTCAGATTGCCTTATGGTATGTCCTTTCTCAGATGTAATAAATATAATAATCCACAACTTAAGCCAACGAAAAAAGTAAAGTAACCAATAATAATGAAATAGTATTGTAAGTGCAATAATAAGTGCAATAATAGTATTGTAAGCAAGCTGATGTGAACCACAGAATCACAGGATGGTAGGATTTGGAAGGGACCTCTGTGGGTCATCTAGTCCAACCCTC
>Ga0181612_149889_pt1 | contig 16709 bp, 7 predicted proteins | sample HoacroProtozoa21_FD_119630 | JGI IMG/M metagenome (GOLD analysis project Ga0181612, IMG submission 119630) | Hoatzin crop microbial communities from Cojedes, Venezuel. Combined Assembly of Gp0051906, Gp0051904, Gp0051908
ATTTTTTGTTGAATAAAGGGTCATTCCTTTTTTGTTCTTTGTGGAATGGGAAAGCAAAGTTGCTGCACATTCTCCAAAAAAAAAAAAAAAAAAAAAAAAAATCGCACAAGATGGCAGCAAGAAATTTCTCTAGTTTAAGTAGCCCAACAACAGTTCAGCAGCAATTTGTGCTTCAGATCCTCAATGCCTTAAAGCTTTCCACTAGAAGTATCTATAGAGAGTAGACTACTACATCACAGCGCTCTATAACTTTCTCAGAACATTCTGCTAAGACTGGTATTATAACACATCTAAGTTACAATGAAAACGGTTAGCCACTATTCAAAAGTTAAAGCTTAAGGAAAAAGCTTCCAAGTCAGGCTGAAGTTGCACCGCGAACACTGATTATAACTGGATTTCAGCAGCAAAAGAGTCAACTGGCAGCTGTTTCAATCTAATTGACTTTGGTAACTAGTTAGGTTTATAGCCATATGAAGAGCCACTGCTCATACGAAGGCGGCTTAGTGGTATTTTAATAGCTCTAATTTATAAAATTTAAAACTGAAATCTGTGTTAAGAGTGAAGATAGAAAGGTGAAAAAGCCAGTTAAGCAAAGTGCTTAGCCCCTCGCCTTTTTAAATTAGCCGTATGTAATCACAACTTTTACATTAGATCATGAAATAGCAGAAGCATTCTTACATCTGTGCTTTCATTACTAGTGTTTTCTTCTCTCTTCCGTTCTTCTTCCTCTTGCTCTAGTTCCTTAATGCTCTCCTCTAGAACGTTAGGCCAGAAATCCCCTTCAAAGTAAGGCAGCTCTTTTGCACTTGTTAGACGATCCTCTGTTGCCTGCTTAAATATATCCTAAAAAAGAGCAGAACACTTGGTTACCACTAATACAAGTCACATAAGTAAAGGCACTCTTCTTAATAAATGATAAAAAGGCACCAGCAGATCAAACAAATGAGAGCTTAATATTTCAGTTTGTTTTATGAGAGCACGTTCTAAGTGCAGATTTAACACCGCATCAGTTACAGTTTGTCAAATACATATCAAATATTCCCACGCTGAAGAAATAAATCATTACCATGTGCTAGACCTCAATATGCATACTTACCAAATGCGACAACATAATCACTATATTGTCAACACTAGCTGAAGTCCTAATAATTCCAAATATTTTACATCTAACTGCGTCAGCAGCCTAACCCTGCAATTTTATTTTACACAGGAATATTAAAGATACTGTATATTCTCACTGTATTAGTGAAATCAGAATTGCTCTCTTTTACAGTATTCCTCAAGAATTTAGTTTGTTCTATGGAATCGTTTCAAATCTCTTGCTAGAACTGTTTCAGAAGTTGCATGGTTTGAAGAGGATATATTTTAACTCTAAACTTTTAGCGCTCATTTCACTTAAAACTAATACAGCAACCTCCAAGAATCAGGTACAATGCGTAAGGCAAGGAAGAAACCAAGACAAGACTGGCCAAACCCCTCACCCCCCAGCAGAAACATACACTTAACAAACCTTGTAATCATGGACAATGCGCTCTGACACAGATTTGTCCAGCATCTTTTTGTACCACTCTTGCAGTCGTTTGGGTTTGGGTATCTTTTGGTCAGGAGGATGGCAATGGAAGATGTAATCGTCTCCTTCACTAGGTGGGCATGCCCAGATGTGTCCAGTAGTATACCTAGCATCATTAGACAAAAAAGTACATGTGGGCTCTGACCATTAACACCAGTGCTTGCTCTCCTCTCTGCCACGAGATGGAGCCACCACAAAGTTGGCTCGTGCTACCAGATGGACAATAATTACAGCTCTCCAAGATTTTAATTCCAGTGTTCATTCCGGCTTCATTCATGTGATAGCATTTTTCCACTAACTTTTTAAAACACAGCCCTATATGCAGAGTAGTTTATATAAAGTGTGCACGTTTTCCAGTCTACATAATAATTAAAGCCCAATATAGATTTGCAATTGCTACCTCCCAATTAACTAATAAGAGAAAGATGGATACTAGGTATTGCAGTAGTAGAAGCAGAATTCTTTTTTTCTTGAGACAGTGCAGTCATTCACTACCTAGCAACATTTTAAAAACAGATTTACTTAAACACACAATTCACTTTTCTACTGTAAATAATCTGTTTTTTAAATTTGAGGATCAAGTTTTAGGAGGTTTCACAATTATATCTGGGAATAAACAGTCCCCATCAACGTATGCTATTGGGTGTACAATCTAAGCACTATGAAGACAGATGACATCCAAATAGCAGCAGCTGCAGGTAACATAATACCACGAAGATCACTTCTTCATCCTCAGTTCTTCTCTATTAGTTTTTGAAAAGAACTCCAGTAGGAGGAATAATCAGACCTCAAGTTTGAGAAAAATAACCATCCTTGCCATGCTGAGAAACAGCCCTGCAGAACCCTACCCAAACCCTGGGAACTGCAGCCAGTTGTCGTTCCTTCTGCCTAAGAAGGGAGAGATGATACTGTGTGACCCACATTGTTTTCTTAAAATGAGAACCTGATGTTACCCATTAGCACAGAAAACAGCATTAAGCTGAGGCCTGAGCTCTATGCAGCAATTTTACAGACTCACAGGTTAGGAAACACACAATAAAAAAACGCAGAAAGAAGTCTAACATATGCCTTTGAAGTACTAAGGAATATATAATCTCACTGAGGTACTGAAGACAGTACCACCCACCTCTGTTCTGATTCCTCTTATTTTTCTCATGCAGCTACTCTCAGCATAGTCCCTAACGATTCCTTCATCAATAACTCTGGCAAGCTACACCAGATACCTTTGACAATAGATTGATGTTTACATCACTGCCTTTTCTACTTCAGTAATCACGGTCATTTAATTTCCACCTTTCTCATTTCTTCAGTTGTTCTGTGCTCTCTTTTGTGCTGTCCCAAGTATACTACTCTCTTCCTCCTCTTACAACTTTTCAGTTTCTCACAATTTTAACTGCCCATTCAGGAAGAGATTTTTTAGTGGCCTTACATAGCTGTTGCAGAGTTAATCAGTACAGACAGAATACACTTACCTTTCTCCTTATAAACATGGGTAAGAACTTACTTGCCAGCCCAACGGAATGACTTGATTAAAGCAGCAGCATTACACAAGGACTGCACTATCAACAAGGCCAGCAAAATTTTATGGTCCAGATAGAAAGGCTCACTTTTCCTACTTAAGACTTAAGGAAGTTATACATAAGTTTGTAAACCTAAAAATATCTGAAGCACAAGTGTCTCTTGATAGGCCTGCAATCCTTTTCTGTCTTTTCTCCTTTTCAACTATACACAGTTGTTGCCCAGTTATTGTTACCGGTTGATATTTAGGCACCATATTCTGCAAAATAGGATGTAGTAATTGCATTTGTATTAAGAACTATCTAGCACAAATGCTGCACAGAAGAAAACACTGAAAAAGACTTACCCTAGTTTCTTGACGTATTCTAGATATCCAATTAGTATTTCGTGATAGACAGCAGTCCTCAAGCATTTAGGGCGGAAGAAGTGAACACTGTCAAGGTAAGATATATACACTCGCCTAAAAAAGACCAAAAAAGGTATGATGAGGAGCAGAGATTTGAAAGTAGTTCTACAAGTTTATTCACATTATTTTACACATTTGAAGCATCCAGTAACAGCAATCTTCAAAGCCTCCGATCCTAAATTACCTCCAGAAACTCAGCTTTCTTTTGATATGCTAGCCTCATCTCTCCAAAACTATCCAATCCTTTCCTTGAGCACACTGACAACCAAGCCTTAAGGTAACACAGTCTGCCCGCCAGCATCCCCAGCAAGAAGCAACTCTACCTGACATATTCCCTACAGAGGCTATTTTGTTTCTAGAAGCTAACAGCACTAGCAGTCTTCACACCTGCAACACTGAAGCTCCATACAGACCTTCAGAAGGTTCACTCAGCTGAGACAGTACCAAAATAAAATACACTTCCATGCAGTTCCTCACCTTTGATTGGGTGGAGGACAGTCTGAGCCATACTCCTGTACATGCATCCCAAAGAAGCACAAGTCTACACCATCAATCTCCTCAAAGGCAAACAGCGCTTTTGTTCGATAAGGGAAAGACTCGGCCATCTCTCCGCTGTCTACAAACCTGCAGATTACAGTGGGTAAAAAGGAATATGAAAAATACTCACTTGTTATAGAATGCATGTCACTAGGTAAAGGCAACAATGATGAGGGCTACTGAAAGTGTAATTCTAATGCAATTTTAAAGTTAAATGCTTACAGACTACTCAAAATACAAGGCATTCACTTTTTGCTATGAAAAAGATGACACTTATCACAACTAATCAATATGCTGCTGTAACACCCATTTGTCAAGAACTGGTCACCAGTGAGGTTTTGAATACAGCAGTATTTTTTTCAAAATAGCAGCATACAAGTAAATTCAAACAGCTTCCACCTCCATCAAAAGAAAGCAAAAATAGGAACGGAAAGAACATACCTTGCTTTCATTCCTGGTTTGACTTCGACAGTTTTGTCAGATGCGTGTACCACCCGAACTGTAACCTCTCCCGCCTCTGGGTGACTCTGTCGTCTTAGGAAATCATTGACTCTGTTCTCCAAGAAAGTACCAAGTCTTGTAGCTGGTAACCCTGGAGGAGAAAAATACAGCTCTAAATATATACAAAACTGAACAGTTCAAATTTAAGTTCTCTATTCATGTGTCAAAAGGAAAGTGATTCAATGCATGCAGTATGTTATAATAAATTAAAGCTTTATCTTTAAACACAGACACTTCTAGATGGAGTGAACTGCTTCTCAGACAGGGCCTGTCTCACTGTTGTCCATTACTTCTGGTAGAGTTACCTATCTGCTAATCAGCTTTTCATTTTTCCAGCTTGACACCTTTCCGTAAAGCATAACTATACTATGTTAAGTATGCAATACATACAGCTTGCTAGAAACAAAAGCTGATAAAAGCTGTAAAAGAACCCTTGTATTCTTCCTGTATTCTTGGTGAATTTAGGAAGTTTTGATTTTGGAAAAAGACTCGGGTGTTGAAACCATTGAGTGGTTTGCTCTCCATTTCAGAAGAACAGTTCAAGAGAACACTTTTTGTGACTGAACTGTAAGCCTTCCCCCACCCAAATTTCAAGACAATTTACAGTCTTTGATAGCCTCTGTCCTCTTTTTCCAAAGAAGGAGGTTAAAAAGTAACTGCTTAACACTACAGTTAATACTTGTTAGAATCTCGACACTATTGGTTGGCTGGGACTTCTTTTTTTTTTAAGCAGAAATGTAAATACTTACTATTTGTAAGAAGTGCACCAACCTAAGAAGCTTCTGGCAGACTTATTTTGTCTATAGAACAGATGGACAATGACTGCACATATTTCCTCCTATGCTGCCTTCAAATCAGCTGCCTTGATCAAGAGGAAATGTCTACAGAGAGTTTTGTCACCAGCTTATGCAGTATTTATCTCCATCAAAGCTCTTAAGAGCAACAGTACTCATGGTGACTTCTGTTATCATAAACTTAAGTTAGACTGCAGTCAGACAGCAACTATTTTCCAACGCTATTAATACTGCAATTAAGATAAAAGGATGTGTATCTTGCATTAGCAGTGCACTAAAACAGTATGTTAACCCTCTATAACAGACTTAACTGACAACACCTGTGAACATAACCATTCTGAACATCGCAGAACTGATGTTCAGAACTGACCCAAAGTATCCTCCTTTAACTCAAAATTTTGAAATAAATGTAAAACAAGCATAAAAGCCACCTCTTCCCCATTCCTAACATTTGTGGTGTAAGTGTCAGAATCTTACTTTTAGCAGAGAATTTGTTCTCTTTCCTGGTTCGTCCTGTTTTCTTGAGGCAGCCATCACAGACAAAGCTGAAGCAAAAACAGGAGAATGTGAAAACCCACCCCAAGTCAGACGGTAAGTTCTTTAGCATCTTATCATTAGAAGCAAAATCTTTCACCACATCTTATCTGGTCTGGAAAACACCTTCACTGAAATTTGAAATAAAAGACAGCACAAAGACCAGTGCCAGCAGAAACGGCCCAACTGTTTTGGAGCTGCAGAGCAGGATCTAACTCCAGGGGGAGCACCTCCTGTCAGTCACCCGTATCACCACTTGCAGGCCCAGCAAACAGGGTCTCCACTGGCAGGTCTAACAGTATGGGCTTAAAGTATTCTTGGAACAAATAGTCACAAACTGATGTCTCTGATGGAGATAAGATACAGCAATACATAAAGCAAAAGGTTGAATTTTTTTCTAAATGCCCAAGTACATTGTAGCATGAAATGACGGGCAGATTCTTCCTCAGTTACAGGATGTCTACCCTCTTCTGCAGCAATGTGGATGGGACAACAGAATGGCAAAAGTCATAGCTTTCTTGTCAAGAAAGGAAGCATTTAAGCTCTTACAGAGCTTTTTCTACATATAATTTACCATTTTTTTTTACAAAAACCTTTTAAGGTAGTCAGAAAAAAAAACCCCAGTATTTTGATCATGAGCTGTGGAGTATCTAAAGACAACTATACTGTTTTTCAGGTTTATTCTGATCAGTGAGTCAAAAAAGGGAATTCACTAGTTCAATTTTCAGTTGTTAAAAAATTTTTTTGAAGATGACAAAGCAATATGAATTGTGCAGAAAATCGATCAGTATGAAATTGTTGCCAGAATTAAAAACATCATGAAGCACTAGTATTTTTAAACATAAAATGCTGAAAGCTATGGCTGAAAGGGTCTCTTCCACACAGAGGTATGTTAGAAACAATTTCACATACAACACGGTAAGATGCGATGCCTAAATTTGATGTTACCCTATACATTCTATAAAATTTTCAAGTGGGAATGTAACTTCTCTCATTAGATGCTCTTTAAAATATAACCAATATAAGGAAGTTTATACAGTAACTCTAGTAAATCTATCATATAGTCTCTACTTAGGAAGGAGAAATTCCTCACCCAGAAGGCCAGATTATCTCATTATGAAGAACACAGATCTGGTGCATTTTTCTTCCACACTCTATACATTCAACAAATCTGTAAAAGGAAAAAAGGGGGAAGGGAAGCAAGGTTAGTAGTGTCATTACTTGCTTGTATATTTTGTAACATTTTACTAGAGGAGTTCTAGCATTTAGTCTCTTGAGCCTATTTAACAGAGGGCACATCTATACTGAGAACAGCCTCCAGCATGAATTAAGACTGTCAGCTCAAGTCAGGTAGACTATGCAGGGACATATTATTACTATTTGCTTGCCTTACTGCCATCCACCTCATTTTTTAAAGTGAAGCCCTTCTAAGGATAAAATCTGTAAACTGCTTGTTGCTATAATGAAGAAAGGAAAATGGATTTACAGGTCTCAGAAGCGAAGAACTAGCAGAAGTAGTTAGTTCTTAGTTGCACACTATGCCTGAAGCCTGGGATACATTACAAATATACTGCAGAGAGGTGGGAAGGAAGAAAACAGAAGCAGTACCAAAGTCACTTTCAGAAGACTAACAAAGATTTAAGGACAACTGAGGTAAGTGATATGGTCTACCTCACAGATGTTGGTGAATACAATTCTCAAAAATATCTACGGTTGCTTCATGTATCGGGACAATCTGACTACTTTTGAACATGTCTATTTAGAAGAGTCTGAAACTTTGAATGAATAGTTATCATTTATGTAGGGCACATGGCATCATACTGTAAGTTAGGCTTGTATTCTAGTGTTAAGCTACATCTTTACTATAGCAAAGGGAAAGAAAAGTTATGAATCGAGTTACTATTCTCTCCTTCCCACAGTCATTGTAAAACGGAAGAACTGGCTGACCCTTATACCCTTAGAAGGATGGTGTGGGAAGAATACATATCCTTTTTGCTCACTCATCTGAGAATATGAAGATAAAGTTTGCAGAGTAGCAGCACAGGTGTATAATGCAGGACCATTTAAAGTGGCTTCAAAAAAACTCTCAGGAACATAAAGAAAAGCAGCTGAGTCACCATAATCTTAACTTTACTGAACGTCTACAGTTCTGCTTCCAGAGCAGTGCAGACAATCTGGCTGATTCAAATTTAACAACTTTCCCTTCTACTACAGCTGCCTGTAAAACATGACAATTAGAAAAGCCAACAGCACCAAAAGAGCTACTGCCAAATGACTCAAATCAGTTCTGAGACTTAGCATTTGCCACAACAGAGTTTCAAAGTAGAGTTATCTGTATTCATCCTTCTATTGAATCCACATTCAAGACAACAAAATGCACTCATTTTGGCCCACACATACAGTGTTACATGTTTCTCAAGTACAGCTGTGGTGGTTGAGGTTCTCGGCACAGAATGCCAGATATGATGCTTACTGAGCAGTCCCTGCTGGCTAACAAAGCTACATGAAATTTGGAAAACACTGAAAAACAAAGCTGATGGTGAATGAGTAACACACCTCTTACAAAATAATTATAATGAAATGAGGATCATTCAAAGTGTGACAGCATTACTTACAGTTCAGGGTCCAGTGTATCATTTTTCCTTTTTGAAAACTGTTCTTTGTTTATCGTGCTACGGAGAAACAGGCAATAAAACTCAGTTTTAACACACGACAACATACATTCATGCCATACCACACATACCCACACATCAAGACAAAACTTTCAAGCAGGTTTTTTTAAACGCTTACTGGCACTACAAGGAAAGGAGCTGTATTTCACAAAGTGACAGGCAACTAAAGTATACACCACACTTGACTCTGCCCATGGAAAACACTCTTTTCTATAGGGACAATAGCTTGTGTAGAACCACATTGCTCCCTTATTCAGTTTTACTACAGGATAAATGGTAAAACTTGCCGACATTGAAGTTTTGGACCAGTCTGATCAGTATTTCACAGTGAAAGGGCTATTTGATACGCCTCTCCTATCCCAAAGGCAGAGAATTCCAATTATCTTTGATAACTGAGAAAGGTAGGTTATCTTACTTCAGATTCCCCTAGCCCTCCTCCTAGATTAACTACAAAGGATAAATTTCAGCTTCCACACCCCACAACCCCAGCCCAGGTGCTACTCAGTGTAGCAGCATCTTCACCTTCCTACAGCATTTGAAAGGCTAGAAATTCCATGGTTTTGTCAGTGAGGTCCCAGGTATCTTTTACACCTAGCTGGTTCAAAATAGTCCAGAACTATCACACAACAATACCCAGATCTCTAAGAACTTATCCCGATGGAAGTACTGTATAACATGAGTAGATCAGTACATGTCTCTCTGAGAAGCAATGAGAGAGACTCCATCCAAGTGGCATGAGGTTCATTAACCTTCCTATCCTTTTATTTCAGTGTTTATTCTGAATAGTGACCTGCAGCATACTTCAAGCTCCTTATCAGATAAATGAGGGAAGTTCAGTCTCCCAATTACTTCAAGCTATTATTATAATATGGTGAGCAGAACTGTAAACAGGACCTGACATATATTACTAATCTTTTCTGCTTTTGTTCATTTTTAACTACAGGTTGTGGGAAGAGAAGACGACAGCAGGATCTCTACGTCCCAGTAAAATGAGTTCCTTAGAGAAAGCCTGTAAGCAGGTGAGAGAACATTCAAAAGTGTACTTGCTCCTCATGTGCAGCCTGTAACCTCCATTTTCACTACGCAACAACGAAGCATTTAAACCAGCTATGAAAAAGAATACTACGAGCTGCAAGTACCTTCTTACCATTGCTTGTGTTGAAAGCGTTTTTGATTGTTTTCATTATTAAAAAAAAATTACCCAGCATCTATTTCCAAATCTAGAGTAAAAAAAAAAAAAAAAAGCAAAAGAACTCTATGCTGCCTTCTACCCTTACTCAAAGGTTTGTGGCAAACCATTCCAACTTATGTGTATGAGAAAGATCGTACTCTCTCAGTAGCTAAACAGAGATTTATACATAAACATGAATATATTTGATGTTTCTTTATATGCAGACTTTCACATATACAGGTACCTGCTTCTCTCATACGTAAGTACTTCATATCCATCTCACAGTAACAAAACTGGATAATATTGATTAAACTTTGAGTCTTTGCTTCTAGTAGACTAGTAATCCATCCTATCCACATGGCCCATCACACTGACCAGCAAACGAACATCATTCCTTCTTCCTTCCAGACAGGCAGAGATGTACCTTGACATCTTCCTAAGCCCCAATGGATTCTGTCATGATTGTTCTAGATACATCCATCAGGGCAACCAGGATTTGGTAACATGCTGCTAAAGACAGCTTTCACTGGAAGTAGAATTTAACTCAGTTTGTCCAGTTACCAACTTCAACAACTCTCCCCCTGGCTTTAGACTTTCCTAAACTGCTCACTTGCTTCTACCTTCAGTGTTCCTGCAATGCCCTCCCCCAGACAGCTTTCTTCAACAGCTCAAAGAGTAACTGCCTGGCACTGACTTGTCTCTCAAGGGCTTGCTCAGTGTCCCAAAATTCTATTTCAAGATTTTTGGGGGGAGGTGTGAGGATGGTACAGCAGAATAAAAGACTGTCCCAACACTTATCCACCAGCATGGAAAAAGCAATTAAATCCATGCACGGCCTTTTACCATGATCTCTTCAACAACTGCATAGCACTTCTCATAAGCAGATGGCACTCCAAAAGTAATGGCAAGAGGAGGTTGCCTGTTTCTGCTTTGGATGAAAAACAATTTGAAGCTGAATACAAGTTTAATAGCATAGCCAGTCCATAAACAGAATGGTACATTTGACAATTTCAAACTATGTCTGTCACCTACCTGCCTGCAGGCACGGTCATTTTTCTGCAGTAGAATACTTTCACATTTTGTTTCAGAAAAAAAGCAATTCTCTCCTTTCCCCTCTATCAATGTAGTTCAAATTTTAAGCACTAAGTGTTTATTTTTCACTACAGTGCAGTTAGTCCAGATTTTTAAAAAAAAGTCTACAGGACAATTCCAGGCTTTTATGAAGAATATCTGATCCACCCTCTACTAGCCTACAAATAGCGAGTGTTACCTAAAACTAAACTCCTTCCCTTTCACAAAGCACTATAGACCTTGATATATCTTATGAATGCGCAGCCCAAGCAAACACAAATAACTCACGTTTGAGGTTGTGATGGGTCATCTCCCAGAGAAACGCTCTCCCCTTGGATTTCGTTGAAGCACTTCTCACAGAAATGATACCTGTCAGCAAGAAGGCCATATTTGGGTGAACTGCTCCATCCACACAACACAGCCCAAGTCAAGCAACGGAGCCACCAATCACAGCAGGCCAAGGAAGGGACAGGAGCAGAGAGCAGGTCATCAACGGCGACAAGGATATTCAATGATGCAGATTTATGGGCCCCACATTGTGTTTGGTTGGTTTGGGTTTTTTTGGTTTGTTTTTTTTTTTTTTTCGCAATCAAAGCCAAGTGCAGACAATGACAAGCATGAAGGAGAAATAAAATAACACACACAAGAACAAAGAAATGGCGGTTTGCAGGACAAAAACAAAAACATAGAAGCAGGACAAGACAACACAAAGCAGAAAGCCAAGGCAAAGCACAGATTAGCATTAAATCTCTCAAATGGGTTCACAAGCAGCAAATGATTAATGCAAATTAAACAAGAGTATTCCATTTTAGCATACCCATACCCTCTCCATTTTAATAATCCATGCTACGTACAGCAAAGAATTAAAATGAGAAAGGGGAAAGAGCAGAAGGAAGGAAGAACTGCTACTCTGACTTGTACATCAGCACAGCAATTCTGGTGGCAGGAGGATCTGCAGGAGATCAATGGAAGAGGGATAGTCTTCCATCTTAAATGTATAAATGCTGAAAGGCCACAGGGTTCTCTCCCAGTTGAAAGGGACAGCTAAACATCAGAAGCTTAAACAACAATAACATCTGTCCTCAAAATCTTACAGACATTAATTATAGAAGTGTCAAACAGTATGTTAACTAAATACCTGATGCTTACTACACACAATGCTCTACATTGATATGATTCCGCCACAACTCAGTTTGACTGCAGAATAGTCCAGGTATTGATACAGCAAGCATTACAGAGAAAGATTTCATTTACACTTGAATAAATCGGTGATTAATTCAAGATTCTACCCCAGCCCTCAAAAATGTTCTAAAACTGTGGCCTCTCCATTACTAAGGCATGTTAATTGAGTGCACAAGATGTCTAAAAATAAAAAGAAATAAAAGAAAATTCAGACAAGTTCATTATAAAGCCACACAGACCAACACTATAGCAGCTGTTAAGCAAAAAAAACCAGGCCTCAACTCTCTGTTCCCAGATTTCATCTGAGAACGCAGAGAATAGTTCTTCTGGAATTTTAAGTTTCAGCCTATAGATACATATGCATGTGTATACATAACAATTTACAAGTCACCTGTATGCATTATGTTATAGTGCAAACATTCCCTTCTAATGTTTGAAAACATGTAAGCATGTCAGATATTTGAAGAATATACTTTTGGTCCATCTAGTGGTTGCCCACAGACAAACGTAAGCAGAAGACACTGACTTATGATACAAAAAGCTCTACACTAAGTTAAAACTACAAACGGGATATTATAAGTTTATTTTCTACTTCTTCACTCCTAAAAACCTCCACTCACTCCTATAAACCTTTATGAAGCCTAAGAAGGTTAAGGTATAACTCCTGTATCTTTTTGGTTGCTTTCACCTGACCAGGTGCTTAAGAAACCTACAATTCTTGCAAAATCTTCTTGGCTTTCCGGTAAAAGCCTTTGTGTTTTTGTTGTTTTGGGGCTTTTTTAAGGTGTTGGAAAGCATGGCAAGCAGCACCTAAATTGATGGAGGTGACAAAAGTTTGGAGGTAACCAGCCCTCTGGCTCCAACAGGTGCATTCTGGTGACAAGCGAGGTGATATGGGAGTGTTACAGTATGTATTTCCCTGCTGCTTCCTGCCTTGCTTCCCCAACTGGCAAAGAGATGCCTAGCAAGAAGCCTGCTTTCAGAAGTCAAATAAGTTTAGAACTTTTAATAAACCTCAAGTAAAAAAAAAATTCAAAGGTGCTGTAGAACTGACAGTGTTTTACACAGCTGCTGACAGCTACTGCAAGATAACTCCCTTAAGGAAACTTGGAGAGAAAAAGCAAGCATCAATCTACTGAAGATCTGAATACACAAATTTTCCAATGGAGATTTGCAGCACAAAAATAAGTTAGCTCTTCAAGTGTTAATATCATGAGAAAAACAAAGACTTGGCAAGTATAACATATATTACAAGCATTAATATACTTGCTGCATAGTTTACTCAATGTTCTGCATGAAAAATACTGTTACATGGTAGAAGCAAAAGACAACAGACTTGTATATATGATTTGTAGATAACTGAAGATTTAATTAACTACAGGACAAAAATATAGTAAAACATTTGCAAACAAAAGAGGGAGATCAAAGACTGCAGTGCACTTTTGCAGAAAGAAATCGTTAAGAGACAAGGTAAACTATTCAACGGCACTTCCAGCAAATTTTTATCTTAAAACACAGAAGTGTACAAGCATAAAGGAAATGTATATGTAAATACATGCACATCTTAACAGATTGATTGCAGCATGCATGAAACTGAGCCAAGTGAGTTTTCCTTACCTGTTCTGGTAACTGTAGTAAGTGGCGTCCCGAGGGATTGTGCATAGCTGTTTGCCATAGCAACACAAAGTCTGTGGTGAGAACTCCAACTGCAAAGAGGAATGGGTCGTCTTAGTACTCATACGCGTTTTCACTTGCTCTCCATGAAAAGTAAGCGTGACCCAGACAGTGATCATTTCCACCTTATTCTGGGCACAAATCTCAACGTACAGCAAGTGCATGAAGTGCTAGTCATAAAAAGCGTTCAGTGGGCTGCTATTCTCAAGTTAGCTCTACTCCAAAGATGGAAAGCATATCAAAACAAGACAATAGAAATGCACAGTCTCGATATACAGCGAAGTAGAGAGCAATTCTGCAGTACCAAAACCACATCTGCTTAATTTGCAATAGCAAATGGGTTGACCTTAATCAAAATAAGCCTTCAGTTACTGACTTCCCCCCCCCAAGGGCTTATATACAAATAGCTGATTCATGCACCAGACAGAATTAGAAGATCCACAAAACCCTCAAAATCAGATTACTCAGGATTGCTAAATCCTGGTAAACTTTCAAAATTTTTGACACACCGTAACTGCTAACAACTGCAACTTCAAGGACACAAGCAGCAGACTAAAAATACTTATTTTTCTTACCTTTCTTCCACAGCAATAACCAAGGCTCTGCATAACTGGGTCAATTTCTTGCTCAAACACCTCTGCCAGTTTGGAACAGTACTTATATACCCGGGACGTTTTGCGGTTATACAGCCAGGCATTATTGAACATGAGCCAGATGTCATCCACATATTGCCATGGCTCCTGATACTGTCCTGTGTCTAGCTTCCTCTTGATAGTAGAGAGGTCCATGGGGTTCTTCACTATGTCAAAATAATCCTGCGAGAATACACAGCATATCAAAACACTACTACACAACTATGTTGTGACATGACAGCATGTGCATTCTCAGCCTTTAAATTCTTCTGCAGTACACCAAGAAAAACAGGTTCCTCCCCGACTTGATTGTCAAACTGCTTGTGACATACAATGAAATCTCTAAGCAATACCATATCACTCCCCAGTGCTTCCTTTTCATTATTCCTTTATTTCTCAGGGTTTATTGCTCTTCCATTCCTGATGAAATAAAGCCACTCTAATTTCAGTCAGCAAAACAAGTATTACAAGAAAGTGGAAACGGTAATGTTTTTGCAGCAATATGATCCGAGGATATACACGAGAGCATTAATAGAAAGCAACTGTTTTCAGTAGACCAGACAACCTATTAAACAAAAACAAGTAACTGTATTAGACAACAAAAGTTATCATGTCTCCGCTAAAGAATGCCTTTTTCCAATTCCCTCACCAGTTATAGGACCACTTCTCCTACAAAAGTCATCAGAATATGACAGCCAATTCAGAGCTTGTTAAAGAATATTAGCAACATTTATGCCTGCTTACAATACAGCAGGCCTTGAATTTTTGCATTATTTATAAAAACACGACCACACGAAAACCAACCAAACAACCTTTCAGGCAAAAAATGTTACCCAAAGCACCCAAGGAGGACTTCTATGCATACATATTTGTATATAAATAGTAAACTTGTGCGGTCAATCCAGAGAGTTTAAAACACATATCCTCGAAGGATAGTAATGTCCTCTGAAGACTATTCTAAAACTAGCAGAAAATTTGACCTAAACAAAAACTAGAAGATGAATAGTCTCTTCCTTCCTTATAACAGATTAATAATAATTGCTGGATTATTTTTTTTAAAGTGGTCTTGTACTGTTTGACTTCCTACATATTTAGCCAAGTTTCATATATGATGAGAAACACCCATGGAATTCAGCAATAAAAGGATCACAACATGAAGCAACATCCATAAAAAGCCCACACAGCACCAGGGATCTGTTGGTAATCACTTCAATGTATGGTATACGCGCTTATTTATCAAAAGGAACATAAAACCAAACAAACTTTTGAAAAAAACAAACTTTCCTAAGTCAGGTATGGTATGTTCCACTGCCTAAGCTAAACATCTTCACATGTATCTATATAAAAATGTTAACAAGACAGACCTAAGCTGTTCTTAAACAGGTATGTCAAAATATAGTAGCTTGGAATTAAAGCCAGGAAATTATCTTGCTAAGATACTCACAGGAATTCCTAGTAATTGGGGATCCACAGGCTGTCGAAATGGAAGAGACTCTGGATCCTGACGGTAAAGTGCCTCCAGTGTTGGCATAAGCGCCTGCCGCAACTCTTCTGGCTTGAAAACTTTTGAAAAACAAACAACATTAGAAAGATAGCAGAAACAGCTGTAAGCAAGAAATCTGCTGAAAATATGAGGTCTGTGGAAAAAGACTACAGACAACAGGTTTAAGTTACTTAGCATGGTTTGTTTATCCTCTGCAACACTGAGTTCTGAGGAGGATATTGAAATCATCACCTGGACACAAGGAGATGGCCAAAACATTAAAGAGAATCTTGTTTTTATCATAGGAATACACCGCTTAACAGAGCTGGTTTACAGGCCAAATACAGCCCCTCTCTGAGGTCCCAAGAAAAAAATCTGTCTAGAAATATCTGTAACTGAGGAGGTATTTCAAATCTCTATTGTAGTGACAATTTCACTAAGGCTTAATGTCTAATACTAAAGCCTTAAAGAACTTGCCCAAAGCCAGTTACAAGCACGTCTTCGATATTTTGTCCAAGACCCACAAAGAACAATCCATATAAGCCCGCTCAGTAGAGAGATGTGGTGAATTTCAGTCAAAATAGTGTTCCTGCTTACTTTTTTTCTTAGACTGCCCAGCTGCTGGAGAAGACTGAGTAGCTGGAGTAGTAGGTCTCTCTTCCCCATCTGGTATTTCAGTCTTCACTTCGGATTTCTTCTCTTCTTGTTCCATTGGGTCTGGTTTACATTCCTCCACGACTGGTTCTACTTTAACCTGGAAAGTAGTTTGGAGCCTGTCACTTGGTCTCCTACAAAGTCACCCATCCGCATTTCTCTCCTTTAAAACCATCTGCCATCCTGCCCATCCCTCTTCCCTAGGATTAAGGTGTCCTGGGTTTGGCCAGGACAGAGTTAATTTTCACCAGACTCCAGGAAGGGGCACAGCCGGGGGTGGGGCTGACACCACATGACCAAACAGAGCCCG
>Ga0181612_106307_pt1 | contig 16708 bp, 14 predicted proteins | sample HoacroProtozoa21_FD_119630 | JGI IMG/M metagenome (GOLD analysis project Ga0181612, IMG submission 119630) | Hoatzin crop microbial communities from Cojedes, Venezuel. Combined Assembly of Gp0051906, Gp0051904, Gp0051908
AACCTCTTAAACCTAATGGTGAATGCTTCCTACCCTTTTCAGCCCAGCTATGACCCTTGTTGATATTTTATGGCAACTGCACAGATATTCAGTGGAACTCTACTCTGACATGGCAGAAGAGAAAAAGGAGAGTGTTCCTCCATTTATTCATCTTTTGTTTGCTCAGGTTTTGTTTCATCTCTGCTACCCCCAGGTTGATTTCGCTCTCCCCTTGTGTGGCCGTCTCTTGGCACTGACCACGTCCTTTTTCTCCAGGTTTCCTCTCATTTCTAATGTATATTTTTAAATTCATGAAAGCAGAACTGAAAACAGTCTTCTGGGGAAAGCAAGGGCTTTATTTCCATAACTGCATGCTCAGTATCTTCAATGCTATTTTTGGCCACCATAATCTTTTTGTTTGGTTCTGTTGGCATATTCTCTTTTGACTACTGAGGCAGAGGGGGCAGAAATTTCCAGTGAGCTACCCACTGTGACGCCGAGGTCTTTCCTGAGCAGTGAGTCAATGCAGAGTTTAACAATGCATGAGCTGTCCATATTATTTCTTTATGGGCCCAAGAGACTGCAATGAACTTGGATCTATCATCATGCTGACTCTTCACTGACTTTTGGTAGAACCATCTGATATTGCTGTCTCCCATTGCCTGGAAAAAACTAAACAATTTGCCATCCTCTATGCATCTGCCTTTTCCAGAGTTATTAATAAACGTCCTGGAACACCACCAGTATGGGATATTTGACTTGCCACACTGAAAGCAGTTTGTTTATCTCTGTCTTTGGTCTCTATCTCACACTTTCTGATGTTTAAGTTTCCTTAGCAGCTGCCCTCAAAGGAGAGACTTTTCCTTTTTTTTTTTTTTTTTTTTTAAACTTATTTCAGTGTGCTGACTTGTGTCCAGCTACCCAATCTTTAGCTGACAGCTTCAAAGAACTCTAATAGGCCACAAGGCTGTAAGGCAACCAAAGCACCATGGCCACACAGTGCCGTCTGAGACACACACATTTTCTACCGTTCAGATTATTTTAACCTGATTTAACAAGCGCTGGTTCACTCTCAGTGTACAGAACTAAACAAGTTGCACATTCCCCTACAAACGTCATGAGTTCTGAAACATGCTCCATGTACAACTTGTCCACCAAACAGGGTGCAACAGGATGCAACGTATGCGTGTAACACTACTACTCTTTCTTCTCAGTGTAGCACTTTTCCGTTTTCATGGAGCTATGCCATATCCCACAGAATCAGTTTTCTTTCCTTTACACAAATGCAGTGTAGTGACCTGAACCGTGACTACTGACATTCCAGAAGAGCTGACTGTCTCCATACAGCCATACCAGCCTATGGATGCATTTCGATATCTCCATTTCTACACCACACACAGCGTTTACACATCAGAAAAACAAAAAACCAGCACTTTCCAACCACTGCTGTAAGAAGAGTACCACAAACAGGAAGAAAAGCAAGATGTTAGCAGCGTATCCAATGACAATGACCAGTCAAATGACCGTGTCTAGGAAGACTATCAAGCAACTGCCCGCCGAGGCTTGGTTCCACACAATCATAAACTACACAAGATGTTCAGATTATCTCAAGTCTCAAGTCCCTCCCATCAAACTTTACGCTTGCAGCCTCTTCCACTCTAACTTCAGAAAGTCATTTGGAGAATTCATGAAACAGAACCTTTATGTTCCATCATGGAACATAAAGGCACTCAAGCTTTCATTATTTTATTTGTTGATAAACTTAAATGTTGTAACAGCTGCACAAAGCCAGCAGATACATGAAACAGGAACCAGCAGTGCTTTTGGACTGGATGTTAGTATCCCTGGAATGGGAAAGCATCCTCTTCATGGATCTCTCAAGTACTGTTATCATCAGCTGACACCATGCTGCTCTGATGAAGCCTTAAGGTCCTACTGGAGCCTTCATCAGGAGAGATTAGAATCTAACCAGGGGTCACACACATTGGCTAGGTCCTTGTCTGAGGAAATGCGAGGGATTCGGCTTTTCTTGTCCATACTAGACTACTGTATCACATCTTATAATAAACTGCTTTTTCAACAGTAAAAGTGACATGAACACATCATACCAGAACTGGAATAATGTTCTACCAGCTGGGTCCTGGCTTCTAATTCAGATGAAAGGTCCTATTTTTCCAAACCTATTTCTTGACATCTGATCTTATGACAATACGAGCAGAAACATCAAAGAAAAAGACACTTGCTGCAACAAGTATTCCCAGTAAAGTTTTACACTGATACTGTGATCAATTTATCTTTTGTTGTCCCTTCTTTACTCTTTCTAGCACTCAGATACTTGGGAAAGCTATTTGCTCTTGTTGGATGCCAGCCAAGGAAACTTCTGCTCAAGAATATCAGAGAAACTTGAAACATATAGAATCACAGAATGGTTTGGATTGGAAATGACATTTAAAGGTCATCAAGTCCAATGCCCCGCAATGAGCAGGGACATCTTCAACTAGATCAGGTTGCTCAAAGCCACACACACATCTGTGCTGGAATTTAAAACATCCAGTTTATTCAATGAAGACTTCCTCATGACAAGAATCCTCGCTCCTCCTTTCCTAATTCTAGCTAGAGAATAATCCTCAAGAATTAACCCATGTTCTGTTCTTAAAGCCCAAAGTGGAGACGTCTTAGGAAATCCCCATGACAATAGAGTGCAGTCATGGCTTTTATCTCTACCCATAAAAGCAGATGCAGTCATTCTTCAGATCCACCCAAGCCCAAACACAAAATTCATAGAAACTTGTGCTTAAAATTGCTGTAAACTTTTCCATGGTTTCAGCTTTATCAAATGCACAAATGTTTTTAAATGATGGTAAAAGATACAAAGCAGAAGTTTCCAACACTGGTATGCAATAAACGGATAAAAGGTCCAGCCTTGTTTATTTTTAGATTCAGATAATCAAAGGAGACTGAAAGTGAGATGCAGATTCCATGTATCTGGCCAGAAAAGCACACAAGATTTAAAGATTAAACCTAAATGCACCCAAAAGTAACATCTGACAGGCTTATTTTGAAAGTTCAGTGACCATCAAGACTACTGGGATCGAAGACGAAGATTGTTTGTTGGTTCAAGGAGTTCTGGCTGGCACACTGTGAGACAAAACGATAAAAACACTTTCTATTTTATTCTCTGGCTTTGTGTCTGTTGGAATGTAAGGTCAGCTTGAACATTACCAAGCTGATGTATCTTAGCGGGCCAGAAGCAGCACGTCAGCAGACTGCTGCTCCTGGCTGGGAGAATAGGGACTGTGGCTGTCACTTCCACAAGGGCCTCCAGCTCTCACGAGCTGTCCCTTCTATCCACATTGGGACAAAGCTGACAGCTTGAAATCATGAAAATTTGGGAACGGGGAGGCAGGTCAAGAAGGGAAAGGAGAGTCAGTTCGTATTTTCTGCTTACGAAATTATGTAACTTTCAGCATTCTTACCTTAGAAAATCCTTTCGTAAACTACCTTAACAAGAACAAGCAATGGTACAAGTGAGGAGATTTCAGGTTCCCTTTGAGGCTTCCTGCTTTCTTTTCCTGCCACCTCTCTCGGGACAGGATTAGTCCTTTGGAAGCAGCTCTCTACTTTAAATTTCAAAGCCAGGACTTGCTTATCATAACACCAACATGTCTGTGGCCCTCTGTCAATCCCCTCCTAGATGAATGAATGAGCTTTTATGAGAAAGACGTCAGGTGACACCTCCGTGGGTCAAAAGTCCCAGAGTCTTTCCAGTTCGACAGAGCAGGGCTGAAACCTACCAAGTGCTGACAGCCGGCGTACAGAGCACCGCCACGTGCAACACTGCTGTATGCTGATGCTCTTTGGACAAAGTCCTCCCAGCCACAGAGAGTATTAATTCCATTCCAGTTACTTCCCTTGATGCTTGTACTCTAGTTTACAGACAGAAATTAAAATGCAGTGAGTGAACACGCACCACACTTAAGAGTGAGGTAATGAGACCTCTGTTTGCATACGTTCATGGTGGAAAGCGAGCATACAACCAACAAGGGAGACTTTTGCATCCAAAAACTGGTGCGGATACTTGCAGTAGCTAACATCAGCCCTCTAACTTAGATGCTTTATTGATATGTCCCTGCATAAACAAGTGAGCCTCAGGTGGGTGATTCAGAGGCCCTAAATTAAAACCAGTTTTTTCCTTTCCTTTTTTAACAGGAGCTTCAAATGCAGATACAGGTGCCTGAAGTTGACCTGTGTGACTATTCTTCTCCCTCCCCTCTGACCAAAACTGCCGTGAAAATTAGGTCACAGAGAGTAGCGGCCACAGTTTCAAAAGGTGAATGCCTAGAGCTATGTATATACAGCTATTTTCAGGCACTTTTAACTGGGTGGCCTGATTTTGAGAAGTTCTGAGTATGCACTGCTCCAGCAATGTACATGCTCCAAAACTTCCAAAAATAAAACCAGATTACCTACTTTGGTGTTGAATTGTAAATACCCAGGTTTCTTACTCAACAACAGATCTACAATTTCTGTTAAAACAACACCTACACAAATTGCTTGGCATCAGAGACTCACTATTTTAGAGTATGTGTATACAGATCTGGAAAAGAGGTTCCTGCCCAGAAAAACCTGGCATCTAAAGGAAAGAGACAGGCAGGTGAGAGTCAAGAGAGGAAAGAGACACACAGGAGTGACATGCTGTGCCCAAGGTCACGCAGCAAGTCAGAACCAGCGCCAAGCAGAAAACCCAAAGCCCCAAATCAAATGCCTTACCCATTACATCATGCTGAGCCTCTCTCCTAGTCACCAAAGATACATGCAGCTGTTCAAGGAGTATTTCTAAGACAGACAGAATCCAATAAAAAGAAATCCAGAGAAAAGAGAAGGGTGCCATGATCTGTTCCACAATACCCCACAAAATCAGAAAGCAGCACACACAACAGCAACAGCATCTCATACAATAGTAAGCAATCAATCACAAATGACTTCGATTACATGCTGGGATACAAATATCACAACTAGAGGGTTTTACACTGCTTAAGAGTGTCCCGAGGGAATAGTTCCTGTAGGTCAAAAAAGACTGTTAGGAGAGAAAGCAATTCAGGAGTTGCAGCTTGGCTCATGCAGGAGTTCTCTCTTGTAGAGGAACCCTGCAAAGACCAGTTTCTGCAGAAATTTTAGATCTGGAGTTAAATTTAAGAATGTAAGAACAACAAGATTTTATAGTCATGGAAAAAAGCCAGGTGGAAGTGGTTAAAGAAAGGAACTCCAAGGTCTCCAATATCTGAGGTTCAAACATTACTGAAGAAACCTGTAAGTCATTTGAGACAGCAAAATTAGTTGTAGATGCGTTTGCTAACTGGGTAGAGCACCGAGTAGCATGTTTACCTCACTTGTGTTTTCAATTCCTTCAGTTTAGATTATTACTTGTAAGATACGTAGAGAATATGAAAAGCTTTTAATTTTCCAACTAAAAATGAAATGTGAAAAGGTTAGTTAGTGCCTAGTCACAGTGATTATCTATTACCATCTCAAGCATAATTTAAAGTCAGATCTTGAATTCCAAGGCCGTATGATCACAGATTTTCAATAAGGTATCAGAGAATTTAGTTATTTTTCATGAGGTTAAAGATTAAAAAAGGCTGACACAGCTCCAACCATACAGTACTCTGCTAAAAATGAAACTTCATTTAAATAATGCTCCTAATCTTTCACCAAACATTACAGAACCTGATCTAGAGCGCTTTTATATCAGAAGCAATTCTTCACAGATAAGTAAACAAAACAATACAGTTGCTGAGGGAACTCAGCTGCCATACTGAAAAAATCTATTTATTGATTTATTTCAAGATAGACCTGCCAGCTATGTAGGACACAAGTTGGGAATGCAAACTTTATTTTTCTAGTCTTTTTAAAGACAACTCAGAAGTGAAGGTTTCAAAATGACTAGCTCTTTTAGAACTTGCACTCAGAATAACAGAGAACAGGAAAAAGAGGAAGTCACAGCCCTGACCAGACTATTGCTTCTAAAAAAGCATCCACTAAACTCAATACTAAAACATCTCTTCAAACTTTTTTTTTTTTTTTTTTTAGAACAGAGTCCCATTTCCTTACAAGGGAGATATCACTATCTACACAGAAGAATAAAACCTCTGCAAGTCACCTCAGCAACTTCTACTTGCATGCTAGCACACCAGGTTCAAGGTGACTCCAGGAGCTGGTTGCCCAGAGAGGTCGTGCAGTCCCCATCCATTGAGATACACAAAACCCAATACGACACGGACCTGGGGAACCTCCTCTAGAGGATCCTGCTCTATAGTTGGACTATATGATCTCAAGAAGTCTCTTCCAACCTCAATGATTCTGCAGACCTGTGAACCTCGTATTTCCACAAGGTCTGAGTAGTTACACTGTCAGCCTAGGACATGCAAAGTCCAGGTTGAACTCCACGCTTTCCCCCAGACTGCATGTACACCTCTTGCCTAGTTACTAGTTCTGCTCCACCTCAGTTCTTTTAGTGGGCACAGACTGTAGTAGCAGAGACAAAGGCTGTGCCACAAAGTGTCTTCCCAAGCCATTCTCATGAGGCTGGATCAAACTACTTATCACTCAAGACACTTGACTGAATAGAGAGCAAGCAACAGGACTTCCAGAAAGCCTAACGATGTCCAGATGCTCAGTTTTTGACACTTCAAATAGGCATTCCCTTTTTCAGGAAGCATGGAGAATTCACTGTCAAAAGGACAAGCAACACACTAACTTGGAAATCTGAAAGATAATTACATTTTAAATCAAGGTGTTTATAGAACTTGGGGCCCTACTGCTGCAGAATGTAGTCACCTTATCAACATCTGCCATTTTCAAAGATGCAGGCAACACAGAGGGAGGAGGATTCTGTACTGTAAAAACCAGAGTCAGCAGAACATGTGGTCATCCTCCCTTTAACCCCACTGGTTCAAATCTTTACTTATACAGTTCTTGTAAGGTCTACAGGGATGAAATGAAGTATAAACTGAAGATCATAAATAAAGAATATACCTCATTTATAGATACTTCAAACCAGAATTCAAACATAGGTAATGATCACCTGAATGCAAAACTGGTCTGTAAACGAACACTAAATTTTCTTTTGAAAGACTTTCAAAAGCAGAAGATTTCTCCTTACACACATACTCAACCCTCCAGAGTTTATGGCATTCCTTTGGAAGAGATAATCCCTTGCACTGAACTTAACCCATCAAATCAGTTTTGTATCCTGTGATAAACTGGGCTCTCTAGTTACAGCTAAAGACTAGGATATTATTTTCTTGGCAGTGACATCCATTTTGAAATTCCAGAACAAAAAAGATGTGGCTCTTAAGACCTCATGCTATTCACAGATGTATCTCTTCTTGTTCGAGTTTTGTAAGTGCTCATGGCCTTGGGGTATGACATGACAGCTGCAAAGCAGAAAACACAATTTAGCAGGTGAAAACAAGGAGGAGGAAAAAAACCCACCACACTGTCTGGAGGGATGCAACTTCTTTGGTCTCTTGAAATTCTCACTGTGGATCACTACGTGCGGGAATAGAAAGGCTGATCTACTTACGCCAGAATAAGCAGTTAGCCAATTACTCAGCTCTCCTGAGATTTCCCTGCTAAATAAAAAGTTGGTTCAAGGTCTCTGTCATGATATTTCTGATGATGAGAAAGAAATAAGATGAGATGGTGGGGAAGCATGAGGAGACACAGGGACAGGGGAAGTATGGTTACCTAACACTGCAGTGGCCAGTGAGAACAGGCGAAGCTTTTCCTTACCTCATTCCTCAACTTTATTAACAGCTTCTCTTTAAAGTGTCAGTTTTAACTGAATACAAACCTACTTTTTTCTTTTTCCTCCTTAAGCATTTATTCCTTTTTCTCTTCAGTTTGACCAGAGAAGGCCGAAATATGCACAAGACAAACTACTTGCAAAAACTGGATGCGCTCCCAACCATTGTTCTCATAGAGATAACAATAACAACACCAATAGAAATTTAAAAATAAAAACAACAAAAAACAACCCTACTGAATCTCAGCACTGGTAGAACAAAATCCCAATCATTTCCTCAGAGTACATGTTTTCCTCAGTACCTCTCTCCCTCTCTCTCCCTCACAAACAGCAATAAACACTCCAAACCAAAATCCTTTTAAACTAATTGAACATTTTCTCCTAAAGAGACTACAAACAACAAGGGAGAGTGCTGCGAATCATTAGTCTTATTTTTACACAGACACTGTCAATGGGGCCAGGCAGGTCAGATGCAAACAGTATGTCTATAAATCCACAACTACAAAAACACAAACGGATGAGCTTCTTACCTGCCCATCAAGACAGCGACTAGACAATCACAATGGTAATTCCAGTACTGCCCCATTAGAGCATAGTTCAGCAACTCAACTTCCCCCAAATATAGTCATCTAACATACAAAACCGTTCTTTCAAGAGCTGCTCTAGATTTAAACTCAAAAGCCAAATGTTTCAAGAATATGACAGTAACAGAAGTAGAATGGGAATGAAAGACTGACTTAACCCAACAGTTACAATGGTTAAAACGATACGATATTAGAATTACTCAGGTTGAAAAATGCATGACTTCTAAACATGGGAATACAACTCAAATGATGCCAATTGAAGTCAACAGCCTGTGTCAGGTAACTAGTCAACACCAGAAGCTCATTTATGTTCCTTCTAGCAATTAAATTATGCAATAGGCTTCCAGTGCTTCTCAAAGATCTCAGCACTATTAAATTCCTTTCAGTCCTTTCCAAACCCAGTTTTTCTTCTTCCATAAATCTCCCCCAAATACAGGCCTCAGGATTCTTATGACAAGCTGCTAAGTTTGTACAGTCATTTCAATTTACCAGCACGCGATGTTTTCCAGAAGATTTCTGGGAGCACTCACTGCAGTAAATATGCTCCCCATTAAACCCACATCATATTTTTAACCAGACGCAAACCTCCTTTGTATACACGGAAAAAGAAGAGCACGGGATTCCAGAGGGCAATCCTGTGACACAGGGATGCTTTAGTGTTTGTACTCCCATGGAAAGACAGAACGCAAGAGGCCCCAAACCACTACTTCAGACCTCACATCTAGCCTCCAGAAGCTAGCTGCTTCCTTCTCTCGGGTCACAGTAAAAGCCTTCAGGGAGAGCAGGTATTGGCCTACCTTGCATGTATGCCTCTATTTGCCGAATTAGCTCATAAGACTTGGATCGGTCCAGAAGCGTACGAATAGCCGGGAGGGGGTCCAGGATAATGGTTTCTGGGTGAGCATCAATATACTCCTGCAAAACAAATATGAAGAAAAAAAAAAAAGGCATTAGGTTGGCTGAAGAGTGTGGAAAAGTAATGAGATGGGGAAGAGAACAGACAATGTTAAAAACCTCAGTGTCCAGCTGCTCTTTAAGGGGAGGCAAATGGGCACTGGCAATGCAGGAAGTCACCAGTCTAGACACCGACATTTGAAACAAACACTAACATGACAGCTGCCTGTTTTAGGACAGCAAATTGCTCCTGTGGACTAACCAGTGAAACCTGTGCTGCAACCACATCAGCTCAGCAGGGAGATAGTGGCAAAGTGCCACAGTAACAGCTGTGAGCAGGGCTGAGAAAAGCAATTAAGAGAAGAAAGATGACACACTGCTATCTTGAGGTCAGCCCTGCATTGAATTACTGCACATGAACATCACAGCTGTCTGAACTAAGCTCAGAACTACATCTGGGTTCCTTAATGTTGTTATTATTGCTGTCCTCTAGCTGGGCTTGAAGACAGTGTTAAGAGCTGGATGATAAGGGCTGGAATTTTTTTTGGCAGAGCTGAAGAGATTGCTGCTTCACTGTGTCTTCACTGAATTTTGAAAGCATATGTCATGCTACTTCTCCAAGCTCATACTCTCCCAACTACAAGAATGAAGCAAAGTTAACGTTCTCATGGATCCTCATCTTGGGAACTCAATTCCCCATTCCCTGAGGTCATGACTGCACTACTTGGCCATGAACACAGACATCTGCCAGGTATTGCCCTTGCAAACACAACAGAACTTAATTCTGTTTCTCAGAACAGAAGCTGAGCTCCTTCATGTAGACGACCCTGGTTTGGCAGGGGGGTTGGACTAGATGACCCACAGAGGTCCCTTCCAACCCCGAATATTCTGTGATTCTGTGATTCATCACTGCCCCAATCTGGCCCCATAAAATCAACGGGACAAACAAGCATGCATCTCCTCCTACTTCCTTAGGTTGGTTACTTTGGAGAACAAAACATACTCCAAAAGATACTAAGGAGTATAATGAGGTGGCCTCAGGAGACACACTTTGCTGAATACTGAGCTGGAGAGAACAGAATGGCATCATCTGTTCTCAGCAAGTGATACAGCTCCAGACACTAACTGGGAAGCAGACTTCCTCCCCACACTCCTCCTAGCACTGGCAAACTGTTGCTTTCTGCTGAATAGACAGTCTGAACTAATGGCTTGCTAATAGGAGATTATTCTTTTGAGGCTAAGAGGATCCACACTGGGGTTTAGCAAACCCACTGCATTACCCACAGCACACAAGCAGCTTTCCGTCACAGGGCATGAGTGGCAATACCTGTGTCTGACGTATTTCATAATCCCTGCAGAATACCAAGAGTGAATTCCCCAAAGACAAGCTCAACCTTGCTGAAGCTTGGGAAAAGTAACGGACAGAGCCTTTCGCACAATCAGTTGTCAGGACTGTCAGACCCAGCCGTTGTCTCACCCTTGCAGCGTAGCCTGGATAAAAAGCCTCTTCAGCTCACTGGAGCAGAAGCTGGGTTCATTTCAAGTCATTCATACCCAGAAAATAAAGAGAACTATTTTCATGAGTCTCCTGCCCCCAGTATTTCAGGAGTCTCAAGCACAGCAGTCAGCTTTCAAATATAGAACAGAGAGAGTAACTTACCTAATGTCTCTTAAACACCTACCTGTGTCTATGCATACGTGCCCTTTTATGCAGCACCAGAAGACACTTTGTGAAGCTAGGATGATCCAGTGATTAGGGCATTAGTTAAACTTGCTGGTCATGAAACTGTACTCCAGTATCTTAACATATCTAAAGCATGACATGACAGCTCTGTTAGTCCCTCTGTGCCTCAGCTTAAAAGACAAGGAGCTACCACGGTGTGCATGTTCACCAGCACGTTACGGACAGCCAGTACCCCAGTGGGGCGGTGGGTCAGTACGCACGGTAACCAGACCGAGCAAGCCACAGCTTCGAAACGCGACCTCAGCAGCGACCTGACAGGAAACAACCTGCGGTGTTTCTAATGCGTGCACTAGCTCTTCCTTTCACACTGTGATCTGAAAGGACTGAGACCTGAAGTAAGTGTCTCTAGAGCTAATTTGAGGACAGGCTACAGATCTCTCATTTTAACTGAATCCAGAAATGGCCTCTCCTTTAAAGCCACGGAGCCTGTCAATGTAGAATAAGGTCAATGTACTTGTATAGAGCATCTCTATTTGAACACAGCTAGTGGTTAACTGCTCAAGCTACTCGGGTGCCAGGAGCATCAATATGCACTCAAGTTCTTATAACTCTGCATCTCAGAGTATGGTGTATTGCTTGGATTTCCATCACAAAGCACTAACTCTGCATTCAAAAACAGAACCATCAAGTTGCAGCTGGATCCCCAAAGCAAATCACCCAGCCTTCCCTTGGGCATATACGGCTGCCAACACTTTCCCAGTCTCCCACACCTCACACCAGTACATCATCAGCACGTGCAAAAGAAAGAGTTCCAATATCTATGAGCAGAAAACTATTTAAAATAAATAAATAATTTTAAAATCCAAATTTTCACACCAATTCCCCACAACGTGAAATTACAAGAAGAAAAATCAATTTTGTTAGCTTCACAGGAACAATTACAGTAGCCAACATGAAATCTTTCATAAGCTTTGATTCTTTACTAGGAACTGCTGCACACTCAGGCATTACGTGTTACTGAATATGTAACTGTGAAGATCACTTAACAGACTGGAAAACTCTTGATGTAGCCTAAGTAGCCGCACTCTTCCCATGGCACAGAATGGCTCCACTACCAAAAATACAAATCTGGATGAACATCAAGGGCTTGTGTCTAAGAATTTTGATAGCAGATGAGCTACTATAGATATGAACTTGAAAATGGAGCAGTTGCAGAAGGAAAAGAGAAACACTGAAGGCAAGAGATAGCTTTCAGTACAGCACAACCTTTCAACTTTCAATGTTCAGATCTTCGCTGGTCATTCCAACAAAACAACTCTGCACTCTCCTTTGGTGGATTTACCAAAGACTGATATCCAACAGCAGACTCCAACAACCCAGGCAACAATCTGGAGGATATTTAGGCTTCCCAACAATATTTTGAAAGGGCTCTGCCCTTGGGATGCCGTTCAGCTTGACCCAGACAAAGTGCATGTTTTCCGCTTTCTAATCTTTGACATAATAAAAGCAAACAAGAAGAAACAAGGACTTTTAGCAGATCCTCCTTTGTTTGTATTCCAGGCTTGGCCTTCAGTAATGCTGTGTACCAGCCCTGTTACTGGCAGAAGGACAGCAGTGAAACTTGAAATCAAAGAGAGACCAAGTATTTCATGTTCTCTACTAAACACCTCTGGATATAACCCAGAGATTTAAAAAAAAAAAAAAAAAATTTCTTGAGAAGCCTATGTATAGATGAGAATAGTTATTGGTCATCTTACCCAAAAAGGTAGCTAACTTTTTTTTTTTTTAATATTTTAACAGAAAGTTGATACAGTATCTACTGCAAATATTAGGTCATTAGATGATAAGAGCAACCCACTGACTCATTGACTTGATTTTATTACTAAGTAATAAAACTTCTATAATCTTATGTTTAATATTAAGCAACAGTTCCATATTAAAAAAAAATGTTAGCAACAAAAACAGTAACAGCATTTGAATTTGTGTCTTCCTATGTACAGAAACATGAAGCTGACCGCTTGTAACAACAGACTGACATTTTCCAAGGGGGAAACAAACGTAAAGACAGACCTAAACCTAAGAGAAATTCCTGCAGTGGTTGGGAGGGATGAGGGCAGGGGGAAGTGGGGACAGATCTTCTCTGCCACATTTCTGTTCACTGTACATCTCAGCAAATTTCTGAGTACTCAGCTTCCTTCCTTTGCCTTCAAAACGTCCACCACTGCTTCATCTTGCAAATACCTACCCACAGGAAACTATCCTATTCGTTAGCACTTGAACGACAAACTTTTAGGTAATTTTGCCTGCTTATGAAGCTCTTCCAACAAATGTAAGAGAGAATTATTTTTCAAATGGTAAAAACACAGGTATTGGCCTGTGAATTCAGGTGAAAACAGACCATCTTAACTTTGTGGTCTCATCCTGTCCCCCCAGGAAGAAAAAAAAATTAATAAGAGTCGATAGTTTCCTTTGATTTTTCACCTGCCTTTTCTCAGCAGAGCATGTGAAAAGATACTTGAAACGTGTAAGTATTTTCAGAGTACAAAGCTGAAAACTAGCAACACAATGCGCTAGTATCTTTAAAAACAAAACAAACCAAAAAAGGCAGCATTAAAAATCCACTGGCACAATCTCCATGTGTACACAGTCAAATCACCTTCTCGCAGCTGAGACTGCTGCAGAAAGCAATCAGTGCAGCAGGAACAAAGCACTGCTCCCCTTCCAAGCAAGAGCAACCCCCTAACTCCTTCCCTTCCAAAATATCTCCCTAATTTTCCTTCCTCTCTGTCCCAAACCCTTCTAAGGAAGCTTTTGAATCGAGAATAGAAGAGCCCTTCCTGGACAATTTCAGAGTGGGAAAGTCAACAGTTGGAGGCCGGGGGGGGGAAGAAAACACTTTACATTTTCATCAACCTGATACCAGAAGCCTAAGCACAAAAATTGCTTCTGATCTATCTTTTTAAGAAGGCTAATGCAAAGAGAACCTGTTCAGAAATAGCTCTGAAACATAAATTAATAATCCTATTGATTTTCCATCACTTGAGCCATTATTTTGAATAGAAGAGACTCGTACAGAGCTGCAATGAAGCAAGCTACTCAAGCCCTGTACAGCTATGACATGCAGCTGCTCGAAGAGTATTTTGCTCTCATCGGAGCATAACAAAGATTCCCCAGTCATCGTCTTACACAGGCCAAAATATACTCACTTTCCAAAGTCATAAACTTCACCTACAAGGCAAGAACTGGGGTAGTTTGGTTCTCTTTCTTACCAAGACGACACGAATCAGAGCATCAGCAAGTGAAAGGGACCCTTAGGGACTACGCCTCTCCCCACCTGACCTCCCTCCATGTTCCTCTGGTCAAGAAGGAGCCACCAAAGACTCTAACAGTTTTTTACTAGACAAAAAATAAACTACATTCAATCAGGCCAGCCTAGTATTATACTGGGCAGGAAGGGAGACTGATCATCATCTCTACAAATAATCATCACCCCCAAAATAAGGAACTAAATGTCCCGTGAAGCAAGACTGGAAAAATTTCCAATCCAATCCAAACATGGAAAAATTTCTCTACGTTGCACTTCACGCACTACATTGGGTGCAGAAGTAGCTCTCTTGCAAGGTGGTCACACTTTCTAAGTTGCTCCCTGATTTTAGTTTAAAAAAATCCCAAACAACCACACCACACACTTTATACAAATGGATCCTTACAATTTATTTTTTCTAAGGAATATACTTCTCTTAATTTCTAATAGTTCTCAATATCTTAAACAAAAATAATACAGGTCAGATGGAGACAGGCAGCAATATCATGCTAGTTTCTGCCCTGTATACAAAATTACTTGCGAGTATACCCTTTAAACACACTTCGGCATGTAATTCAACGCTGGCAGAGTTCTCCTCTGCTCTGCTGGTTCCTGGGTGCATGTTTTACTACAATGAAAGCTTCCCGCATGTAAGTGATGTGCTGCACCTCAGTCACACGTGCAGAACCAGAAGCCCATGGCCTTGGTGTGTCAGAGAGAGGAAATCATTCAGAAATCTGCTCACAGGTGTCACTTCCCTCTATCTCATTCACTAGAAAAAGAGCCTCTCCCAGTTTGGAAGGCACTGGGAGAGGAACTTTTTCTAATGAGTGAGTTTTGAAGATACTGAGAGATTATAATTCCATACCCACAGTCAGAAATATGTGTAGTCCAGTCACAAAAACCTAGATTCTAGTTCAATTACATGACTGTGGACAAATCATCCACTGGGCTATGTTAAAGAACACTCTATCTGTAAAGACAGATCCTCAGACATCAGTATGACTGCTGTAGCTTGGTCTGGAAATCAGATGTCATCATAGCTACTACAAATTCATACCACAGCTCTAACAGATTCCCAAGTCCTTACGACAGCCATTGTGAGTTGACCTAAAGGGTCTCTCAAAAGAGAGTTAATACCATTTCCTTTAATTTGCAGCTTGCAAAACAAAAACTTAGGGATGCAAACGGGATGGTCGAAATCACATGAGACTGTAGAAATGCATGTGACTGACCCCACATTCCAGAATTCCCTTTTAATTCTTTAGGCATTACATTGCACTTCTTTGCAGGAAGATGGCATCCTCAAAAAGAATAGATATATTAGATAACACAGTGTTTACTGAACAACCAAAACTAATGACAGGGAGAGAAGAAAGAACACGAAGTTCTCCTCTAATGTTCTTGGCTATTTTATTATTTTCCTTTGCAGTTAAATTTAATATTCCTAAAAATGAACGCCTTGAAGGCACCAGCCAGCTGGGTCCAAGGATTTCCCAAGAAGAATTAAGCAAGTTTCTTAGCACAGGGCTGAAACAGCCTTCCCAGGCCTGGACAAAGCTTGCTGTTTGTGAACACAGCAATGCTAAACTGGAATTAGGCAGAGCGTTCAAACAAGACTAAAATGACCATCACCAGGGCCATGAAATGAAGATGAAAATGTAGAGAAGTCCTCAAGCACGAGTAGAATTCACCACCATCCTCTGCACAGAAGACACTGGTATAAGACAATGCTCTGTATCCACAGGGTGCTTTTCACCCAATTTATTTCTTCCTTATACAGTTCATACTGTTAATAGAACAAGTTCACCTGTATTTACCAATCAAGTCAGGGAACTATTTCTTCTCTATCTGACCTGCTCAGAAACTTATCCTCCTTTCCATCTGTCTCTACTACTTGAGCTCTGGAGAAATACGTACGGAGCATGCATTACTGTAGAGAGAGGTTTTCTAATGATACACCTGATTATTGATTAACAGACCTACTGACAATTGAAGGGTGCTGACTTACAGGCCGCATATGCCCCAGGTGTGTGAACAATACCTTTGCTTTCTCAACACTTGGCACACAATCCAAATTTCCAGTATTATCAAAATAAAAAATGTTTAGACTTCCCATCAGCCTACTGCAAATTACCTTCATAAGAAGGTAATTTGAAGAACCACAGTATCATTTTTGCTCGAATACTGATATTTACAGGAAAATTACAAAGTCCATTATTAAGAAATAGAGACCAATTTGTGAAAGTGAGGTGGTAAGCTAAGGCATAGAAAGATGTAAGAGTTCTACTGCAACAAAACAGCAGCAATGGTAACAGAAGACTGTTTTGGTTTCGGCTGCGGCCGGCAACAAAAGCGCCACGCGGCCGCCCCTCCCCCCGCCGGCGTGCGGAGGAGAATGGAAAGAAAGAGGCAGAAACCGGTGGGTCGGGATAAGGGCAGTTTAACAGAACAGC
>Ga0181612_113535_pt1 | contig 16707 bp, 7 predicted proteins | sample HoacroProtozoa21_FD_119630 | JGI IMG/M metagenome (GOLD analysis project Ga0181612, IMG submission 119630) | Hoatzin crop microbial communities from Cojedes, Venezuel. Combined Assembly of Gp0051906, Gp0051904, Gp0051908
CAAGACCCGCCTGGACAAGATCCTGTGCAGCCTGCTGTAGGTGACCCTGCTTCAGCAGGGGGGATGGACTAGATGACCCACAGAGGTCCCTTCCAACCCCTACTATTCTGTGATTCTGTGATTCTGTGAAAGAGAAATTAATATTCTTTGCTCAACTGAGGTTGTTTCTTCTCCTCATGTTTGTCTACATGTAGAATGCTAAACAGGAGAAAAGAAAATGATCCACAATAACAATTTAGGATTTTTTTGAGCTGGTAAGAGTACCTGGTGCTTCCAATATGAGCACTTTTCTAAAATTAGGGCTTGCAACACCCATTTTCTAAGTGGGAAAGGAAGGCACAGAAATCCCAACTGTCGTAAGTACCAGAATGCTCTTTCTTTCCAAGAGTTAAACCTGTGAATAGATATAGTTTACCCTGTGATTTAAGACAAACTTTAGTTTTCTTACCTGAGTGTATTTCCATTGTTGTTTCTATTTGGCACCTGAACCAGCTGATTCCAATTCTTTCACTTTGGTTTCCCAATTGCTTACAGCTGCAGGAGGTTTGAATGATGATTTTCTGAATATTGACAAACTCTGCAAGTGTTTCAGGGTAGGGAAACGATAGATTTTGTGCCTCCTGAGTTTAGTAAAGCTTTACTGGCTTAAAGGCTTTGTAAAAATCACTAAGAATTAGGATTTGTATCTGCACGTCCATTTGTAGCATGTGTAGGGTCACAGCTGTGAGTACAAAATTGTCAAAGAAAGTTCAATGTGTAAAAAGAAAAAAAACCACCAAACCTCAGAGCATTCAGCACCATTATTTACTGTTTGCTGCTTGTTTCTCCCTTGCACTGTTGCTGCTTTGTGTGTAATAATGTGATTTGTCTTCTATTATTGGCAATTCCAGCAGCTCGAGAAAAGGCTAAAATCCCAATGGTGCAAGCCAGCGGTGTGTCAGGGGCTGCGTGTGCTGCTTGGAGGCAGCTGGTCTTGTGGGCTATGAATCTGTCCTCTCCTTGGACATCCCCAGCCCTGGTCCTTTGCAGTCTGCTGAGCGTGTGTGCTGCTCCACGGTCCCCATGAAGGACACACCACACTGATACTGCGGTGTTCCTTAGCTGCTGGGAGAGCAGGGAAGCTTCTCTGCAGTACATGCGGTGCACAGCTTTGCTGCAAGAGACAATGAAGTCTCCTTGTAGTGCTCTGGCACAGGTGATCTGTCTGTAATGCTGAATTTACATATCCTAAAAACTTAGGTGAATTGACCTGGGCTCTACAAACTAGAAAAAGCAGATTTGCTGGAGTGGAGTTATTTTGGAGATGGAACATACCATTGCATTTCAAAATGATGACACTTTGATTTGCGTTAAGCTTTAGAAAAATGGAGAATTTTCTGTTTCCACACTATTTGTGGAATTTCTTTATTCAGTCTGGGAAGCAGTGGCTACAGCAGTCACTTTCTGTGGTGTAGAGCAGCTCATATCTGCCTTCACCTCTAGGGGGAAGAGATGCTGTTTAATTTGAAAGACAGTTTAAAGTCACTTGTATTCCTCTGGAACAATGAAATCTTTCTCTGAGGAATTCTCGAATTTATAAGATCAAGTCACTGTTTGAATGCACTGAGCATGAGGATATTCCTTGCAAAGCAAAAGCTGTTTGTGTTCCTGCGCTGTCTGAAGGCAGAAGAAATCCTGGCTCTCCTAACTGCCCCTCCGTTAGCGGGAGAAGATGATCCGTGCTCCCGATGGCCGCAGCTTTTCTGCGCATGTGGTGGCAGGGAAGAGTGCACCAGGGGGGAGTGGCTGTGGTTATTTCCCCACATAGCGTTCTTTTCCAGATGATGCTCAAAGCTGCAGGTGGTGGTGGCATGCGGTAAGCTCCTCTGGAAAGTGCAACAAACCAAATTAATGGTTTACTGTCCTGCTGTTTCTTTTCCTCCCAGTACCTCGTGATGGTCTGTCTCCAGAGCACTTCTTGCTAACAGCAGTTGCTGGCTGAAATTTTTATCAGGCCTTTGGTATTTTAAATTCAAGAATCTTCAGATATTTAAGATCTGTTTATGAAAAAAAAAAAGAGCACCAGCTACTTAATGTGAGGTGGGATGTGGAGAAAAGAGCATAGGAATTTTAAATAAGCAGATGCTGTGTATTTAACAAAGCATGGCTCCATCAGAGACAGCTGTATGAGGCAACTTCAGGAAATTCGTGTGTGTCTGTGTTGTGTTCCCCTGTAGCCCCGATGTTTCTATAGTCGGTCCTTAAATGCACAGCAAAGAGGTCTTTGTGGAGTAACTGTGTTCCTAGTAGCTGCTTTGTATTTAAATTACTACCGAGTAGGGTCTGTGTAAGCTTTAATGGGCAGGGGCACGAGCAAAAACTTTCAGAGTCTGTTCAGGTTTTTGCACTAAAATGAGCTCTGCCATCCTAACTGTGTTTGTGTGAAAGGGCGTTGCTGTTCTGCTCCACGCCGGGGTCAGGACGGGGATGAAAATGCCAGAGATGGTGGAACGCTTGCAGAACGGGCTCACGTCGAGTTTGGTGGTACTGGGTTCTGTTTCGTTGAGTTGATAATTGTGTAAGAATGTCTTAGAATGCTGGAAAGCTCTTCATAATTAGTGATTTTTTTAAAAAAAGCAACTTACCAAGGGATTAACTGGCATTAATACAGTTTCACAAGCAGAAAAGCTAGGGACTTGCAGGAACTCTTGTGTAATGCCACAACAGGTTCAAGTCCCAACTTCTTATCTACTCTGCTGTATGATGGTAGCTAGAAGCAGGGATCGTTTTCTTGAACATTCATGAAGAAATCGCTGTCGCTGGGTTTTTTTGTTTTGTTTTTCCCGACCTGAGTTTTTACCATTTCTCAGGACTATCAGAGTTTTGCTGGTCAAACTAGACACAGAAGGGAAGGATCTGCAGAAGGGCGAGCAGCAAGTCAGGATCTGGGCCCATGCATAAGCCCCCACAAACACCTGAATGGAACGGCCGTGTAGGTGGGAAGGGTGGCGACGCTGGCAAGAGCTCCGGGCTGCTTTGGTATGAGTAAGCAGGAAGGGAGGAAGAGGGGAAGTTCACACTGTAGTGTATATTTTGCTTTTTAAATACCAACTGTCCTTTCCACAGCCCTAGAAGATTTGTCAAATTAACTCCCCCCTCTCCCCATGCATAATTTTAATATGCACACTTGTATTGCAGAAAAAATGCAATTAAACCCTTGCTTTTACTAAGGCGTCTGCACAGCGAGAACATTTGTTCCTCTACAGCTGTGGCAAGGCCACTTGCTGCAAGCTTATTTCAATCTAATTGTTCTCCATTCCTGATTCTGTAGTTGACTTTTGAACTGAAATTTTCAGCTCCATAAATTAAATTTAAGCAGTGATTTCCCCCACCCCCCCCCACCCCCCGAGTTATTAGTTAAAACAGGAAGTGAGGGGCAAAAGCACAAACATTGCTTTGTGCTACTGTTTCTTGATGTGAATTCTGTGTGGTGCTGTTAGTATTAGAAAAAACATGGAAGAGTGGTGAAGGCGAGACCTAGAGCTGCCACTGCTGGTGACAGGGGAAAGGAGGGGGGGGTGGCACAGGCTGTGGTCAATTTAGGGTAGCAGACAGGGAAAGGACAGACAATATGGTTGTCTCAGTGGTAGGTAATCCCTTCAAGCAGTATTAATTCAACTCCGAGTTTTAGAAAGTTGTATTAAAATAATTCTTTAGAAAAACCACCATCAGAGGCTACTTCTGAAGCTAAACCACATTTTCCTAATACACTGAGCAGTCATCAAAGGACATCTTCAAACTGTCTTGTCTCTCCATGTATATGTCCTGCTCCTTAGGTCCTTGGATACTTTTATTCACTTATTTGCCCAGTTGACTCTTCCTCGTAGAGAGTAGTGTTAGGAAGGTCTGCAAAAAAGCCCAAATTAAAAGTCTCTCAGTATTTAAGTTTCTCATAGATCTGTGAAAAGCACTGCTTTATTGCAGCATCATCCTTAATGCCAGATAATTCTATAAAAATGTCTAAACAGTAACACTTAGAAGACTTTTTTCACAAAATTTAAACTGATGGCAAGTATTGACGGAAAAAATATTGCCTGTTCCAGAAATACTGCTTTTCCCGCTGGAACAGAAATCTGGTGGTTCTTCTATTTAGACTTCTTTTCTAAGACAGAATTTGAAGGGGAAATGACTGACCTGCTAATTGATAGATCTTATCCATGATTTTCATGTAGTCACCCACGGATGCATTCGAATCGCGTCTAGACCCATCTGTCCTAGGACTGCACATTATGAAAGTGTTTCCGACATTGTTTGCCTTTCAGGGAATTTTAAACCTAAATTTTAAGTGAAAGCTTTATAGTCACAGGTGCTAAAAGCTTGCTCACTCGTGAATGCAAACATGACAGCAGAGTCTGCACGTAAATACAATCTTGTATCAGAAAATGAAATGCCACGTTCTGCAGTTGTACTCTGTATATCAAGCGTGAGCAGCGCTGCGTGCTACCAAACTAAAGGCTGATCGTCGTCTTGCTGTTGAGCAAAAGCAACAGCAAAGAAGTTTAGTGCATGAACTGCTGGGGAGCTTCTGAGTTTGCAAAAACCCAGAAATGGACAAGGAACACTTACAGATGGAAATCTATGCTTTCTTTTCTGGTGCAAATGAACCTGTCTGAAGAAAAAGTAAATGAATGGTACAGAATCATAGCTTTTGATTTATTTGAATGCAGTGTTGCATTCTTTGGAGGGGTGAGGGGGGAGGAGAAACAATAACTTTCCTCAAAAGCAGTGTTTGTCTTAGATTCCTGTTTGCTCTTACATGGTGAACATTTGAGATCTCGGAGGAAGTTAATGTATTCATTACTTTCTAGTTTTCTGGGATTAGCAGCACAGAAAGCAGAACATCGCTCCTATAACCCGTCTCTCTTTATAGCTGGAAGGGTGCAAATGGTAGTGGTATGAACCCTGTCAGTTCAGCTTTTGCATCTTTCAGGCAGAACAAGTGTGTTACTTGGGCGAGAACAATAGCATGACTGTTTTGAAGAGTAATTAAAACACCTAATGACCTAAATTAGGTGAAGTCTGCGTAGTTCTATGTGGAGAAAGGAGATACGCAAGTTTTAAGACTTGAATTTACTTTTTTTTTCCCCTAATCTGGAGTTCTCGGTGTGTACAGTGTGCTGCCCTGTGCTGTGAAATAGTCAAGTCAGAAGTAATCAAAGCAAACACTCGGAGCCTTGTATTTAAAAAATTGTGACACCTTCATGAATGAGACTGGCTTGCTGGTGGGCAGGAAAATGTAATGATTTGGATAATAATTTAAATTGGATGAATTGATAGCAACTGCTTTTTTACTGTCTAGGAAGTAGTAGGCATCATCTTAGTGCGTCAGTGTTCCAAAATGGGGGATTAAGGGTACCAGCCAGGGACTTTGTGGAAGGTATAGTATGCATTACCCTGCTGAAAGTATTGCACCAGCTGAAGCATTATGCATTGGGATTACATATTGGAATGTAACTGCAGAGAAGGGATGCTCTAGCATTTCTGCATAATTCTTGACTGGTTACCAGCGATCTCTTGCCCTGTTGTGCCCTGCTGCTGCCTGTACCACCAGGACACCAATGTAACAGAAAAGGGAAATCAAAAATATGTTCATGTGGCTTGGACATCATTTTTGGCCAACGTAGCTTCTAAATCATATTTTAGAAACCAGATTATACCAAAAAGTAAGATGGTCTGTAGTTCCAGTTTCTCCTCCGAAGCATACCGTTTGCATGAGGGGTCCCTGCGGCGGCCCTCTGGTCGGACACAGGAAGCCGAAGTTTGGACAGGTGAATTCATGTTGTGCTAGCAATAAATCTTGGACTAGTATTTGGACTCCTAGGGTTAATCCTAAACTCTCAGCCTCCCAGCACACTGCCAGAATCTCATTCATCCTGATTCAATCCATTACTGATTCTCACTGTGGACTTTATAGTGTACAGTGTAACACAAATTCCAAAGAAATGAAGGGGTTTAGCACAGTAATATGAATTTGTTCAGATCCTGGCCATCATTTAGGTCTCTGGGGTGCGATGATAATACAAGTACATGGAAAGCTGCATATTCAGCTGGGTATAATTTTCATTTCTGGCAAAAAAGGAAAAAAGGATGAATATCCATTCCAGCAGACATTTTTGGAAAAGACTTGTGTTAACATCTTAGCCAAAAAGATTTAAGGCTCTTGGAAAGCACTTTATACTTGCCCAGCCATGCTGATGCTGAAAGGAAGCAATTTTAATAATTTAAAGATTAAAATAAGAATATAATCATTTATAATCTAGTGATGTCTCTACATGCCTGTTGTGTGGGGGATTTCAAGCAGATGATGGCTCTTTAAAAGTCATACAGAAAAGGAATGTCACTTAATTAAAAAAACCTTAATAATACAAAAGGTAAAGAATGGGTGGTTCACTAAACTATTTTGTGTATCTCCTGGCAACCTTTGCAACACATCCCATGTTAGCCAGTGGTTAGTGTATATATAATAGCTTAGGAGTTCACAAAGGCCGCAAAGTTCATTAAAAACAGGAGAAGCCTTCTTCATCTGCTTTGTCTGTAGCAGAAAATCACATGTTAATAGATAGAATTATGTGAGCTTTATAGGAGTCTAGAAATATGCTAAGCTAACTGAAAAAATCATACAGTATAATAAATCAGCTAAATCCACTGGTAAACATACTTCTCTACATACATGCAAATCTCTTCTTTTTGAGAAAATCTTAAATGAATAAAGGTATTTATTCAAAATGATGTGGGTTTTTGGGTTTGATTTTGGTGGGTTTTGTTGGGTTTTGGTAGGTGGTTTTTTTTTGTTTTGTTTTTTGTTTTGTTTTTTTTTTTTCTGAGCAGTCTAACAGGAGGTTTTAAGTTCGCTATCTGGAGCAACAGCTCGACCACTCCAACGTAAATGCAGTGTGGACTAGTCAGGGGAAACAATCATCATGCATGATTTATACTTCTTATTGACACATCACTGTTCAATTAATAACAAGTATTTGAATTCTTGCTTGTGCTAGTGTAAGTAACTCATATGAAGTAACCTGCAACATTTTAGTTGTGACGAGGAAAAGACTGAACTTTTGAGGCAAAGGCTTCATTTCCATTACACTGTTCCCCAGTGATGAGTGTTCTCATTCTTCTGTTTCAAGAATTTAAGTATAATCCTTTAACTTGGGTGGAGCTGTAGTGAAGTGTAGTGAAGACTGCTGGCTGTATACCTGTTTTTTCACACTGCGAAGGAAAAGCAGCAGCTACTACCAATCCAAGTGTATCGACTTCCTGAATTTTACAGTTAGCAGAAAGAGGACAGGATCTCTTTTATTAGCTATGCATATCATCAGACTTATTTTTATATGTATATACAGAAGTAAACTTTCAAAGCTAGGCTAAGAATTAGCATGCCTTCTACACATAGGGCGCATCAGCAATATTATGAAATTCTCTCAAGGTTCAGTGAAGGGAAAAAGCTAAACTAGTAGTAACTAGTAAAGGTACTTATGAGTTAGTTATTCTAGATTATTGATGCTTCATGTCAAAACTAACTTCAAATTTGAGAAAGTCAAATGGAAGCTTGTTAAACGAAGGGTTTTTGAGCAAGCATGCTTGTTATGTTTCTCATCATCACTTTCCTATTGCTGAATAATATATCAATTTGACATTACTGGAAATCAGATTCTATTTAATTATTGCCCAGTTTAATCAGTACCAACATGCTAGTCCGCTGACTTTATCTAAGATATTAAATCACATAGTCAACACTTTTAATATCGTGAAGTATGGAACTGGATGGGTGGATGGATAGAAGCCTAGTCCAGGGGTGTTCAAATTTTTTTTATTTACTACTCAATCTTGCAACATTGCTTGCTAAAGCTAGAGAGGTTTAATTTGAAGTCTAGGTTTTTGGAAATGCACTCACATATATCCGAAAAGACACTTTACAAGCTATAGAGATACACTGTTTGACTGGATGTTACTGAAACATTATTTGATGGTTTGAGATGCAGTGCTAGGGATGGGTTGCTTTGGAAAAGGTGCTGTAGTAGGTCTAACTCAGGTTTTATAAAATACTGCTACAGAACAAATGTGTTAAATGGGTGAATCTAGGACTAACCTGGGTGTTACGAGCTTTTTCTATACCTTTCTACTGTACCAGCCTGGAGGTGGGTTAGCTAAAGTTAACGGATAATTCTTGAGATGTAAGTTTTTTGGGTTTGTGTTTTTGTGGTGTTTTTTTTTTTTTTCCCCCACTGATACTCCCAACATAAAAACAAGGAATGTGCTAATATAGGTAGTCAATGACATACAGTTGGAGGAGGATAAAATTATCATACTGGAGGAATTAGGACTTTGAAATGTGATGAAATAAAAAGAGAGATGTAATTTAGCATTACAAAGTGCAAGTTCATGCATCTCTGAACTAATTAGTTTTTTGCTTTAAGATTAGAAATCAGTTGGAAATGACAAGAAGCTGTTGGAGTATTAATACTAGGAGATAGAGATGAGTCTTTGAGATTCAGTCCTAAAAAGTGAATGTTTCTGTAAGCAGAGATAGTGAAATAAGAATGCTATTAAATAAGTAAAAAAATATTTAATCTGGAGTATTCTGTACAACTCGGGTACTCCCAGCCATCCTGAGAAAGATACGATAAGATGATTCCTGGTGACATTGGCAAGAAAATCGGATGTTACCAAGGGATGCCATGTCATTGGTTATAGGTCTCTTGAGCATGGCTAGCTTTTGTCTTCATCATTCAATATAGGTTAAAAAAAAAATCAGATCATTTAGCTTGATTATCTTCTAATAAATGCTGTAATTTTTACTTCAGGCGGGCGGCTCATGCTGTCATCATGAGTACATGTTCCCAGTGGCTGCTGTCAACTCTCAGAAAGAAGGAGGTCACTTTTTAATAGCTCTTATTTTCATTTTCTTGTTTTCAGAGTTGAGTGTAATCAAATTCCGTGTTTGTGATAATGTTCACTCCATTAAAGAAGTGTTGTGGCAATTAGCTCTAACATACATGAGAAATCTCACTGCGAAGCTTGCATTGAGCTTTGGTGATTTGGTGAGGAGCAGGATTACTGAAGTTTAAGTTACTACCGTAACTAAAAGTCAGGTCAAATGTGTTCAGTAAGTCAGTGTTTGTACCTGTTCTGTAGGTGAATGTAGATGATTTATGTTTGTATAATCTCTCTTTGTCTGAGGAAAGACTGGAGAAAAAAAGGGAAAGATTTCATTAAAACAAAACTTGGCCTATGCAACCCTGGTATAATCTTTATATTTGAAACCAAGTCCACTCACGTTGTTCTTTTTAGTCTTTGTGCTAATAAAATTATAACTCCTGGTTAAATATTGCTTTTTTAAAATCCATATTAATTATAGTCTATGTTCTGGGAATTTATATTAGTTTTCGCCACAGATGAGGGTTTTCAGATGTAGTTAAATAACGGCTTTATTCTAGCTGGGACCTCATTGTCAAGTTTCTATTCATTATCTAATCTTAAAATAGTGTTAAACTGCTAGAAATACTGCAATACAGTCAAGTATCACAAGTTTTTCTTTGCTGTTAGACAGTGCCTTAGAAGAAAAAAAATACTGCAGGTTGATAACCTAGTGAGAAGTCTGTCTTGTCCCAAAGTGCAGAACGTGATTTAAAGCAGTTAGGCCTCCTGGGTACAGCCTGACAGGCACCGTCTCTTCCCTGGGAAGACACCAGTCTGCAATGCCTTTCTCATCGCTGGACTGCCAGTTCCGCACGCGTGGCGAGTGCTGGCTCTGCAAACACAGTGCCACCATCCTACGTTTGCATGGCCTTGCGCAAGGGCAAATATACCCCCGCCCTCTCGCTGTCCCCATAAAGGCAGCAGTCTAAGCATGGCTAAGATGTAGAAGCCATCACAAGAGTTTGCAGGTTGCAGAAGTGTGCGTAGGTTCTGCAGATGGTTGGGTAGATTCATTGAAAGAGAGCGGTTGCTGTCGGTGAGGCTTGTTCGAGGCTGGGAAGGTGTTTCAGGGAAGATCTAATGTGTGTTTGTCCTGCTCTTGCATCTTTTCTAAGTAATGTCTAGCAGATATCTGCCCTTTGCTCTGACAGGCTTCAGCCATTCTTCTGTTTTTAGGTGGCCGTGTGAAATGCTCTGTTGTCTTTTCCTTTACCCATCCCAGATATGTGCTGGTCAGGTGATTGTGAGGGGACTCTGGAGTAAAAAAGATGGTCTGATGCCATAATTGTTCTAACAGGGCTACAAAAAGCGTAGGTAACAAGTAGGGATACCCAGATTGCTTACTTTGTTATTGTTTTTACCTTTCTGCAGTGTGCTAAGGCTTTCACCTGAAGGGTTACAGATTTTTAGGTTGCCTCAGCTTCAGAGAAGGACTATAGGGCAAACACCAAGAAAACACTGCTTTCACTCCATCTCTCTCCCATTTTTGGTTGCAGTACCTAACACGTAGTTAACTGAAGTATCAACGTAATTGCAGTATGGTTCTAATTGGGTACGTATATTTAATACCAATTCTGACGATCAGAAACGGAATGTAATTTCTGAATTACTTAATGTCATAATCATAAACTTTTGAAGCATCATATAGTTAATGAATTATTCTTGCACAGATATCTTAAAATTACAATAGCCTGTATAAAAATGAACAACAAATTCATTAGAAACTTAACCCTCAGTTGAACTGCATAGCTGAAATCTCTAGGAGGACACTTTTTAAAAAAAATCTTTGTTTCTGAGTATCTGTGCTTTCACCTGGGGGCTCTGGGAATGCATTACATTTTAATGAAGTCTCCGGTGCTGTTAAATACTGTATGCAGCTATACTCACAAATACCCTTCCATCTACCAAAATCAGGTGGAGAAGTATTTTCTAGGACTTGACAAGGATGTGGATAAAGCAATATCATGCAGAAGGTATTTGTCTAATCTATGGAGATGGTGCCATTCAGTTTCCAGTGTAAAGAGAAATCTTTTAAGCAAAGACTATTATCTTTTTTAAATTGCTGGTAAGACCTTATTTCCAGAAGTAGATGTCCAGTAAATGAGCTTTTTGTGCATCTGAATTGCACTTGTGAGCCTAGAGTATTTCAGTGTAGGAAGAGCAATAGAAAGTTTGTCTGCAGTACTTCCAAAGTGTCTTGTTTTACACTCGCATAGAAGGTGTTAACACAATCCTGCTAGGTATTGATGTATTGTCAGTCAAACTATTTCGAAGCATGTTTCAAATTTAGATTTTTAGAATCTGCCTTTCACTGGACCACCTCAGCCACAAGTCCATTTGCGCTGCAATGTGAAGTGCAGGTTATATCCGTGTGTGCTTGGGGATAAAAAGCTGAGTACCTGGTTCATGTGTCTCAATGAACCAAGGATTAAATGATGACTCAGACAATGGTTCATATGACAGGAAAGGGTTTCATAGTAGAACCTCGTCACTCAGTATCTTGAAAAGTGATTGCATTTAGATTCTTTCACCTGGTGCATTTCAAGTCTTAAAAAGGAATGCTTCAAGCGTTTAATGCTTCCTGGCAGAGTTTAGGCTTGATGCTATTTTAAAGGAATAAAAACTGGGGAATTCAGAAAATCTTTCTTCAGAAAATCTTTCTTCAGAAATACTTTGTTGGAAGTGTAGTGTTCCAAGTTTTGGCCTCAAACTGGAGATGACCTATCGCAGAGACAGGAAAAAGGCCTTGGATGATGGAATAGGATTTTTTTTCTGTATGTTCACTACCAAGCAAGTTTTATATAACAAGCATAGTACAGCCTGAAACTGTTACTAAAGGAAGTGTATAGTGAACACAAAAATGTTCAAAGTTAGTCCATTTTACAGTTTGGAGTTCCTCTAAAATCAAGAACCTCAGCAGATATTGAACTGTTCACAACCTATTCTTAGCAAATATTTTCCCCACAGTAGAGGAAGGAGGCAAGCTGCCTTGTAGTCTCTAAGAGTGGAATTGCCTCAGCCAAACGTGACCAAGGGTCATTTTTTGAAATTACCTGTGGTTTGTCACTGGCCGCAGGTGGCTGAGGATGCGTCAGAATAACACACTGAGTGGCGAGATGAGCTCTGATGGCCTCCTTTTTAACAAAATCTGAGCTGTCTTTAGAGATAACTGCATTTGCGTTAATGTTGCCCTAAATTTTCCCTCCTTCCCCTGCTGTCCCTCTTAATATGGTTTAGAACATTGCAGCTGTGTTAGATGCATATTCTGGGTCAGATATTGTAAGCAGAAGATTCATAGCTGTAATTAGAGGCACTTTTGCACATATGCTTACATACCGTAGTAGGAAATTTGGCTAAACAGAAAAGGAGCTCTATATATTTTCAAGAACTCTCATGTGCTATTAGGCAGGGATCTCTTTATTCCTGGCACGTGTTTACTATATGTTTTGCTCTTTGGGCAAAGAATTTACACAGAGCAGTCATTCCCATGTTTACGATGTGCTGCAGAGGACAGCAGGGCTTCCAGTGCTCTGTGTTTGCCCCGTTTGCTGTGATTCTGAAAAGCATCCTGGATATTGCAGGGGAAATGGTACACCCAGGAACATCAAGGGAGAAAATGTGTATAAAAAAAATGCAGAGATAGACTAAATGAACTAAAAAAAAAATATTTTTTTTTTTAAATTCAGGTAACAGATTATTAAAACTTGAATCTCTAGCTGATTGTTAGTGCCTTGACCATCAGTGAACTGATCAAACTTTGCAAGGTCTTTTGCGTAGCCTGGCATTTGCCCTCCGGCCCCTAGTCTGACTCCAGGGCAGCTAAAAGCAGAGCAGCTGGCTAACCACTGTCATTTCTGGGGTTGACTTGCTCCTGACACATTGAATGAAAATCATTGTTTAACTGAAAACAATTTAAAATACATATCTTCAAATATCCTTGACATTCCACTTTATATGTAATTTGAAACAGTAACTGTCAGCAGCAAGTAAAAGGATATTTTGTAAGCGAGAATCTGAGCAATGTACAGACTTGCAGCTATAAGAACTTAGACTTCAGTAAAAGTTATTTATACAGCCACTACCTGGGAGCAGCTTCCAATAACCACGTTGTTAAATTTAACAAGATTTACTAATTGTAAATCTCATTGCAAGTTATTACTGTTGTATTAGCCAATTAGATTGTATTTGTTGATACTCAGTAACAGATGATATCTGTCTTTTTAGATACATATCTGATACTTAACTAATACACAGTTGGACTAGTACATACTAAATATGCTAGCTCAAATAGCAAGGAGCAGTCTTTGGAGACCTGCACAATGCTGGAGCTTAAATTTCATGTGTTCTTCAGAAGCAATTTAAACAAAATATCAGTATTGCTCACCAAGAATCAACTCGCTGTATTAGACTCTTCTACAAGAAAGCATTTCAGCTACTGATATTTCTTTTTTGAACCACTTAGAATACAGATGGGATGCGTGTGTGTGTATACACACATACCTTTTTGTCCTTATGCATGCTATGTGTAGTTTTCTGTGAAAGCAAAAGTAAGGTGTAGTTACTAGACCATGCTAGGTGTTAGTGGGGGGTTAGCTTTGCTCACATGATGGTGAAGCTTCAGAGAATGCCAAGTGCAAACAGCTTTACAGAGGCCTTTGCGGACTGAATGGTCAGGACTTCCAATGAGAACAGGGGACTTTCTGAAGTTCTGCACTGATTTAATTTACTTCCTTGGGCTTCATTTGGGAAGACTGTTGAGCTGATGGAATGATTATGAAAATGCCAACCCAATAAGCACTTAATTTCTTCTCTAAAAATGATTGAAGTCTGATCTAGTTACATTTGATTGCAACCAGATCGTGTTCAATTTTATGTTGTGTTCCCTGGTGTGGCAATAAACTGGTCTTCATGTTTTCTGACCATAAACTTCAAAGAAAACATCTCAGCTGTGAGGAGATCTTCCTTCAAAACAGGAGCCCCAGCAGTGCTATCGGAACAGCAGTACAGGGAAAGGAGAAAGATTACAAGACTTGTAGATGGTATTGGAATTCCTGAAACTGTATTTTTTGAGACAATATTTTATTCATCGTCAAGGAGTCAGTCAATGACTGCTTCTTGCTTAAAGTTCAAACATGTTAATCTGAAGCTTGTATAAAAGCTTATTGAGAAAGATAGGCTTACTAATGGAATATAAAATAAGTGAAAAACAGCTATCTCCAGATGGTTTTTTGCTGCCTTTGTTGATGCTATAAGTAAAATAAGTACATAATTTAAATGACTGTGCTGCTTGAATAGGTGTTCCATGTGACATTACAAAATGCTGAGATGAAGTCAGTCAGTAGAGAATTCTGCCTGATCAAGATGCCAGTGCAATAGCTGATGTAGAATTTGGTGAAAATGCACCATAAATACAATATTAGATAATCCTGTTAAGGTATACTGAATAATTGGATCCAAGAATTTTTAGATGCTGGAAGGAAAGAAAAGCAATGTTACCTTTTTTTTGCAGAAACAATGAATATACACAAATGTTTTTTTGACAAACATAGTTAAGCACATCTTCAACAAACATGGCTAATCATTTAAGATGGATTTTTGGAATAGAAAACAGTATTATTTCAGGAAAAAATTTCATCCTATAACTTAAGAAACAAATTTCAAGAAGGCTTATGTGTAGACTACAAGAATAAAAGCAAGTAAGTGCTACAAACTTGCGTTTTTAAGAAGGAATCTTTATTTCATCATACTACGAACAAAGCAGGCGCCTGCTTCAAGTGTGGAAAAGTCACTAAACTAATGAGGTAAAAAGATTATTAGCTAGAATCATAACAAAACATGATGGGGAATGTCCATTTAAGAATCTTCCATGGTTTTGAAAGTCTAATTTTATGTGTTAATTTTACAAGTTTCATTATGTTGGGATAGGCAAGTCTGAAAACTCTTCACGTAAATAAAATGCGGAGTGTTTCAGCAGACTGAAACTGAACTGAACTTGTGAAATTAGCGTTCTTTGAAAAGGTGCAGTGTATTAATGGACTTTGTTCCATAGCTTAAAAAGAAAATCTAACGAGATTATAGATATGTGTATACTCACGCTTTAAGTAAAGCAATAAAATGTTAATATTGCCTTATTGAAATAGTGACAGCTAAACTGTCAGAAGCAGGAAGAAACTCTTGGTGTTAAATAAAGGACATTCATTCTGGCAAGTGAAGTTGGATGAATCATCCTAGATTTGGACATACAAATTTAAACAAATGACATTTCGTGTTAGTTTTACTCCTAGGATACTTCAAAGCGATTTCACTGATCCTTGGTGGATTATGAAGTACAGAATTAGTAATGAATGTATGAGCTGGTCTAGGGCTCAAATTATGACATTTGCAGACAAGCTTTTGCAAAGCGAAACCTCTAATAATGAATTTAAGAATGAAAACTTAGCTTAACCTGACAAGTTCAGGAAATACATCTTAAGTACTTGTTCCAAATATATCTGAATCCTAGCCACAATGCTTGTTTTGCAGCAGAGCGGTTCCATGGGATTAAGAGGATAACTGATAAACTTTTGTCAGACTCTATTCGGCGTTTGGGACTGACAATTTCTGCAGAGAAGTGCTGGAAGAAAACCTTCTGATTACTGAGAGGACACTTTGTCTTTAGGTGTTTCACTGGACCTTTTCCGTCTGTCCCTTTCATGACATTAAGCTATGTTACTGGTGATGTTCATGAAGATCAGACAGGATCCCTTACGCAGTGTCAGCAGTATTTTGATGATGGCAAGGTTTCTATGCAACAAACACGCAACCGTTTACTGTAAAGACGCATGTGCTCTGTGTGTGTGCATGGAAACTGTGCTCACAAGCTGCTTCCAAGTGTGTGGAACTAGATGATGTGTAATGTTGAACCTGTGAAGATAGCAATCTGACATGGAATGCAAATTCGGAAGAGACTTTCAAAAAATGTGTACTCATAGTAGGACAGTCTTAATAGGTTGATAGCACTTGAAATCACTGTGATACAAAAAAATTCCAATCTTGAGCCTACTTTGGGACTGTTACAGTTTCTAGCTGAAATTAAGAGCTTTTCTAAGCTGCATTCAGTTTTTTCAAGGATTAACTTGATTGAGGAAAAAAATGCCAAACCTATACATACATATTTTAATCCTGAGGTGAAGTGAATTTCATTGCTGCAGTTAAAAGCAAACACACGCTTTTTGCTCCCAGACTGTTCCCCATCCTCGAGGATCTGATTGCCAAGACACAGAACTTGCGAAAGGAACAAAATTCAGTCAAATCTAACAAGAATGATCCATACCTAAGCCAGTATCTCAAAGGACTAGCACCTTCCAGAGTGTAGATAAAACCTCCTCTGCTGACAGGTGAATCTAATGATACTATGTTAAGAGTAAGATGAAAAGAAATGGAACTGTCCCATGGCAGATGAACCATGCCTTGGCAGTGAGGACCGATACTTGTAGTAGAAACCAAAATTGCGTGCAGGAATGTGCAAGTACTACCTAATCATAATAGCATTTGCTTCTTTCCCTGCTTGCCTCGTATTTTGTGAGGGGAAAGTCTGAATCGATGGACTAAATCTCAGCTCTCATGAAGAGTTTCAAAAAGAATGCTCCCTAGCAAAGTGTTGCAGGCTTTTTTAATTTCTGCCCCCCTCCCCCCCCCCCCCCCCCCTCCCCCTTTCCCTTTCCTCTCTCTCACTACCGTCCCATGCCACATCGTCCCATCCATGTCATG
>Ga0181612_108736_pt1 | contig 16705 bp, 11 predicted proteins | sample HoacroProtozoa21_FD_119630 | JGI IMG/M metagenome (GOLD analysis project Ga0181612, IMG submission 119630) | Hoatzin crop microbial communities from Cojedes, Venezuel. Combined Assembly of Gp0051906, Gp0051904, Gp0051908
GTGAAAAAGAAATACAAAGACACCCTAGTCGTGTAGAAAAAAATGCCCTCCGTGAGGGAAGTGTTTGTCCAGTACTCAACAACAAGTGGAATGGAGTGGAAGAGAAGACGACACACAGCTATGAATAGGGACATAATTCACTATAGCAAGCTCTACACTGCAAGAACTGAAAGACTTTTCAACTATGATGTTCTAAAGGGTGCAGCCATTGCAGAGTGCCATTCATTGTATCTTTTGATTGACAGTTTGTTTGTGCTCAGATGTTCAAATTTTAAAATCAATGTGTATGTATATCTGATATGCACACCAGCTTTGATGTGTGCCTTGAAGCAGAGCTGCCCCATGCTTTTATAGAGTGTTAGCAATCTGTCTTTCATCAATGTTTCTGATCTCTCTTTTTTTGTTTCAATAAAAGTGGAAAGAAATAAAGCTGAATGAACAGGGAAACTCTTAGGAAAACCACTAGACACTGTGATTGGACATGGCATAAACCAGACCTCTGAGATAGAGCTGCCTAGATTTTCTTCCCATAGTGAAGTCCTTAAAGAAGATGAAATCTTTCACAGCAACAATTAAAAAAAAAAAGTGTTTTAATGGACTATACATAGCCTATTATGTCCTTGCACTTCTGCCAGGTTTGCTTTTATTTATGCACCTGGCTTACTGTAGTCTCTGGCTGATGTCCTCTTCTTCCCCTGCAGTCTGTTGCTTCTGAGGTTTGGCTGGTTGCTCATCCGCTGACCTTGGAGTGCAGTTCCCTTGCGCAGTGATGTAACTGTGATAATCTCTTTTTCATTCTGATCCTTTAAAACTTTATTTTGATCCATAGGCTCAGTTTTTGTCCTGGAAAAGAACAGTCTTCCTTCTCTTCCAGAAGGTCTGAGATAATCTAGACACTACTATTTCAGGTTTCTAACACAGAAATGGGGTTAAAAAGATAAACCAGGCATTACCTGTCATAGATATAATTATGAAAACCCTCTGCATCCTTGCGAAAGGACAACTTTCAAATGTGTTTTCTAATCTATTGATTCTGAGGAATTTTCTAGTTGAACCTATTCTACAGTCTTCCCTGCAAGAGGAAAACATTATTTCCATCACCTCCAAGGTCTGACTATGGCTTTGTTTGTTGGTACAAGTAAATTCCTCCCAGCTAACTCTTATTTTAAGAAAAAGGTAAGTGAGAAAGAAACTATGTGCGTTCACTGAAAGAATTCGCAAGGATTTGCGTCAACAAGTAACAACATTTTTCAGCAATTCCAGCTATTATTTGAGCAGCATAATTTGATTATGCAGATTTTCTTCTTAATAATTCTGTGCAATCAGCACAATATTGAATATCTGCACAAAGATGGCGACCCCATGGATATAATCCCAGCTGCTTCTCATGGCTTATGACAGCTTTCCTGCAAAAAGGCTTGACAAAAATGCCCTATTGAACTACATTCATATGAAGTACAAGAACATGTTGACTGTCTGTGGCATTGTAATTTTTTTTCATTACTTCAAAGCTGTCAGTTTTTATGAAACACCTTTTTCTAGGAGAAACATCTTCCAAATATGACATATTGCTCCACTAATTTTTAAGATACTCTGTGAGTGATACGAGGTAATGAAATTAAGAATGGGTCTATTATAGATTGGGTTGATTTTTTGAAGGAAATGATTTTGCAAGAAATTAAATAATTTTCTGGTGAGAACATAGACATTTGAGGGTTGGACTAGATGACTTTTCAAGGTCTCTTCCAACCCAAACTATTCTATGAATCTATGATTTCGGTTAAGCTAATACTCAGAGGAAGTTTACTGACAAAGGACTGTTCTAAATAGTAATGAAAGTCATTGTTTAGGCTTTGACATAAATAAAAATAACTTGCATTCAGAGAACTTATCTTGGCAGTCTCCCAGACTGCAGGTAAATACCTTAGCCACCTGTTATATAAGGTTTGTCAAACAACAGCTTTTCAATAACCATTTCTTACACTGTAGAACTTTCAGAGGATGGAAAATCTTATCTTGAATAAATGCAGTTAGCTCTTTGAGGAAAACCTCTAAAATATTTTATCTGTTAAATACAAATAATTATAGACCTGAGCTATATATGCAAGTGTTTCTCAGACGTATATATATGTGTCTGCATCAGCATAGGAAATGTTGGAGGCACACATATACCAGTTCAAGTCCCAGAAGAACTGTGCAATCTGAGTGGACCTCTAGGCTTGCATTCATATGGATAAGAGAACTTTAACTCGTTTTCTTGGACTGACATTTGATCTAGCTTTAGATTGATAAGAAAAAAAAAAGGTAATGGATAAGTTAAAGCCATGTCTGTTCAAGTCAGGTGTCGTAGGTTTTGTGGGTGTTAGGATTTGCCCCTTGGCTTCTTGTTTTCAGCAGGAATAATAAAAGATCTGAAAGGCAATATTTTGAACTTTATCATAAGAAATTCCGTTTCTAGGTTTAGGATCTGAAGCATCCTAGTTTCAAAGGAGCTATATACAGTCATTTTGGAGCACCTTTTTTCTTGTCGATTTCATCAGAAGTAAAACTGTGCCTGGGGAAACAACTAAGGAAGTCCTTTAAAGAATCAAAGGCACATCTTTGTAAGAAGTTAAGCTTGCAATGAATAACAGGGAAAACTAAGAGACTCAAAATATGAAGGTACAGGTATTTACTGCAGCCCATCCAGAAAAATTAGTTCAAAATGGGTCTTTGTTTAAGGAAAAATAGTTAAAAGCAGGAACCTCTTTAAGTTAGGTAGCTTCACAGTGTGTTTATTCTTCTTACAAGTGTAGTTTCAGTCACTTAATATCATTCCAGTAGGAAAATATCTTGAAAACTATTTGGGCACATAATATTGTAAACTCTTTACCTTTAATAAGGAGAGAAAAGACAACATTGACTTCTGAAAAAACAATTCCCGGTGTAAAAAGGAGAAGTGGTGAAGGTGTTAACCTGCTCTAATTAGCATGGCCTGTAGCCTCAGCAAGGTGATAAGTCTGTCCTTTAATATTAGAATATCTGACATTGTTCAGAAAAGTATTGAATTACTAAGACATAGTCTTAACCTTCCAAATGAGTTCTTAGCACTTCTGTGAACCTTTACTGTAGGGACTGTGCTATGGAGGAGAAAGAAGTGATAGTGCTCACTAATAATAAAATTACTACTTTAAACTCAGCTGGTAGTTTCTGGTATAAATAGTCAAGCTGGCAGTTGCATAGGTGGGTAAGAGAAGAATGCTTCTCTTGTTGGTATAGTATTTTAATCTGTGTACAAACAATAAAATTGAGCTACACTTGTTTCTGATCTACATAGTGAAAAAAACTTTCAGAAAAAAGAGAATGTATTCCACTTGTGTGGATAACTGCAAAATTCACACGTGACTTGATCACTAATAATTGAATCACAGCATTAGGTAGGTTGGAAAGGAACGTCTGGAGTTGATCAGGTCCAATCTGCTGCTCAAAGAAAGGCTGGTTAGACCAGGCTTCTCAGTGTCATAACCAGGTGAATCTTGATTACCTCTAAAGATGGATGTCTCAAAATCTTGCTGGGCCTCTGGTTTGATCACTGTCATTTTAATCAAGATTTTTGAGGCAAAATTGCCCTTACTCTGGCTTGTGGCTGTTTCTTTCCACCCTTTGACCATACACTTCTGAGTAGCTGCAGCCACTCCACACACTCCCAAACTTGCCTACACCCTCCAGCCATGTAAATCAGGCAGCATTGAGGTCTCCCCTTCCCATACTCATCCCCCGCCTGAGCCAGCTCAGTGCCTGCTGCTTTCCCTTGTGCATCCAGTGCTCCAGCAATGACCATCACAGGGACCCTCTGCTGCATTCACTGCTGTACATCAGGATCTGTCCTGCACCAGGAGCCCACATCTTGGGACAGCACACCAGGAGTGGTCTCACAGGTGCCAAGCAGTGAGGCAGGATTATTTAATGTTTTCTGCTGGTCACTTTTCCTCATAAAGTCAGAAGGACAGTGCGGTTATTTCTGGACTGTATATACTTGAGATATCTAAGGAACATGAAATTAATTGGTTTAAAAACCAGACAAAAACCTAGGAATAATAGAAGGCTGGGGCTTTTTTAGCTTTTGTGGCAGTACCTCTCATTTTTAAAAAAACTTATTAAATTTTTTAATAAGAAAAATTGCTTAATTATAGTCCTAATTAGAAATTTGGAAGCCTTTTTTTTTTTTTCCTTTGATGCTGCTTTATGAGAATCACAGACAGCAGAGTTTTGTTCTCATTTATATTGAAAAAAAATTGGTGTTTTCAAAACCCAAAACTGAAAATGAAAATAAAGCCCAAATTGGTTCACATAACTTCAAGTGTTAGAACTTTATTAGGTAGTGAATGGATGTACTAGTTCAGGGGACTAACGTTAAAGTCAATAGGAATTCTATATCACCACAGCTACTTATACCAGTGAGCAGCAAACTAAGATTTCTGAGTGTTTTAAAAAAAAATTTCCAATCAGTCATGCTAAAACATATGGACTTGCAGACTTTCTTAATCAGAAGTCAGTGTCAATAGCAACAACTTTGCTAAAAATGAAGAAAGCAGTTTTTCACTGTTCCTTATGAGAAAACGTGGCAGAATCAGGATGACATAGTTAACACAGGCATGACTAAAGAAAAGTACGAATAATCACTTCATCTAAAGCATGTATTTTACATTTTATTGTGCCAGATGTACGTAGTGGCATTGTAATCATTGTTGTCCTGTTGAAGAAATGCATTAGTGTAAGGTTCTGACTGGCTAGAGAATTTCCTTTCATGACACCTTCCTTCAGTGTGGTAATATCATTACAATGGAATTTGCATTTCCTTATCAGCCAAGTTTATAATGGTTATATTGTATTGGTTATATAATATTGGTTAGAGCAGCCCCTTCAACTTAAAAGAAGCCATGTTTCATTTTCTCATATCTGTAAGGTTTCATTAAACTTTGTAGCCCAAACAAGTACTAAATTACAGGTATGCTGTGTACAAATTTTGCCATACACTAGACAAACTTTTTGGCCCCAACTTTTCCTTGTAATTCCCTCAACATTTGTATGAGGCAAATGAATCTCACTCTGCTGAAACTGAGATTCATCCTAAAAGGTGTAGCTTAGCTGAAAACCCTGAAAGTAGAAAGAAGAACCAAAAGACGAGAATATGAACATCTTGATACCTTTGAGACTCCAGAAAGCTTTCATAAATCTAAGTGTTTTAAGCTGATAATTTTTTTCCTCAAGGAATTATCATAGACTCATGGAATCATGGGTTGGAAAAGACCTCTAAGATCATCAAGTCCAACCGTCAACCAAGAACCACCAGGCCTACTAAAACAAATCCTGAAGTGCCACATCTACGCGTTTTTTGAACACCTCCAGGGATGTTGACTCCACCACGACCCTGGGCAGCCTATTCCAGTGTCTGACCACTCTTGCAGTAAATAAATTTTTCGTAATATCTAATCTAAACCTCCCTTGATGCAACTTGAAGTCGTTGCCTCTCATCCTATTGCTAGTTACTTGGGAGAAGAGACCAACACCTGCCTCACTACAATCTCCTTTCAGGTAGTTGTAGACAGTGGTAAGGTCCCACCTCAGCCTCCTCTTCTCCAGACTAAACAGCCCCAGCTCCCTCAGCTGCTCCTCATAAGACTTGCTTGTCTAGACCGTTCACCAGCCTCGTTGCTCTTCTCTGGACAGTAGCGGCTTCACCTCCTTGCATGTGCCACTGACACATAAAGGTGCCCCACTAGCTGGCGCTTTTTACAAGAATATGGTAATATAATCGCGTATCTTGGGAAAAACAAGATCCATCAGAAGGACATTAAGGAATTGGGCTTTTATTTAAAAACCTGTCTCTGACCAAATGACTAACTATCTTCTTGCTTCAGGAGATGGCAGACACGAGGGATTTGGAATCTAGTTGTTATATGTATGTATGTTTTCTTGCTTTAATGCGAGCATCTTAACACAATCTACTTGTATATGGTTCTAGGTAGAACTGTGGATATCAACTGGGCATCACTGTCGAAAGGCATCTGGAGCACGGGCGAAGAGCCCCTACAACCTGTGTGGCTCTTAGATCTAGTGGTTTTAGTCACAGGTATCTGAGATGCCAAGAAGTTAAGGGTGGTTGCTGGAATGGGCACTCAGGGATGGGCTCCCTAGTGCTGTCACCCTTCGCATGTGAATCCAAGTGAGGGGCTAAGAGCCTTGGCAGGACCATCCCTCAGGCAAGGTCTAGGTTACACTGAAATACAAGTACTGGATATCCTCTGCTTACCTCATTAACTTCCTTTCTGCCTGCTTTTGACCTTTTTCTCAATTCTGCTGTATTTCTCATGAGCTTCTGACAAAACAGGGAGCTTATTTTTTAAAGACATTGAGGTAAATTCTTGTTTGTTCCAGAAAGATTTTTCTTTTAATAAATCAAACTTGTTATTTAAAAAGAAAGGAAATTCTTTACATTATAAACTGTGTACATTGCTAAATAAGACAAAGTTCTATGTACAAAAGTAATTAAAGATCACCAACTAACATTCTCCTTATCACTGTAAGTGAAATGGATGTTATTGGTGTCACGAATATCTCGCCAGAGGAGCTGGGTGACCTCAAGAATGAAGGATTCCTCATTTAAAGAGGCTATTTTTTTAGTTCTTTCCTGCATGTATGTTGAATGGTTAGCTTTGGCTTCTTTACTTCAGTCATTGAGACAGGAGATCATGGCTTTGGTCTAGATAGGTTTGCTTTTCTGCAGTATTGATATAACTGAGCTTTAACTTTATTTTCAAAATATTACTGGAATATTGCTGTGCTGTAACTAGCTTTCTCGCTTTGATGCTTAAGGTGCAGAGGATCTAGAGCCCTCTGTAAATTAGCATGTGATAGGCTGATAGACTGGTTCAGTAACCAGCTTTCCAAACCCAGATTCTTCCTGTTCATACTAGCAATGTTAAAGTTAACTATAAAAGATCTTAAATCACACTTGGAATCATGCTCCCATAAAATTTAAAATACTCTGCAAAATGTTGTCCCACTGAGGTAACTTCTTTCCCCCAAAAGAAAGTCACCTCTCAGTTACGTTTCCACTTACCTCAAAAATCAACTTGTCCGCAAACTAAAAACTGAAAGGAAAAATGAAAACGTTTTAAGTGAATCCTGCATTTAGGTGTGACTGAGTTAGTATTCATTCACTGCACTTTACTTGAAAAAAGCAAATTTGCAAAACAGGAAGAAGTGGTGAAGATAATGGAAATGGACTTGTAAAGCAAGTTACGGACCAAACGCATTCTGCTGCAAGGATGATCTTTTGTAATTTCTCAATAAAAACAAAAATTTTTTGATATTGGAATCTAACAAATCCTGAGGTCAGAAATCAGTTGTGTAACATTCAAACGACGCCAAACTTTCCTGCTCTGTCAAAACCCTTCAGATTTCATTTCAATGAAACTAAGCTTAGGAATAATGAATAACATAAATCAGAATGCCTTTGGCATTTAGACTTTCAGCTAGGTTGACTGAAAACAGCTACTCACCCACAAACATCTAAATTCACTGTTCTCTCAGTTCCACGCTGGTTCTGCTAACGATGTTCACTGCCATTGAGCTTAATGTACCCGTGAGGTCCTGTTGCTGTGTTCTGTTCTTGACCGATAAATACGCACCACTTGCATTAAATCAGTTAGAATTAAAAATATGCAATGACGTGCAAATCTGTCCTCCCAACTGTCAACTAATCTGTATTTACATAGCACTATGTACTACAGTACATTGTTTGTATCGTAGGAATGAAACTGTCCAGAGACAAAATGAAATGAGATGATCAGATCTACAAGGCACAGGCCTGCCGCTGCATTTGAGCCACTGTGTGTAGTCAAGGAGTCACCAAACTCAGAGTATTCACTTGCTCTTTCAGTGCATGCAGCACTGTTCTACAACACCCCAGATGTTTTACATCATACTTACCATTGCCCATTCTCAAGGTACATGAACTTTATTTGTTATGTTTCCACTGTACTGTAATAAACAAGAAGTAATCTCTGAGACAGCAATGGCTACTAAGGCCAGTAGAAAAATGGCCATTAATTGGTATCCAAACTGTGCTACCACAGATTTGGTACATTTCTGGAGCTCTCTTACTTGACTGAAATTTTAAGATGTGTTTTATGGCTGGGTATGTATTTCTATTACATAGACCACTAGCTTAAACAAGCTCTGTTAAAGAGCTTAAAGTTCAGAATTACCTTTCTTTAGCCCAGAATAGAAGTGCAGCTTAAAATTGTTGAAAGATTACAGATGGTGATTGCTCTAAACAGGCTGAACACTGCAAGAAAACTAATTCTAACATTGTCTTCTGCTTGTGTCACTCATATGGAATGGATGATTTACACAAAGAAGTTTGGCATTCCGTCACTTCTTTTCTTTCCTAGTAGATAAGTGTGACAGCAATTCTTCCTCATACTACTGCTGTATTTCTATTGGTAGCTTGCTGTTGATGCTTACAAAAATGTCAAATGGCCTCATTTAGCTAATTAATAATGTCATTAGCTAAACTAGCTCTCAAGGACAAAGCTGACCACACAGAAAGTCCATCAACTTGAGCAGTGTTTTCCCTGACAAGCGGGATGGAGATAAGCTTGAGCAAAGGTCACAACTTGTTTTCCTCGGTGTTTGTTTCTAAGCAACGCAGTCAGTTTGTCTGTGGTTACAGCACACTGGGTTGAGTTTGTTTTGCTTTCCTGCTTCTGCAAGTAAGGCACTGTAGGTGACAGCCCCTCTGGAAATGAACTGCTGTGCCCACATCAGGTGGCTGAAGAAGCTCCTTCTCTATGGGCAGGAGGCTTGGAAGCAGACCCATAGGAGAAGCCAGTAGTAACAGAGCTGTTTGGGTCAGAGACTTCAAACTGCCTCTTGCCCAGAGTGAAAAACAGAAATGTAATTTTAAAACCCCAAACAACTCTCCAAGTTTGTGTGTGTGCACGTGTGAGAAAGCACGAACATCTTGAGACTAACAAGAATGGACCAACCCTTGGTTCTGTGCAGCGGTCACGCTGAAGCAAGAGACTGTCCATCCAACTTGGTGCAAGTCAGCAGGTTAAGGGGCAGCTGAACGGCCCACCTGGGGATGTGGGAATACTAGAATGGTATTTACAGTCAGTAACCAATATAACTGAGATACCAGAAAATACCAAACACCGATGCAGGGAGCTTGCCGTGCTAGCGGCAAAACAGAACTCTGATGAGTGTGAGCGATCTGCTGGAGACTTTACACAGAAATGTTTTTTTGGTTGTCTGCCTTTTCTGCACTGGACATAAAGGCTTTTTCAACCAGATGAGAAGCAGGAAGGCTGATGCTGCCAAGGGACAGAAGTGGTCAGGGTGCACTCTCCAGGTGCAGGAGGGCTCACAGAATGTAAAACCATACCTGAAACCTAGACAGTCTTTGCAAGGATTCTCAGAAGAGGAGGTCAGACCATCATGTTACTGGGACCATCCTTCATAGGCAGTGTCAGGGCACCTGTCTCAGATTGCCGTGTCAGTGAAGAGGTTACAGAATAATACACTTAAATGAGCAGTAACACATTCCCAGGATCGAGTATTTGTGCAAAATTTTCAGCTGTGTCCAAGGATAAAATAGGCAATTTTCTAACTGTGATGTGCAATTTCTCTCATGAAACATGATACTAGAAAATTGGAGGTAGCTGATTTACTGACAGTTTCTAGAGTTTCTGGAGAGAGCTAGGGAACATACTGACCAAGAAACCTGCTGTCTTTACTGGCCAAATTGGCAAGAACTGTAATGCAGACCCAAGAGATGAACACATTGGGAAGGAATCAACAAAGCTTCTGTAAGCAGAAGTAATTCTTCATAAATTTATTAGTTCTTTGAAGTACTCAACAACCCTGAGGACCCAAGAAATCCAGCTGATACAGTTTACTTGAACTTCAGAAGAGATTTCACCACATGCCTTTCAAAGGCTCTTCAAGGATATAATCTGAGGGGATAAGCAGGCAGTCCTTGCATGGATAAACAATTAAAAGATAGAACAAAGAAGGCTCGGCAGAAATAGTTGTTTTTTACAGAGGAAAAGATTATTAATGCTTCATTTATAAAGTTCAATATACCTCTAAATTATGTGGAAGAAGGAGAATAGTTGGCTGGCCACATCTGGTGATGCTGCTAATGGTATTAAAGACAAAGACTGCCTGAAGAATTGCAGAAGGGCGCCATGTTACCAAGGGACAGGGAAAAAAAAACAGCAGATAAAATTCAGTAGTGATAGATGAAAAAAAGGCACAAGGAGAAAACCCAGTCCTAACAACATTTACAGTCATGGTCTCTGAGCTTATTAGTACCATTCAAAAATTATAGTTTTATATTATGCCAAAGAAAATTTGGCACAATGCTAAGCAGAATTCAAAAAAAAGTATATTGAATGCTTAGAATTATTTAAGAAAGAAACAAAAGGGAGTGCATTATTCCACTGTATGCACCTGTGGTGTCTCAGCATCTCAACTAGTTTTTGAAGTTTTACTGTGCCCATTTCATAAAGGCTGTAGTGAAATTAGAAAATACGCAAGACAGTAACAAGGATAATTGGAAGTATGGACCAGCTTTTATATGTGGCATGATTAAATAGCTTAGGACAATCTTGGCTGGAAAAGAGGTGGCTGAGGATGGAATATGACATATCTATAAGACTACAGTGGCAAGGAGATGGTGAATAGGTTTTGAATCCAGTATGATAATTAGAAGGCAGAAGCAGCAGGAGAAAACGAACAAAAGAAGGCATTTCTTCTGACAGCACATAGTTAAACCGCTGAACTTAATGCACAGTGTTGTGGAAGGTATGATTTTATGAGAGTTGGAAAAGTGACTGGGAGAAATAACAGAAGGAAAAAAATCTACTGAAGGCTACTAACTATAAAGACATAACCCTTGGGAGCCCACGAACCCCAGTTCGGTGGAGTCTTCACAGAACGCAGGGAAGTACCACTCCACACTCCTCCTTGCTTTATACTTTTTCCCAGAGCCCCTCTCAGCCAGGCAGAGGAGGTTGTGGGACTAAATCGTCTGACCCACCACCTCTGTTCCTGTGCAGTGAGGAAGAGGACAGGAATCCCTACTCAAGCTTGCCACAAGCAAACCTTACTGTTGTAATACTAGTAAGACTAAGCTCCTCTATTAGAGAGAGCGCAGACTGTGCTAATACAGCACTCTAGGAAGGGCCAGGGGAGTGCCTGTGGGGGTCATGGTAGGTACCCATCCTGCATGTAGGGCTGATTTTCTAATGTGATCCCAATGGCTGTTGAAATCCATGGGTATATATACTAGGAGGGAGAGTTTTTTAATTGTGTACCTTGTGCAACCATTCTTGGAATACCACATGCACAGTTTAAGCAAGGATGTTAAACTGGAAAGTTTAAGTGCACATACAGAGCACTGGGAACCAGTTTTGGATGTTGCATGTTTTGCAGCTCTGTGTCCTTCTCAAACATTCTGGGTAAGAAGATGAAGTGTCTGAACTCCCTCTGGCATTGACCCACAGGCCACCACTGACACAGGCAACAGCTCCAGCAGTGACAATACACATGGGAAAAGCCAGTGTAAATGCAGCTTGAGAGTGGTAACTGTACTAACAGTACATCTGTATGTCATCTCAGCTCATTTCAATGAGCAAATTCACTGTATCCTCTGCTAGAAACTAAACAGCCCCAAGCTAGTGCCACTGGTGTACTGCTTCGGATAGCCACTCCTCCTCTTGGTAATTACTGGGTTTGGAATTACAGCAGGGACAATAATACTAATTTTGAGGAAGACCGTTAACTATCATCAAGTACAAAATAACTTTCTGAAAACACTAACAGTCAAACTGCTCAAATAATGCTTTCCATGAAGAGTTTTCTAAGTTCAGCTGATCTCCTTGGGGGTAAATACTTCAGTTGCATAAACATGTGAAAGGTAGTTGTCCTGCTTTTAGGATCTGTATGAGTAAGAAGAAAATACTATTTCTCTTCATAATACAGAGCTAATATTGCAAATCACTGATTCATCAGTAGAACTGCCTACTAATTTCCAATAAACAATAAGGTAAACCGGACACAGGCACAGGAATGTCATGAATGGCCTCAAATATGTAATGTCAGCTTGGGAGACTTGGCTGATAGCTATAGTATTATATGAAAACAGATCTTAATGTAACTACTAGAATACGAGGGTGACTTCACAGAGCTGGTATGGAAACCACACTACAGGTACTTTCCGCCGAGCTTGACTACACTTTGACTACACTCAAATCATACAAGCCACATCAGATAAAAAGCCTAGCTGATTTCATACAATTCTGTCCTTCATTTCTTGATAGGAAGAACCTGTTCATCTTGAAGGCAGTGCAATGGCTGTACATATAAGGTGGCTTAAGGAAGAATATATGAAAACTCAGAGGAACTGGGAAGAAGTGGATAACAGAATGAATGTGACAATCGAAATACGGAGAAAGATGATCACCAATAAGGCACCTTTAAAAGACATTCTTCGCCTATTTCCTTTCTTAAGATGCCCTTATCAGGTAACAGAGCTATTTTTAATAATGACATTGAATTCTGTATTATAGATGTGGTACAACCGTAGGCAGGTATTTTACTGGATGTTTCCAGTGAAGTATCCATCAACATTGTTGTCTTTAATCTAACTAATATTTTTGCTGCTAACCCCACTTTAAAAGATTCACCAGTCCTGTGTTAAACATGCCACACATAACACCAGGGGGTTATTCGAAGTATTTGAGGGTTACTTGATGTACTTCTTCCCTGGTGTGAAAAGAAATGAAACCATGCCCTCCAGTTTATAATCTTATTTTTACTGAGGTAGTTTTATCCTGGCTTCAAAGTGTGCACCTTGTGTTGTTTTCAGTTTTGGTTTTGAGGATTGCAATAATACCAAGTACTTGTTTTTCTTTTAGCTTTTTAGGGAGTTCCAGCTTCTCAGACACATGGACATTTATAAGAAAACTGTTGAGATCTTGGAGATTTATTCAGAAAACATATTATCTTTGTATGTGGTGAGGAATAATCCAATTAACATTATGCTGCAAGAAAATCTGAAGGAACACACAGGGGAAGACATTCTGAAATGTCAGTACAAATCTTCTATGCTGTGAATATCCAAGTTTTGTTGTAGCTAATTGTTCTTATGGAACTAGACTAGCTCCACTTTTACTGCAAAAACATTTTTAAAATGGCACAGTTACTTGAAAAATATATAGTGATGTGGAAGAATTCAGAATAAAAGCTAATAAATGACTAGGAAAATTAGTCAGGTATTGAAGCTTCTTTTTTTTTTTCTGTTGAATAAAAGACTGCAGGTTTGATAAAGTTAGTAAATGCCTTAAAGTAAGTATTGCTAGATGAGCAAAATTATGTATTTCTAGATATGTAAAAGAGTCCTTATTATTTTCTAAAAATACATGCAGAAAGCTAATTTTCTGGTTCAGAAATAGTGCCATAAAAAACGACACAATTTCCTTTAGAAAGAGAGGTACTGTTTCCATGGTTGAAGTCATCATCCCAGTGAAGTAATGGAAGCAGCAGTTACCAGTACCTGTGTTTCAAGTACCTCGTCTCTGCAGAGACACACTGGAGGAGTCAGGGCACAACCTGGCACCTCTGGCACGCAGGTACCAGTCACGCAAAGAGTTCCAGGTACCTCGACATGTGTGGCTCGCTGGCTGCGAGGTGAGGGAGCGAGCACCTGCTGCCACTCCGATTCTTTCGATCTGAAAAGTCTGGGAGTGCAGTTCTGCAGGCACAAAACATTGGAGGAATTACTCATTGAGTTACTCAGAATCTTTATTCTTCCCAAACTGCAGCTGTAGATGCCTATGCCCGAGCTTAGCTCCGCAAGAAGTGCTGCTTTGTCATTTTCCATCAAACAGGCATAATGCCAGAATGTCAAATCAAAGGTGGCACAGTATGAACACATGTGTTTCCTCCAGCTGTTTCACTCTTTATTACTAGGTTGTTTCTTAAAGAAGCAGAGTAGGTTAAAATACTGGGGTTTTCTTCCTTCAAGTTTAAAAACACAAGTACTCAATAGCTCATGATAGATTAAGAAGTGTCAATGAACAGCCTAATCCTGAAAGCCTTTACTGACTTTCTACTCATACCTTTGGCCTTAGAAAGCTGTGGATGCTGTAAGTAATTTCCTATTTTCTTATACCTTAGTAAAGTCCTAAGGCCTTTACTTTCCTGTTTATTCTTACAAACCACTTGACCTGGCACCTAGATAATAAATGCCTAACACGATAGGGTCAGTAAAACACACGACACCAGTAGCCCGACCTGCAAAAGAGATGTTACAGTCTTTAGTAGCTGAACCAGAGGGGTAGCAGGTACCACACCCCAGAAGGTCCTGCAGCACCAGCTTGTACCACAGCCTTTGAAGTGGAGTCCTTTGGCCACAGGGCTCTCCGGAGACATCTGATTTACTGAGGAGAGAGGAGTCTGGGGACAGGTGGGTTACTCAGCTCACAAACTCCACTAGAAGCAACCCAAAGGCCTACTTACTTATTGTGAGAGAAATTTAATTGTAATATTGAGTAGCAGAGTGTCATGAATGATTTGAATACTACTGCCTGTTGCCAGCTGAGGCACCTAAACCTTCACTGTGGTACAAACTGCTCTTCAAAACAGACAGAACAGTTCCACTGCTGAGCTGTTAACTGTTTCATAGGCTGCAGTCTGCTCTTCCAGGATGATAACTGCAGTGGTGGAACATTTTGATTTGTCGCTTAGTAGAAATCCTTGCCTTTGACAGACATGAAAATGACGGCTGCATGTTTACTCCTGCCAGATGTCTTTGGAGATGATTCCAGTCTGTTTGCTGCAGTGAATGAGGAGGTAGGAGACAGAGCACCCGCAGTCGTGGTCTCTCTTCCTCCTATGAGCTGCCTGGGGGCACCACCCAGACTTCTGGTGGCTCGGCTTAGTTCCTGGAGGAGGACACTAGCCTGCCTTCTGGGTAGAAGGCAAATATTTACAGAAGTACTAACTAAACTCAAAGCAGTGTTATTACGCTTGCTTACTTCTCTGACCTGTTCACCAAAGTGATGCTGTGACATAATTTGAAATATCCTTTTTTTACAAATTAGGTGAAAGTGGTGACACCAGTGCTGGAAGTAAAAAATCCCTTCAGTATGAATTCATGCGAGTTTGCGCTGTATGTGGAAAGAGAAGAGCTAGCCCAGCTCGATGACTGCACCATGGCCTTGGCCGCGCTGGTGGCTGCATTTCACGTGTTTGATATCCCGTGCCCAAACAGAATCCACAGGACGCTCAACTTCCTGGAGTCCCTGGTCTTCGGGGCGAGGAGCCCAGCACCCCTCCCTACCCAGGCAGAGAGAGGGCTGGAGGTACCCACGTATCCCAGTATCTGACAGTGTAACACAGCACTCTGCTCGGGAGCATTTGGCATTTTGTCAAAATAAATCCCTTTGTTGTGAAGATAAATCAGTAACATTCTTTCTGGTGAAAGTGTATGTGTATTTATAACTCTGTTGTGTTTAATAATGCCCAGTTTTTTATTGTACTGGCTACTTTTTTAAATTTAAAACCCAAGCATTTTAATTATTTTAAATGGAAATTCTAGAGCAGTCTAGAGGCATTAGAGACAATAAAATTTTCTAGATTACTGTATGTGTCATGTATTATTTTTCCATATGGAGCATTTAAAAAATTCGGACAGTCTTTTGACTGTCAAAATTTAAAAAAACACACTTGTGAGTTAATGTGAGCACTTTGCTGTTTTGAAGTGGCACAAATTAAAGACTTGTTATCATCATTTCATTACATGATGACCACTGACAGCCTACTGTAATAAATTTTGTATTTTAAAATGGTGGGCCTGATTTATAATTTGCAGGATGATGAGTTTTCCCTATTTTCTCTATGCATGAAGCATTATTTTCTCTTTGTGGTTTTTTAACATTAATCCTGAATTTGCTAAGTAGGGATTCTGAGATGAGCTCTCCAAGTAGCAAGAATGACTTATCTGGGATGCTGCCATGTGCATTTGTAACCACTGCTATGGCGCTGGGGAGAGAATGCCTCATTTTGTTTCTGGATTTGTTCCCCAGAACAAATTGGCCTTCTCCACATGGTGACTCTCCTATCTGCCCACACAGAGCGGAGGCCCTCTCCTCTCTTCTTCCACAGCCGCCTCTTCTCCCCAACATGCTCCTCTTAACTCCTCCATGTCTGGAAATCACAGGGGTTACTGCCCGACAGTGGACGGCTTCAGACAAAGGTCTAGTGACGGACAGTAGCAGCAGCCAGCAAACATGACCCATTGCATTCATTAGAAATTAAAATGGCTTTTTATTAAAGCACTGCATTTGACTAAAGAGATCAATATTCCACCAGTTCTAAAAATGTCCGTGTAGGCAAAGCAGCATTTGTGGTCACCACGATTCTTTAAACATTCAAACACACAGCACAGAAGACCAAAGAAGTTTTAGTAAAGCCCAGCTGTGCAGGGGTGACTTCAGTGCAGAGGTTACAGCGGGAGACCCTGCAGTATGAGTGGAGATCACTGCATTTAATGGCCAGACCCTCTTGCTGAAGTCTTAACATTTTTCATGTGGCTCTCATGGAAATCAGGGGACATCCTTTACCTCTGTGACAGCTGGGCTACCTCCAA
>Ga0181612_112837_pt1 | contig 16705 bp, 8 predicted proteins | sample HoacroProtozoa21_FD_119630 | JGI IMG/M metagenome (GOLD analysis project Ga0181612, IMG submission 119630) | Hoatzin crop microbial communities from Cojedes, Venezuel. Combined Assembly of Gp0051906, Gp0051904, Gp0051908
CGGGCCCAGCGTTTGATGAGAGGGGAGGAAAATTGTTCAACAGCGGCTATGGAGTGTTGCATTGCAATAGGGGTGTCATATAAACCCATTTCTCTGGATTCCCTGAGCTCTGCACACTTGGCAATGCTGATTCCAGCTTGCTGTATTTGCCCTTGTTTTCCCAAAGCCCGTGGGTTACTAATCTTTCAAACCACTGGTTTCCCCGAGGTGGGGGAGGTGGTGGTGGCCAGCTGAGCTGAGGCATAGCGGGACATAAAGGACTGAATGAAAAGTCGGTGCCTTTTCTGCGTGAAGTGCCAAGAGAACCTTTTTGTCCTCACTGTGTGTTTGTCAGAGAAAGCAACCCAGGCATCTCCAAGAGAAAAATCCAACCTAAAATTTAGCTCCACGTGTTGTCTCAGCATCAGGCAGTGTAGCTTGTGGTGTATATTGATCATGTTTTTAACACGCCGTAGAATTTTAAGGCACAAGTTCAGAGTAATATTGGAGCTTCTGTAGTTAAATAAAAACATTGCAATTGATGTCTAAGTGTTGATCTTTTTAGTCTACCTGGAATCTCACTGTAGTGTGAGGAACTGTTCTGAATCCGGTGAATGTTGCCAATTCCGTAATTTCCCGGAGCTTGGTGGGAGTTTTGGTTTTGTTTTGGTTTTTTCTTACTCAGTTGATCTCTGCAGGCTTGAGTATTGCGTGGTGCCATTGCATCCTCCCCCTGCCCAGACTTCTAGAATCTGGCGGGGACTGGACCATGATTTGCTGGGGAACCAGGTGATTGTGTGGAAGTCTGCCTCAGAAGTCTCTTTCAGAATTTTGCAACTTCTTTGGGATTTTATTATTGTTTTGGGCATGGTTAAATTAACGATGGTCTTATTTTACCTCTGCAAATCCTTCATCATAAACGAACACATTAGGGGTACAGATGCTTTCTGCTGAGCGTGTTGCATGCTCACTTGAAGGTACTGCCCGAGAAGATCGGGACTGTCAGTGAACGTTTTTAAACAAACCAGTTGTTAATGCATCCCACGAATCTGAACAGCCAAATCACCTGAAAATCCTCTTCTTAGTGAGGAGAAAAACTGAAAAACAAACTTTTGGGTGGTGTTAGGAAAGTACGTGTGCTCCAAATGGTGGATGCACCTCATGCAACCTCATGGTCTGATTTGGTGTGCAGCTACGTCATTGACATTAAACTGTGTCTGCTGATGTACCAGAAGGTGTGAAGGGCAGTCTGTGAGGGCCTTGTACGATCTGCTGTGTTTGCTGTTACAGGCTGTAGGAGTGAAGAAGCAGTGTCTGTTTGCCAGCTTTCAGCAGAAGTCCATCTTTTTTAGCATTCGGTTAGAGGTCCGCACTTGGTTCCTGGAGGAAATCTCTTGAATCTATTACTAAGCGTACATGCTTACTTTCTTCCTCTTTTTGAAATATCCTGTTACTGCCTTGCTAGATAAGAAACTCTGTAATTAAAAAAAGTGTTCCATTTCTGAGCTCCAGTCCATGCAGCCAAGAAAAGGCAGCAAACTAGTCAAATCTGTTGGACTTATCTTTGCAAAACTGTGTTGTGGCCTTTTCAGATCTAGATGGCCTTCAAGTCAAACTTTCTACCCGCTCAAAGATGCATTGCTTTGTTTTACATTACTGTAACTATTGCCAGACCCTCATCTGAGGATAAAGAGGAGGAAGAACAGCCTGTTACACTGAAGAGCATGTGGTAGCTGGCAAGAGCAGGGAAACAGGTCTTTGCAAAACAAAAAAAACCCCACAAAACAAAGAAACCCAGCGCTGCATTTCTAGAGGCTCAGAGTCTTGTTGCCTTAGGTGTGTATCTGTCCTCATAGTTTGTGTCTTCCAGGAGCTCTTCTGTTATAAGGAAGCTTTCATGAAAGAGACATCAATATCCAGAAGACAAATCTGACTTAAGACTTCAGAAAAATATATTAAATTCTGTTATATGGGCCCGCTGCAATGTCTATCTTTTTTATTAATTTAAAAAAAAAAAAAAAAGGAATGCCTGTTTGCTGGGTAAAGTTAAGTTACAAACATGGTGCCACTCATACGGTAATAATAAATTTCTAAGTAACTCTCCAGGAATTGACAGTGATGAATTAGATAACAGGTAACCACCACAAATGTTCTTTACAGAGGTATCAACCTGGGAAAACTCTTGTACAGACTGTTTGGGGTTTTTTTTCTTTTTGCCCCCAGCAAACATAGTGTCACTTACTTACTCTGCTTTGAGAAAGCTGTCTGAGCTGTTTGATACTTGAGAATGCTCTCATAACGTGGGATCAAGTACTAATTTAGAATTTCTCTTGCGATACCAAGGCAGGAGGGAGTGAGGAAGCATGCAGGGACGTTGATGCTGAATCAGAATGATTTTTTTTTTTCCTTCAACCAGAAGAGAGTTAGGATATATATGTGGTACACCAAGACTCAGAAGTAGTAATTTGTTAGACTTGAAATTGTGGCATCCGAGTGGTGGATCGATACAGTATGCTGTAACAGTCATTCCAGGATGTATTCCAGAAATCTTCCCACGAAGCAGGGAGCCAGAGAAAACTTTTTCTCCCTCTAAATGGAATGTTATTTTCAGTTTGGTCTGCCAAACATATAAGCTTGATTTGGTGAAAGAGTTCTGAGAATTTAATTGAAGGCTTTAGGTGTATTTGAAGGATTCTGGACTTTAAGGTCATCACTGTAGTGGCTTTAGTTTCACATTCTCCATCCTGTCAAATTTTGTGGGCTTTTTTGTTCACTTGTCTTCATACAGGTTTTTACCCGATCCACAGCGTTCATACCCATTCTGAAATTCCACTGCTTAGTGAGGGAGTCTTTTTCTTTCTTTTTATTCCCATTTCAGCTTTTTTTATTAATGCCTCACATTTCCCTTTACTACGAAGCTTTTTGTTCTCCATTAAATTAGGCAGAAAGTTCATCATAGTGTTGATAAATTACAGCTGTCTAACTGAAGTAAGATAGTAAACTTTGTCTTGGACTTTTTCCTAAAGTGGGCTGGTCTTCTACCTATCTGTCATGCTTGTCTAGATTATAATTCATTAAGTTACCTGTAAAATTTAATTTAAAAAAACCTGTAGTTGCTGTAAGTAAATGACTGGTTCTTTTTGTGTGTGTGTGTTAAATGTGCCTGAATGTATTATGACTTCTTAAAATCTTTCAGCTGAGCGAAAATGACTGCAATCAAGCATGCTTTACAGAGGGATATTTTCACTCCCAATGATGAGCGCTTGTTGAGCATTGTGAACGTGTGCAAAGCAGGCAAAAAGAAGAGAAACTGCTTTTTGTGTGCCACAGGTACGTAGTAATGCCACACCGTATTTCTTGTCGTCGCTTTTGTTATTCATTCGGTTGCATTAATCTTGGCTTTGTTTACAGTATGTATTCGTGTCCCATGTGAAACAGGTGCTTTCCATTTCTAATGGAGAAAATCAAGTGTAGCTTTGCTTCTATTGAAAAAAGAAACAAAACCCTGTGGTTTTATTCCCAGATCTCACTGTAATTTGAAATGAAAGAATCAAAATTATTTGTGTGGGACTGGTGGGCTTTGGAAGCAGGCTTTATATAGTGCTTAAAAGGGGATTTTGTAGTCATTTAGGCTGATCACCCTAAATAAAATGCAAAGAAGAGTACTGGCTAGAGTCCAAGGCAGAGGGGTCTGCAAAGGCACAGTAACTGAACTGAGTTCTAATGTTCCTTTGAGTGTATGTGTATTATATGATGTCTCTTCAAATAATTAGGTGCTTTGGGTCGATCTGTCAACAAATTAGCTTGCTAAATTTTTATTTTTGACTGAGGAATCTCAGAAAATGCTTTTGTTCTGACTATAATCTCCAGTTACCTCTGTGCTTTCTCAGTTACGTGGCCATGGTCTGAGGTCTGCTGTATCAAAGAAATATCTGTAAATTGGGTTCATTACTTCACAAGCTGTGTAGAGATGTGTGTCTGGTTGACTGAGCCTTAAACTGAGCGATATCTTTTCATCATATAAATATTATGGAGTCTCCCCACCCAGATAATTCATTTTCAAAGTTGAAGTACAGCAGAAAGAGGTGTTAGTAATTTGTGCAGTTTGAAATTACTCTTTTACTTCATTTAACAGTGACAACGGAACGACCAGTGCAAGTAAACGTGGTGAAAGTGAAAAAATCTGACAAGGGAGATTTCTACAAAAGGCAGACGGCCTGGGCACTCCGAGATCTTGCTGTTGTTGATGCCAAAGATGCTGTTAAAGTATGTGTAACTTTTTTTGGTTTAGTGCTCTGCTCAGAACATCCATTTGGTTTCAAGTTAGAGCTAACTTCCTTGATATTGGCTGTTGTAAAGCTTAGATTGGTAACACAATAATTAGGAATTAGTATGATACATTCCTTTGCTGCTTGTACCTGAATTTTCTGCCAGCCTTTCCAAGGATATAATCCCGGTAAACCGAGTAAGAGTAGTCTAGATATGGTTGAATAGCAATATTCTGAGTATGTGCCCTCTTTGTTGTAATGGCCTCTCACTGACTGCACAGTGCTTGTGCTAAGGACTAGTACTTTTTGTTTGCTTCATGTTTTATGTAAATTCTTACTCCAGGCTTATCTTGAAAAGTTTTGTGACCATCTTACCAATGCCATTGAGCCACATGTAATGCTTGCTGCTACAACACTTAAAACATTCTTAGTGAGCCGTATATAAGCTTTTGAAGGTGAGCTCTTACATCTGTTCTCTAAATCATGACATCGGCCCGTTTGTTGGAAGGCATACAGTCCTGAGGCAGCATTCTTTTCTGTAGAAGAGAGTAACCGATTTTTGATGATTTAAATGAATCTGTTGTCATAAGCTAAGATGTACAAACAGTCAGAGGTGAAAATTCTTCGTCCTGTGATGTCTGGTTTCATGTTCTGTTCACTGGTGATTTGGAAGAACAGTGCAGAAAACTATGACGTTGAAAATTCTTTGTTTTCCCCCCTCCCCAAGCGTAGGTTAAATATGTTTTGTTATTTGTTATCCACATACGTGTTGACTGGATTTTCCTTGCCATTCCTAAATACTCTGTTGGAGAATTGCTTCTTTGAGGTCAAGGTTCCGTTTAAAATTATACCATCTTTCAGCACTACTTCTTGCAAAACAGAATTCGGTTAACTGTTTTCAGAAATGTGGTGTGACATATAAACCACTCTAAAGAGCGATTTTGAAATTTTCTTTCAAAAAACAAATGCTGAAGGCCATTAGAAGCCGTCAGAAGTGAGGCTGCTAGTGCATCACGTTTTGCTTTCCAGATGTGATCCTGTGCAACTCTTGACACTGGCCTGCCCTGCACCAGTTGTCAGACAGCTCAAATTTTATGCAGTTACACTCTTTATTTAGAAACATGTGGTAGTTATGTTTATCAATATAAGTTACAGAAAAATGCAGAACTACTTTTATTGCACTGTACAGGAAATACCATTTCCCACCACGTGCGGTTTCATGCGCAGCCTGCTTCTGCGGATAGTAAGTAATAAGCAGCAGCAGTACTAGTTTTTACAAACAGCGTACAAGTAAGAATTTAACAGGTATCTGAGGCAGTAACATTTTTCATCAGAGGGAGCTGGACCTTGTAAAATGCTTGAAATATGACCTTTAAAACAGACTGTTACCAGTTACCGTCCGTAGGGAGTTCATAAGCGGCTGTAGAAAGGACTCTATTCAGTTGTTATCAAAGCAATGTTCTTGTTGGGCAATAAATCTAGCTGAAAATGCTTCTGTGGTAGCTTTTTACCACTAAAATACCAAATGGTCTTTTCTGTCCTGTTCAGTGCTATTAAATACTGCCATATCTATGAAATATATAAAGGACTCATGATTTTTTTCCCCCTTGCCTATTCCCCGAAGTCTCCTTGAATTACGTTGATATGTTGTCAGTAATTCCAGCTACACAAGGCGTTAGTCATTCTGCGGACAGTGTTTCAGGGCAGATAGCGCTGTCAAACATTTCTTGAAACTTTACAGATCTCTGCATTGTGTGTTATTGTTGCCTTACCTGGCTCGACAAAATACCGTCTTCATAGGGTGGATTCTGGTTTTTCACTTTCGGTGTTTTCCACCAACGCTGGCATGAAGGTGCTATCAGCTGAAGGTTGGCAGCTGCATAATTTTATTTTTATCCTGTCATCTCAGTACTTCAATGAGTAAACAATCTGTGCTGCACGGAGAATCGTTTGGCTGTTGAGCCCGTAACCTGTCTCATCTTTCGCAGGAGAATCCGGAATTTGACTTGCATTTTGACAAAGTGTACAAATGGGTTGCAAGCAGCGCGGTGGAAAAGAACACCTTCATTTCGTGTATCTGGAAACTCAATCAGAGATATCTTAGGAAGAAGATTGACTTTATTAACGTTAGTTCACAGCTTTTGGAAGGTAAATTTCTGTAACTGTATGTAAAGCATAAAGTTTAGTAATTATTGATGTAACATAGGTATACTAAAAAAAAAAAAATCTTAATCCTGATGGTTTTTTCCTGTTCAATTTTGTTCTTTTGCATTTTCTAAGTCTTCAGATAAACACAGTAACTAGATAACAGATTTTCTGTTAGAGAACTGAGACAAAATACTTCATTAATGGAGTTCTAAATCTTGATAAGCTGATTGTATTTCTAAGACATACTGTTTCTTAAACAAAATCTACCTGCAAGATCTGGTAGGTCTAAATGTGTAATCAATCTGCTTTTGTTCCCATTTGAATTTCCCCTGAATTAGAAAAATGCTTTAAAAAGTGGCACTTTAGTAGCATGCTAAACGTTATATGAGGTTTTATATGAGATTTCTAGTTTATAAACTGTGAAGCATGTGTGAAATTCTACTGGATCCTACTACAGTTTGTGACTGATTAGTTGCTAAGAAGGTGTTGTATCTTGTTTGCTCATGCTGTGTTACGTATTTTTACTGCCACGTTATCTTTAAATAGTTACATTTTTTTTTTTAGTAAAGCCTAGTAGGTAAGCATATCTCGTGTTGAGTCTCTCAGAAGTGGCTGAACTTGATATTAGATACTAGACTGGCTTGTGAGGAAGAATGTGAAATAGAAATATAAAACAGGCAGGATGGCGTTTCTGTAATGTGGTGTTGACTGAAATTTGCTTTTAACCAACTTCTTAACTTTTCAAGTTCGTGCAATAATAAAAGATTCAAACTTACTGCCACTGAAAAGCATACGCACTGTTCATGCTTTGTCTAGCTAACATTCTCTGCTTCCTTTCCTCTGCTTTTCCATACCTTTTAATTCTTCAGAACTGCCTAAAGTTGCAGAAGGTGCGTAACACCTTTTTCCTTTATTCTGCTTTGTAAGCAATTTTTCTTAAATAATATGCTTTTTCTTTTAAAAAAAAAAAAAGAGTGCTTTGGATAGCTTAGGAAGTTGCTAGAGATAAGAGATGTTTCACATGTCCTACGTGTTTTCTGGCTGGACTGCGTTAATGTTCAGTAAATCGTTTGTCAGCCTGTGAATGGCTTGTTGAATTCAGTAAGCACTGCCATGAGAAATCATAGCTCATGAAAACGTTGTTACATAATTTTCACTTATCTCAGTACCGATTGTCCTGCTGTGAAACTTACCTTGAGCATCAAGATATTTTTTTTTATTTATTCAGTGATCTATTTCTTAATGAACTTTAGTATGTTTCCCTTATGCTCTCTCTACCAAATGAAAGAGTCTAACTTCTACTGAACTTCTGCTAGTGTAATACACTGATATATTCTGATCTTGATTACCAGCGTGACAGGTGAATAAAGGGAGACAGCATGTCCCTTTGTACATGCAGTAGAGGAAGGTGGCTCCTTGTATTTTGTTTATGTTGTGTAATTTGGGAAGCATCACTGTTGGGAACCAGTTCTGGGAATCTTTATAATAAAGCCCATGGAAGACTGAGACTTGAAAAAAAGTGTATGTAGGTAGCAGGTGTTTGCTATGAAAGTTGTTTAATGGATTAGTTTACTTAAAGATAGTGGAACATACTTAAGTACTCTTAAAATGCTTGTGACTTTCCGCACTTGATAATGTGTTTTATTTCCCTTCTCTACATAAGAATCCGTTCCAAGTGGAGAGAATCAAAGTGTAGCAGGAGGTGATGAAGAAGCTGTCGATGAATACCAGGAGTTAAATGCAAGAGAGGAACAGGATATTGAAATAATGATGGAAGGGTGTGAATATGCTATTTCTAATGCCGAAGCCTTTGCAGAGAAGTTGTCGAGAGAGCTACAAGTGCTAGACGGGGTAAACATTTCTTCTAACGTACAGCATGTTGACATGTTGAACTGTTTTCATTGACACTGACTACGTAGCGTACTTTGAAAAGGTAGCTAACATATTCTGCCACATATTTAAATATAAACATATATCTGCTCCTAAGCAGAGCTACATCCTCTCTATTATCAGATTTTAAAGATCTTCAGCTTTGCTCTTTACCTTCCAGACCTTCTGGGTTGAGTCGCAAGCTTTCAAATGAGGCATTGAGAAGAAAAAATGGAGGCGTTCTGCACATACCTTTCTTGAAGGCAGGGGTGCAGGGAGAGAGAGAATAGATGTTCATGTCCATGGATGTGAACCGTTACACCTGAAATACTACTCTGTGTAACTGGGAAACTGGCTTAGTCTAATGGTGTGGCAATATTTGGCTGTCAGAAACAGTACCATATTGTTTGCTATTTTGCTTTTTAAACAACCCAACATTCTAGAGGTCACTTGAAAAAAGAGATTGTCAAGTTCGATGTTTCTCTTATATTTTGAAAACGGCTGTTACTATAGAGATCATAGGATCATTAAGGTTGGAGAAGACCTCGAAGATCATCAAGTCCAACTGTCGAAATCTTGCAACAGAAAATGTGATCTCATTATCTAAGCTGTTTTTCTGGAACTAAAAATGTTCCAGTATAGAAGGGATTATTGTTTGGGGTTTGGTTTTGTGCAGATCAATACTGGAATTCTAAGAACTTCAGCAAAGCTTTGGTTTTGTATCTTTTCTTTATGAAATAAAGAAGTGTCAGACTGAAGGACTGCTGTGTTCAATAACATTTTGAATGAGAAGTACTACAAGCTTACATGGTTTTATCTCTTTCTTCAGGCATTTTGGAAAGTGTTTATCTGACAGTAATGGAGACAGAAGAGATAGCAGAATGCTTTTGAGATACAAAAATGTCTCTTAAAATGTTCTGGCTTAATTTTCTGTACAGGCAAATATCCAGTCGATTATGGCCTCGGAGAAGCAGGTGAATATCTTGATGAAGTTGCTGGACGAAGCTCTAAAGGAAGTTGACCAAATTGAGCTAAAGTTGAGCAGTTATGAAGAAATGCTTCAGAGCGTGAAAGAGCAAATGGATCAAATTTCAGAGAGCAACCACCTAATCCATCTCAGCAACACAAATAATGTGAAGCTGCTGTCAGAGATAGAGTTCTTGGTGGTAGGCATTTTTATTGTGTTTTTTTATGGTTGTTTGTCAGGTATAAAATTCTTTGAGGGTGCTACCCTCTTTAGCAACCATATATGAGGTTAATTTAAAATAGTAAGTTTATTTTTCTGTTTTATTATTGCACTAATTTCAGTAAGTTTTTATAGTGATGGAGTTATATTTATCATTCTTGGTTCAGCAGCATAGCAGACTAACCTGCTTATGGATAAGCACTGGAACAGACTGCCCAGGGAAGTGGTGGAGTCACCACCCCTGGAGGTATTTAAAAGACATGTAGACGTGGCACTTGGGGACATGGTTTAGTGGTGGACTTGGCAGTGTTAGGTTGGCGGTTGAACTGGATGATCTTAAGGGTCTTTACACATCTAAATGATTCTGTGTTTCTATTCTATGAAAATACTTTCTGTTATTTTGTAGAATCACATGGATTTGGCTAAAGGTCATATAAAGGCCCTTCAGGAGGGAGATCTGACGTCTTCTCGAGGCATTGAGGCCTGCACTAATGCAGCAGATGCCCTTCTGCAGTGTATGAACGTAGCTCTTCGTCCAGGTAATGTTTTTGTTAGACTACAGTCTAACAAGATTTATTATAGTAGTGCCTCTACTGTATGTGCCCTTCCAATTAGTCTCAGATTTTGGTTCTGTAGATTGAGGGAATTGTGACCTCTGATCCTTTTGGTTCCCACGTACGATATATTACTATATATTTTTACTATATATTTTGTACTCTGTGAAGTCCTTTTTTTTTTTTTTAGGACATGATATGCTTCATGCAGTGAAACAGCAGCAGCAGCGGTTTAGTGACTTGCGTGAGCAATTTGCACGGAGGCTTGCCAGTCATTTGAACAGCGTATTTGTTCAGCAGGTATTATTTCTTACTATTTTACATGAAATTTTCAGTCACAAACTTCTCCTGAGAAGAAAACCAATCCACCTAAAATTGGACAAATTCTGTGATGTAATCAGTAAATGAATGGACTGCTAGAGACATTTCAGCCAGAGATACTACTGAGCGTACCAGACTCCACTTGCCTACAGACGTCTCTTACGTTCAAAGAACCCCACCTCTCTTTAGTGGGTTTGCTATCTGAATTAAACGCATTGTGTGATATCTAAGGATTTATTTTAATTGTAAGGCTTGATTAATTGAGGAAAAAAAGCAGTGCTTTTGTTTTTTTTTTTTTAAGGGTGTCAGAGGCTGAGAACAGTGGAGTTCTTGCTGTCTGAACTTCAAGGGCCATAAAAAACCCCAAAACATACAAAGTGAACTGTCTAAACCTTACTTTTGAGAACTAACTTGAAATATTCAGAAATCATAGTCCTGAGACTGTTTCCTAAAGTCTGGATGTCTTTTTTAGCATAATTTTTTTTAATTTCTGTATTTTTTTATCTCCAATCTTGGTTTACTCAGACCCTCCTTCAACTCTGTAACAGGTCCTGCTATCTTTCAGTTCCAGTGAGTACATCAGGTTTGATACAGGCTTTTCTAACTGATTTTTCTGAGCTTGACTTACCTAACTAGCAGCTGCATTTTTGGCTTTACAAAAAGGAATTTATCTTACCAGTTGCAGAGCATTAGACTTAACGCCCCTTCTCAGTTCCGTTCTTTTTATCAGCGCTCAAGCTTTGTTTATCTGTTTATGAGCTAACATTCCTCTGATGTGAGCTCCAGAAATTGCTAAGAGACAGATCGAGATGGAGGGAGGAAAAATATTTTCAGGAAATTGTAATATGTGTACTGTACAGATACAGCAATTGTGTGAAATTGTAATATTTGTAAATAAAAAATAATTCGGTTTTTATACATCTTAGTGCAATCAAAGCTTTAGAAGTTTTTGTTTTTATGTGTTAGACTGTGTGCAGAAAATGGAATAGAGTTTTGCTGCATAATTGTGTAGAAAATTGCATTTCAGAGTACAAGCCTGGCTTTCTATGGCAAAGATAAGTGCTTCCTACGTTTTCTTCACTTCATGGAAGAATTCCAGTTCTGCAGCATTTTAAACTTTTTGCCTTTAGTTTCTGTTTTTAAGAGGGTAATGTTTCTCCTGTTACTTTTTGTATTTTGAAATACTGAGCGCAGACAATGTGTCCGGCCTCTAAATGAGCAAGTAGAAGCTACATTGTGTAAGCCCTCTGTAAATGCATTCACAAAGTGGGAATGAAAGTGGTTGTTTAACAGAACGCCTTTTCTGAGGATTTTATTTTTTGAAATGGTAAGAGATTATGATTACTCTGTAATACTACGTGTAGGAGATCCAATACTTCTACAGAGACTTTTCAGTGCTATTGAGAATGCTGTTACCAATTTGCAATTTTTTTTTAATTTTTTTTTTTAAATGCTGGTAGTAATAGTGGCCTCACATTGTATTTCATATAAACTTGCCCTCTGAAAAGTTTTGGCTTGCTGTTAGCTGTGAGGTATTAATCAGCAGATAAAAAATATGACCTTGCTGCAAGGTTAAGCAGGAAGAATTCGTTAACTGCAAGAGGTGAACCTCTGCAAAGCCTTTTTGCTTGTTATGAAAGAAAAAAAGAAGTTTGTATACTTCATTTTGAGGTACAGATCGAAGTGTTGGAGATAAAACAGACTTTTGTATTATCTTACTAAAATGACCGTGTTTTATTAGTCTGATGAATAGAATATAGCAATTTCTCAGTCCCATGTTTTTTTGAGAAGTCTAACTGGAATACTTTGTTACCTGTAACATCTGAAAAGTTGCATTATTTGTTTAGAATGTTTCTTTAAAAAACAATCAAAGCACTTCAGAAAACACTAAGGCAGAAAAAGATTTCTAAATTAAAATGGCAACTGAAAGCAGGGTGATGTCTAGGCAGCTGCTAATACAAGCAAGACATGTACTGATTTGGAACTCATTAGATGGAAAACCAAAACTGCGTTGACATTTCAGCCAAAATATTATTGTCTTAGAAGTATGAAATTGTGTTTTCTTTGAAAAGGAAACAAACCCAATGCTGTGATGCAAACTACTATTGTAAGTTAATAAGGTGCTTCATCTCCTTTACATTAAAATAAGTCTTAAAAATTTTAAACAGAAATGCAACTTTGGATTGCTGTTCACTGCAGCGTGAAAAAACTGTTTGTAGTAACCGTTACTAACAGTTGGTGTAGTTGTCTTTATTGTGTCCTAATAATTGATTAACCATACTGTGTGTCTATAACTTTTTTTTTTTAGCAATCACATTCATCATTTAATTAAAAGGCAACTCTGGGCTTTCTGCCTTTGAAATATGAAATAGTTTGAAGCTTTGAAACTATGAAAAAGTTGAATAACAAGCTTGCAGTACCATGTGGTAACGGTTAGCATAAAGGTGTATGTAGAGGAAGCCTGTTAATTAGATGGATGCCTAGAAGCTCCATAATCTTTTGGAGCAGACTTGAGCAGGACATAATTTAGGACAACCAGGATGATTAGTTGTGTGGAAAAGTTGGCTTGGAGAGAGAAATTTTATCTTGGGAGGGGATTTGTCATCTAGCTTTATGAAGAATGCGAATACTAAACAAAAATAAAAGTTGTGTGTAGTACAGGGACATGAATAAAATTGCTAGATGAAAGAAGCAATAAATAGCTGATAGCTGAGTATTTCCTAGCAGTAATATGAACTGGCTTTTGGACTGGCTTAGTTGAAGACAGCTGTGAAAGTCACCAGGTAAATTACCTTAAATTATAATGAGCCTGAACATTAAAATGCATGCTGTAGGAATGCTGCACACCAGGGGATAGGAGAGAGAACCATAAATGGTTTTCCATATCTAGTTTTTATAAAATATTTGCTGAAAATATTTGCTGTATGCCTGCCCAGAAGTACACACAGTATCGAGCATGACCTCAGAAATCACAGCAGCTGCGCTGTGGCTGATGCTTGGTGGGATTCCAGTGCCAAATTACGTGTTGCAATAAATACACTTTACGAAGTTAGGTTTTTGTTGGAATCAGATGACAAGATTGCTTTTACAAGGGAGATTAACAGTGTGACCCTTCCCCATTGTCTGTGAGAATAAATGAGTGAAGTTGTCTAGGACTCGTTTCTTTGGGTCCATTTGTGTCTCTGCTTGTGTAGTTAAGAGAACGGGACTTAAAGTAAGTGCATGTTCATGCTGGATACAAAAAAGAATTCCAGCTTTATTCAGAAGCTGGCATGTTTGCATTGTGTTAGTTAGTAATGGCTAGTCTTTTACAAATAATACCAAGACTGGTATTGTCATTTTTTTTGAAACAAAGTCTGTGAATGTTTGGTGGAAGCTTTTAGGGCTTGACTGAAACTGATTAGTGCCCAATACAATAGAGAAGGATGAGCCAAAGTTGCTTTAGTTTTGACTGTGTGATCCAAACTGGCTTCTGTTCCAACCTGAAGACTTGCAGAAGCAGTTTTTAAACTGTATAGCCTATTTTCTCTTTTTTCACTTGAATACTTTCTCTTACCGAGGGTCACGATCAGAGCTCTACTCTCGCCCAGCACTCTGCTGAATTGACGTTGCCCAATCACCATCCATTTCACAGAGATTTACTTCGATACGCTAAGCTGATGGAGTGGCTCAAGAACACAGATTATGGAAAATACGAAGGGCTAACAAAGGTCTGTGAAGTGCTCAAATGATGCTAGAGAATGTATATCATACACTATTTTTGAGAGTCAGAAGAATTACCTCTGTGTGTGTCTATGTGCATGTCCTTTCAATATTCCTTTTCTATTAAGTTTAATTCACTGCTCCTCTGTTCTTGTTCCTCTTTGGAACAGGAAACTTCAATTTTTGGCATCTGTTGTATCCTGTGTTTGTTTTTTTTTTCTCCAAGATTATATGTCTCTCTTCTGAAGTATCATAAGATAATAATATCTATGTGAAGCAGGTTTGCCGTTTTACAGTCTAGTAAGAATAATAATTAAGCTATTTTCATGTTGATGTGCTTATTGCTTATGTGATAGCTTCATTGCAAGAGGCCTTCATTTCACTTGGGAATATCAAAAACTTCAGAGGTCTCTTGTAAAGCAGATATATATAAAGCCAAAATGTTTTTATTTTATATGTAACTTTTAACTACCTTGTTTAAAACTGACATGGAGTGAAAAAATTACTACATAAGTGTAGAAAATGTTTAGACAGAAATCAAGGGAAAGTTAGCCTGTACAGAGCAAGTCGTCTTTAATGAAAGTACTGTTGTTCTTAAAAACTCAACCATGGAGGATTTAAATTACTCTTAAAATGGCTTTGAAATAGTTGTTCTTTTGCCTTCAGTGTAAGGCAAATAGTCAATGAATGGTTGACATTTTTGTGATCTTTTAATTAAAAAATTGGGATACTTATGTGTAATAAGCAACAATTTTGAAGAACGTAGGAAAAAATTCTTGGGTGATCTTTGTAACCTTTGTACTAAAAATCTAAGCAAAGCAGATAATCTTCAAACTTAATTTCAGTTGTCGTGCCTCATGTCTTTTTAAAACTTGAGCTTGTTTTTGGCACTGTTGCAAACAAATGATTTTGGGACTGACTGAAGCTTGTAGTAAGTTGGCACAGAGTTTGTGCACCCCAAAGTTTTCTGGTCTTTTGTTTCCCTTGTAAAAATAGCAGTACGGGAGGTCACGTACTCAGGAAGATGTGAAGATGTGTAGGAATGGCATCCTGTTTGCTTTTTCTGGGCATAGTAAGAGTCTGGTAAAAGAGGCTGCAGAGAAGGGTGCTGAATTCTGTCCGTTCTACCCTTGAACTGAATTCTGTGATGCTCTGCCACTAGCAAGCCTATTTGTATGCACTACATTGCGTATCTTTCATTATGGAGGAGGAGTAGCAGTTTCTGATCGATCCTCAATGAACTCACTAGGAAAATTAGTGTGACCAGCTTAAATACCATGAATATATTTTTGTGCATGCTACGTAAATATATAAATACAGATACAGTCCAAAACAGTTTGTAATTTAGTGGAACTTACGTAGTTGCTGCTTTTGTTGGTTTTTAATATCTATTGAACTGTAATAGAACAAAGTGAATATGTATACCTGTTAACTAACTTTACTTTTTTTTGTTTTTTAAGAATTATATGGATTATTTATCACGACTATATGAAAGGGAAATAAAAGATTTCTTTGAAGTTGCCAAGATCAAGATGACGGGCACAACTAGAGAAGGAAAAAAGTTTGGTAAGCTTCCAGGAGGCATATATCTTGCTTGGAGTCTTACCATTTGCTTATAAAGACTCATTACAACACCTTGGGCAAATTTTAAAATGGTGTCACATTCTTTATTTTTGGCAAGATGGAAGAAGTTGGATGAAAAATACAGTTGGCAAAACTTCTGAATTTCACAAGGCCAAAATAGCACAATGGAAATCTTGTGAAATCGGTCAAGATACAAGGATAAAATATTATATTTTTCAGATTTTCAAATCTGCACTCAGTTTTTAATGAACTACCAACTATATTTTATTACTTGACATATTCTGCTTTATTGCTGGAACAAATCTGAAAAATAAGCTCTTGTAATTAAAGGAAGATTGGGCAGCACATATGTGTATTCCTTCTGCTACTACTTCTGCCTTTAATAAGTTTTGGGTGGATTTTGGAGAAGCTAATTCTGCCTGAGGAAACTTGTGTATTTCATTGTTTTCAGTGGGATTTACCTGCGTAGTCTGAGACTAGAAATCATACTTTGTTGTAGGCCTTTCTGTTTAAGGGGGCATGTATTCCTGCTGGGGTTAAATAGTCTAATGTCAGTATGGAAGTGAAGCTTTGTTAAAAAAATAATCTGAATACTTGGAAAGCAACAGTGATATAGGTGTATTTGTATATTGGCTATTCTGTATTTTAAAGTGCGCTGTTTCAAAACTTGTTTAAAATATAAATATTTGCCACATTTCACCAGTTTCCAGGTTATAAATTCAGAAACGATGTGCAGCTTTAACTAGTACATTCTGTTATGCCTATTTTGGGTCCTGAACTTCGGCTTTGAAGTAGAGAACAGAAAAAAGTAATGACAGGAAGAAAGGAGGAGAGTGGTGAGTGTGACTGAGGGAGGGGGAAGCTGGAAAGAGAAGTCTTGGCAAGCGTGGACATGGAGAGCAAGTGGTGCCATAATGTGTCAGAACAATTAAATTCATAAGTATTGAAAAAGAGTTGGGGCTGTTCAGCCTGGAGAAGAGAAGGCTCCAGAGTGACCTTAGAGCAGCTGCCAGTGCCTGAAGGGGCCTACAGGAAGGATGGAGAGGGGCTTTTCACAAGGGTGTGCAGTGATAGGACAAGGGGGAATGGCTCTA
>Ga0181612_139628_pt1 | contig 16704 bp, 16 predicted proteins | sample HoacroProtozoa21_FD_119630 | JGI IMG/M metagenome (GOLD analysis project Ga0181612, IMG submission 119630) | Hoatzin crop microbial communities from Cojedes, Venezuel. Combined Assembly of Gp0051906, Gp0051904, Gp0051908
ATACTGGAAATTTAGAAGTAAAAAGATAAGAACACTCCACTCGCAAACGTGTCCCGCGAAACCCCGCTTGTAAAAATTACAACGTAGAAGGATTCGAGGCGACCCCGCATTGTGGGAGCCGAGAAGCCGTTAAACGGAGTGTAATTTTTACGCTCGCGGGTTTTGCGCAGTTGCGATGGAGTTATTCTTATCTTTTTACTACATGAATAATTCGCTATATTTTTTCGCTGCCGTTTCTGGTTTTCCGTCAAAAAGAATTGAACCATTTTCGAGCAGAATCGCTCTGTCGCAAAACTTGCGAACATTATCCATATCGTGTGTTACTAAAATAATCGTCTGTTTTCCTTTAAGCGAAGCAAAATATTGATTGCATTTTTCCTGAAAAGCCGCGTCTCCGACCGCAAGCACCTCGTCGAGTACAAGGATATCCCCGCGCGCCCGAATCGCAATCGAAAATGCCAGCCGCACCTGCATTCCCGAAGAATAATTTTTCAACTTCTGATTCATAAACGGCTCGAGTTCCGCAAACGTCACAATTTCGTCGTACATTTTTTCCATTTCCGAGTTCGAAAACCCGAGCATCGCGCCGTTCAAGAAAATATTTTCACGCCCCGTCAGCTCCGGATTAAATCCAACCCCGAGCTCGATAAAGGGAACTAAAGTCCCCCGAATTTTAATCTCTCCCGAATCCGGCACATAAATTCCAGATAAAATTTTAAGCAATGTCGACTTTCCCGAACCGTTTCTTCCGACAATTCCAAGAAATTGACCCCGTGGAATTTCGAGCGAAATATCTCGTAAAACTTCCTGGATTGTGTATCCTTTAACTCCGCGCAGTCTATTGAAAATCGCTTGCTTAAGCCCCCATGCTCGCTCCGTCGGCAATTTAAATGATTTTGATAAATGCGAAACCGAAATCGCGACCTCAGATTTTTTTCGCAATCCGCTTTTTTTCTTATGTTTGTTTCCCGAATCCTGAACTTGCCTCGAATTCTTTTTCATCTAAATCTCCTCCGCAAAATATTTCGATTTTTTCCGGAACGTAAGTCCGCCAACAACCAAAACTAAAACCACAATCAAAATCGGCACAAAGCCGACGAAAACTGAACCCGTCAAACTCCACAAAGTCGCCGTGTCTGAAGTTACGAGACACCACCGGATATCTTGCAAAACCTGTGCGATCGGGTTCATCATTAAAATTTTCGCGACAAGCGGCGAGTATGAAACCACCATCGAAACTGGATAAATCACCGGAATCGCATAAAACAGCGCCTGCATCAAAACTTCCCAAATGCTCGACACGTCCCGGAATTGCACATTGAGCGATCCTAAAAACAGGGAAAGCCCGAACGAGAGCAGATATAATTCAAAAATCAAAAGCGGTACCAAAAGCCACGTCCACGAAACCGACACTCCCGAAACTAAGGCGAAAATCACCACCACGACAAGATTAATCGCCAAATTTATTAGCGCCGTCGTTGTCGCCGAAAGTACAATAATCCATTTTGGAAACGAAATTTTTCGCATCAAATCCGAGCGGATAATTAAACTTTGAATCCCTTGTCCAGTACATTCTGTGAAAAAATTCCAAATCACCGTCCCCGTCATCAGGTATACTGGATAATGCGGGATTTCCGCTCCAAATCTTAAAAACTTCGCGAACACTAAATACAAAATTCCGAACATCAGCATCGGCCGGAGAATCGCCCAAAGATACCCCAAGACCGACCCCTGATACCGCAACTTAAAATCCGTCTTCGTAAGCTCCAAAAGCAAAATCCGATTCCGTCGATTAAACACCCGCAACATATACTCATTATACCAGACAAACTAATTTATCCACTAAAATTAGTTTGACTCAACCATTAGAGAGATTAGATTAATAACCATTTCAAGTTGCACCAAATCCTTCCGGTCAATCGCAGAATTATCATTCGGTTTTCCAATTAAAATCTGTCCAAACGCCTCTCCGCGCGAATTCCGAAGTTCCGCAATCGCCCCGATTTTATATCGCTCGCAAATATACGTCACCGGCTGTGTGAAATCTTGCCAAATATTATTCGTCGCGGACGGTAGAAGTGTAATCTGATACAGCTCATCTTTCGTCAAAATCCGCTCATTACTACTATAGAGTTTTCCATTCACAAGAAAACCGATGTAGCTAAAATGCATATTTTTCGCCACGAACGCCGCGAGCTCCGGCAAATTCACTTTTTGCCCCGCGATTTTATTCAATTTACGCACGATATATGAGAGGTCAACACTGTCCTTCTGAACCAGTCGTCTGAGGTAATCTTGCATATTCTCCATCATCGGCAAAATCAACATCGTCGCCGTAATCAAAAGGAAATTCAAGAGAAAGAACAACATTTCCGAGTTCGGCACTTCGCGATAAACTACATACGTCACTGAGAAAAATCCCATATACACAATCGCCATCGTGCACGCGACGATAATGTAAGACATCACGTTCAGCCAATAATAAGAGAACGACACGATTTTATACCTGAGTACCGAAATATAATATGCAATCATCGGCGACGCAATAAAGATTGCGCCGAGGTAAATAAACCGGTATGTCAAAGTAATCGGCAAAATCAGATCTGTTAAAATCGCCACGAACGAACAAAGTGCCGTCCCGATAATCAGTGTAATATATCCGTAGCGCAATTCTTTAATAAAGCTCTGAAGTAGTTTTCGATACAGCGAAACATAAATTAAAATCGTCGAAACAATAAACGCCGCCGCATAGCCCCAGTACCACCAGCCGTTTACGAGTTTGATCGTATTGTCGTTCAGCTGTAAAATAATCTCCGTGTATGCGAGCCCCGGGTCGTAGAGAAACGAGAGTAGGAAAAACACGCTCACGAAGAAGAAAAACACTCCAAATCCAGTCATTGCTTTATTATGCGCGACATGAAGCAAGAAAAACGCACACATAAATAGCGGCGCTCCATAAATCCCCACCGCCACAATCGGTGCCACCTCTGTCGCCGTCTCTGGTAAATTCAGGAAAATTCCAATCGAAGCCACCCAGATCGCCGCAAATGTCGTCGCAAGCAGAAAGAAAAAACTGCTCGTCCGCTCACCCTTTTTCGAACCCGCAAAAAACGTAATCCCCGAGGCGAGTGCAAGCAGAGCCACCACTATCGAACAGATTAAAACTAATTGCATTTTGTTGACCTGGTTATGGTTAAATTATAGTGGATTTTGTGCGGAAAAGCAATATTAAAACTCGAAAAACTATATTAAACCTTTCTCGGATACAAACTCTGTACATCTCAAACTCTAAGTCTATGATATAATAAACTTAATGCGGAGGAATACAGGAATTTTATTCAGGTTCTTCCTGATGGTGGGCGACGTGATTGCAATCGTCGTCTCTTTTCTCTTTGCCTATTTTATTCGCACTCACATCGACTCCCGCCCCTATTATTTCGCCGCCGAGCCTTGGAAATTCATCGGCATTATTGTCATTTTGCTCCCAGCTTGGTTGTTTATTCTGGCTACCCTCGGTCTTTATTCCCGTGAGGTCGCCCTCTCTCGCTCACACCTCCCTGAGATCTCCCGTCTTCTTGCCGCCTCTCTAATCGGCGTGATGTCGATTATCACTTTCGATTTTTTCCTCGGTGGAAATTTATTCCCAGTCCGCCTGATTGCTGCTTATGCTTTTATTATCTGCTTCGTCATCCTCGTTATTAACCGTACCATAATTAAGAACATCCGTCGACTTGTTTTACGGAAAAATTATGGTCTCGAAAAGGCAATTATCATTGGTAATAACCCGATCACGACTCGCCTGATTTTACAACTTGCGAATTTCCCAGAGGAGGGGTATAAAATCGTCGGTATTGTCGCGGGAAATAAATATGTCCCGAAAGATTTTCGAAAAAAGCAATATAACTCCTTAAAAGATGCCCTAAAAAAGACAAAGGCTGACGTGATCTTTCAAACCGACGAACGGGGAACTGAATATGTTTATAAACAAGCGGTCTCGCGCCATATGCTCTACTTTTTCGTCCCATCCGAGGCGAGTTTGTCTCAAAAAATGGGCAACATTAATCTTATCGGTGGTATCCCGACGATTTTAGTTAAAGTAACGCCGTTAATGGGGAATGCAAAAATCGTAAAACGTGCAATGGATATCATTCTCGGTGGTCTGCTTGCGTTTTTTGCATTGATTCCGTGTGCGATTATCACGATTTTGCAGAAAATTTTCGACCCGGACAGTCCTGTTTTTTACGCCCAAATTCGCCTTAGTCGCTTTAATCAGAAAGTTAAAATTTACAAATTTCGCACCATAAAAACAGAATATTCCGCGCTTACTCCTGAAGAGGCTTTTCTGAAAATGGAGCAGGAGGGAAAGATAAAAAATGCTGAGAAAATGATTAAAAAATATCGCGAAAATGGGGATTTTCTAAGAGAAGACCCGCGGATTACGAAGTTTGGAAAATTCTTACGCAAAACTTCTCTCGATGAACTGCCTCAGTTATTTAACGTAATCAAAGGCGATATTTCTCTCGTCGGTCCGCGCGCTCTCGTCCCCGGGGAACTGAGAAATTACGGCGATCGCTCGCTTCTCCTCTCTGTTAAATCCGGTCTCACCGGTCTCGCTCAAGTTTCCGGTCGTCGCGACCTTACTTTTGAGGAACGCCGCGCCCTCGACCTCTATTATGTCCAAAACTGGTCCGTCGGCTTTGATCTGAAAATTCTTCTCCGTACTGTCTGGGTGGTAATCACTGAGAGGGGTGCAAAATGAAAGTTGCAATAGTTGTGGATTGGATAATGGAAATAGGTGGAGCTGAACAGGTGCTATCGCAAATATGCAAAATTTATCCAGAAGCAGTAATATATACATCTCAGTGTGATAAAAAAATAAAAAAAATCTATAAAAATCAAATAGAGGTAGGACGACTTAATATTTTGCCAAAAAATCTCCGCCGTTTTATCGCCCCCCTGCGTCAAAATTATTTCAGAAATCTCGGTCTCAGCAACTATGACCTGATTATCTCTGTCACCGGCTCCGACGCTAAGTTTGTTAGAACTGGCAAAAACACTCTCCACCTCTGTTATTGCCACGTCCCAACGCAATATTATTGGGGCAAATCCGAAGAATACCTCAAGAACCCTGGTTTTGGCGTCCTGAATTTTCTTGTTCGCCCCATTTTTAAAGTGCTTTTGCCAAAACTTAGGCAGAAAGACCTCTCCGCTTCGAAAAATCCAGACAGCTTCATTACAATTTCAAAATACTCACAGCAGGAAATTAAGAAATATTATCATCGTGATTCAATCATTATCCACCCTCCGGTCAATACGGAATTGTTCAAAAATGCATTCAAAAATCGTGATAAATTCTTAAAAGAGTTCACAAAAATCTCCCTCGACCCTGCGTGTCAAAACCCGCTAAATAACAGGGAAATGAGACCAATTTTTACACCCCATGTGGAAAACTACAACACAAGAAAAGGGAAAAGTCAAACGGTGGAAAACTATTACAACAAAATAAAAAATGAAAAAAGTCAAACAACGCAAAACCCACACTACGACACAAAAATTGATAAAATGCAAATGACAAAAAACGAACACAAAAGTTGTTCAATTCCACAGTCGGTGGAAAACTCTCTGAATCCTGTTCGGTTTTTAGTAAAAAACAAGGGTAAAATCTCAATGACTGATAGATCCATATCTATTGTGCAATTTCTTATTGAAAACAATTTAACTCCAGGTAATTTTTACATCAACTTTTCTCGCCAAGTCAACTGGAAGCGTCTCGATCTCGTCGTCGAAGCTTGCGTAAAAACTGGTCGAAAGTTACTTCTAATCGGCGATGGACCTGAACAAAAACGTTTAAAAAATATCACCAGACGAATTTTAAGGTCGAATAATTCCCTTGTGAAATCTGAGAAAAATACCAAAAAAACCACCACAAAAAATCCAAACACTAATAGTTCCCCCGTCGTCTTCTTAAGCTCCCAGCCTCAAGAAACTTTGGCTGAGTTTGTAACTTTGGCAAAAGCTTTTATCTTCCCGAGCGAAGAACCGTTCGGTATTGCCCCGGTCGAGGCGCTTGCCGCTGGCTGCCCAGTTATTGCTTATGGTAAAGGTGGCGCAAAAGATTATATAATGGACGGTGAAAACGGTATGTTTTTTCACGCTCAAACCGTCGATTCCCTAATAAAAACTCTCGATAAATTTGAAGAAAATCCCCATTTTGACAAAAAGAAAATTAGCCGTTCCGCAGAAAAATTCTCAGAAGAGAATTTTAAAAATAATATAAGAAAGTGTATTAATGAAAATATTAAATAAGCTAAAAATATATTTTATATACGTATTACCAGTGATTCTCTATTTTTCCTATCTTCCGAGAATTTTTCTCGGCTCGAACGAGACTATGAATTTCGAGCTTTCTCTCCCGCTAATCTGGCTCGCTCTTTTTACTCTTATCTCTCTTCCAAAATTTAAATTTACCAAAACTTTTTGGCTCGCCTCTCTGCTTCCACTCTACGCTACCCTCTCAATCCTCTGGTCTCCGAACAAACTCCGTGCAATCTTAACTTCAGGGATAATTCTCTGTTTACTTATTTCCATTTTCTCAATCGTCCGCTTTATTCAATCTCTAAAAAAATCTACTCAAACGTCTATCCTCGATAGTTCTCTCTCTACGACTGTACTCACGTTCGGTCATTTTAAAACGATTCTCTTTCGAATTTTTCTCGCCTCGACACTTGTGGTTTGTCTCTTCTGTTGGCTCCAATTTTTCCTAAACCTCGCCGAGCTTAATCTCGGCCTCTGTAAATATTGTGGCAAAGAGATTTTTGGTTTTCCTCACCCGAACGGATTCGCCATCGAGCCTCAATTCATGGGCAATCTCCTTCTCGCCCCCGCGCTCCTCTCCCTGTATTTTCTTGTCCACCAAAAAACACTCAAAAAATCCCCAAAAATCTTCCGACTCCTCTATCTCATCTCAATTTTTATCACCTCCACCCTCTTCCTCACCCTCTCCCGTGGCGCCGTTTATGCTTTTCTCCTCTCTGCTTGTTTAACCATTTTTGTCGAACTCGCCCGCAAAAACCTCAAATCCGCCCGTATCCTTGTTGTAATTTTTACATCACTTTTTATTACTCTTTTCTCTCAAGGCGCTTTCTCCGAACTAAACCACTATTCGTTTTTTCAAGGCGTCTCGACCTCTGTCAGCCAGCTTACAATGGGAAACATCGAAATTCCATACAAAAGCAGGGAAGTAGTAGTTCCCCAATCTAAAAATCTCTCAACAGACGGTTACGCGGAACTTATAATTCCCCAAGTCCCCACAATTTCCTCGTCCCCTGCTTTCACCTCGAACGTCCCTGAATCTACCGACATTCGCATGAAAATCAACTACTACGCTCTCGAAACTTGGGCTACTACCCCTGAAATTACTCTCTTTGGTACTGGTCTCGGCGGTGCTGGAGTAAAACTCTACGAAAATCACAAAGACCTCGGCTCCCCGAAAGAAATCGTCCAAAACGAACCACTCGCCGTTCTCCTCGAGACCGGAATTATCGGCTTTTCTCTGTTAATTCTTAGTATCATAATAATTTTTAAGAAATTACAACTTGAAAAAACGAAAAATAATGTCATAAAAAGCCAAGTCTCAAAATCCAAGTCATCTATTGCCGAACCTCAGTCGTGTATCTTAAAATCTCAACCATTAGCCTCTGAAAAAATCTATCTCCTTGCCCTACTTTTTGCTTATGCTTTCTCAATGTTCTTTTTCTCCGGTCTCCCAAACGCGCTACATATTTATTTGCTCCCACCTCTGTTCTATGTTATAATAAGCCAAGATGAAAAAATATATCGAAAACGGAATCCTGAAGATTAAAGAATCTGAGCTGACTGCGAAAACGGTTCGAAAAATCGTCGCTGGTCTCGTCCGTTATGCCGGTAACGCTAAAACGAGTGAATCTGGCGCGGAACTCCCTCTCCAGGTCCTTCTTGGTGGCGACAGGGAGTCCGAGGGTGTAATTTCTCTCTTTGAAGAAGCTCTTGAATCCGCCGGTTGTGAACATGGTAATGCTGGCGAACTCCCGACGGCTGGTCTAAATTTTGCTTTTTTCGACATGGGATTCGACCTTGCGGTGGCAGTTTTTGAAGATGTAAACGAAAAAAATCTCGACGACCCGACTTTTAATATTGAGTTTTTCGAACGTGGCGACCAACTTGGCGGTCTCGAGGCGATTCTCCCCGGTGGCGTGAATCACAAAGGCACCGGCAGTGACGAAAAAGGCACTGACCTGTCTGAAAAAATCAAAAAATTCCCTTACGGTCTCCCAGTTTCTCAAGCTGGCGTGAACCAAATCGAGCTTGCGTTCCAAAGTGATGAAGATTTCCCGACTGCGACCGTCGAGCTTCACGAGGATTTGCACGAAGATGCCGAGGATCGCTACGAATCTCACCTCTTAAATTATCTCAATAAAATCGGTCCCGCGAGCGAATCTGGCGACCTCAGGCAGGAAATCGACCTTACTGGTCTCAAAATTTCCATTATCTCTGAAGATCCTGCAAAATCCGTCGCTGAAAAGGTTTTTACCGCTCTTGGCGCGACCTTGGCGGACGACAATTTCGATCTGAAAATCGATCTCACCCCAGACGGCAGTGATGTGAAAATTAGCTCCAAAAAGTCTGAAATCAACCGTCTCGACGTTCTCGATTTTATCTACTCTTACCTCAATATCACCCCTGATACGAATCTTCTTCGCGTCGTCGACGACAAAATTATCCTCCCGACCGAGCCTCTCCCAGATGGCATCTTACTTTCCCTCCTCATCGCAAAAATCCTCACTCGCGACAATCAAAATTCCCTGATCGCTTTGTAATCTACAGAGGTAAACTCTCCCAAGCTCCTATTCTCTTTCAGGCGTGGTATAATAAACCTATGAATATCTATATCTCTGGAATTTCTGGTACAGGAATGGGACCGCTCGCTCTCTTTGCAAAAGATGCAGGTTTTAATGTTTATGGTTCCGACAAGGCTAAGGGTCTCATCGTGACCGAACTCGACGACGCAAAAATCGACTACGAAATCGGCTCTCAAGACGGCACTTTTCTCAAAAAAAATAACGAGCAACCGCAAAAGACCGCACTGAGACCTACGGCTACTCCAGAGGCTGGCTCCTCCTCTGAAACCGTTGTAAAAAATACAACAGGTAACTTCATCGACTGGTTCGTCTACACCTCTGCCCTCCCTGCAGACCACCCCGAACTCGTTTATGCTCGCGAACACGGCATTAAATGTACAAAGCGCGACGAATTTATTGCTTTTCTGACTGAAAGACTGAACCTCAAAATGGTTGCCGTCGCCGGCACGCACGGAAAAACCACCACAACCTCGATGATAATCTGGGGTGCGAAACAACTCGGTCTAAACGCTGCTTATCTCACTGGTACAAATCTCGGTTTTGCTAAATCTGGAAAATATGAGACCGGCGACGAGTTTTTAATCTACGAGGCTGACGAATACGATCGCAATTTTCTTGCCTATCACCCTTGGCTTTCTGTGATTCCGTTTGTGAGTTACGACCACCCCGATATCTACCCAACAAGGGAAGATTATGATAATGCTTTTTTGCAATTTGAAACTCAAAGTGAAAACGTAATTTTTGGCGACGAGAGTTTTGTCCCGAAAAACCTCGAAACTCCTCATGATTTTATCTCTACTTCCGACTCAAGGCTTACTCTTGCCGGCGAAGTTCGCCGAAAGGATGCCACCCTCGCTCTAAGGGCTTTGCGGTTAATGATTTGCGAATCTGATATTGACCAAAATCATAGCTCTCCCATCCCTCTCGAAAACTCCAACTCGACTCCTGTCGACACCGCTATCCTCGATGATAAAATTGTCGAATCCCTTAATGCTTTCCCTGGTGTTGGACGCCGTTTTGAAAAGTTGTCCGACGGCATCTATACCGATTATGCTCACCACCCAGAGGAAATTAAAGCGACGCTCGAAATCGCTAAAGAAGAAGCCGAAAGAACCGGTAAACAGGGGATTGTCGTCCTCTACGAACCGCACCAGAACTCCCGCCAACACGAAGTTAAAAATGGTTACAAGGACGCGTTTGTTGGTGCGGATAAAATTTTCTGGTTGCCGACATATTTAACTCGCGAAAATCCTAACTTAAAAATACTCACCCCAGCCGATTTTATAAAAGACTTATCTAATAAAGATGCCGCCGAGTCAGCCGAATTAAACGATTCCCTTGCCGATAAAATTAAAAATTACCACGCCGACGGCTATCTTATCTTGTTGCTAACCGCCGGCCCGGCTGATTCTTGGTTGAGAAAGCTGATTAAGTAGGCGGAAAGCTCGGTAGGGCTTACCGCCGGTCCCGCCGACTCTTGGCTCCGCATTCTTGCCGATAATATGATATAATGGTGGTATAACAACAAAAGGAGGTCTATGGAGGCGGCTTTTACGTCATTCATATTTATAATATTTGCAATTTTAATTTTTGTCATCATCCCCGGTGTGCGGATTGTGAACCAGTACGAGCGCGGGATTGTCTTGCGTCTCGGGAAATACTCAAGAACTCTCAGTCCAGGTTTAAGGGTAATTATCCCCTACATCGACAAAATGATTAAGGTCGACGTCCGTACCACTCCGATGGATATCCCGAAACAAGAGGTGATTACCAAAGATAACGTTACTGTAAATGTCGACGCGATTGTCTATTTTAAGGTATTAAACGCCGAAAAAGCGGTTCTCGAAACTACGAATTATACTTACGCAACAAGTACTTTTGCCCAGACTGCACTCCGTGATGTTACTGGTAACTTCGATCTTGATGAAATTTTGAGCAAACGCGACGAAATTTCCGAGAAAATTCGCGAAATTGTCGATGTTCAAACCGACAAATGGGGAATCGATATTGAAAACGTGAAATTGCAAAACATCGAGCTCCCAGCCGATATGAAACGTGCGATGGCGAAACAAGCCGAAGCCGAGCGTGAGCGCCGCGCCGCGATTATCTCTGCCGAGGGTGAAAAATCCGCCGCGAACGCCGTGGCGCAGGCTGCAGATCTCCTTGCGCGCACCCCGGGTGGTCTCAATATTCGTACTTTGCAAACACTCGAGAAGATTTCTTCCGACCCGTCTCAAAAGACCGTCATCATGATTCCAAGCGAACTAATGAATAAATTAAAATAAGTCCCCCCTTGTAAAAAATAACCCCTTGTGAGGGGTTATTTTAGGGCAACGGCTTTCCCCGTACGTTGCGTCGCACCTATATTATAGTATAAGTATTTAAAATTGTTTAGGTTTTTTAATCTTCGCAAATTGCTTTTTTGGAACCATCTCCCAATCCGCTAAAATATCCTCAACTCGCTCAAACACATCTTTCGGTGAATTTTCACCATTCACCTCGCGCACCTCAATTCCGTTCGCTTTTAAAAGTTTGATCATTCCCGTGATATTGCGGTCGTACAAATCTTGTCGCCGTTCGATCGTCGCCCGCGTGTCGTCAACTCGCTTGCGCTCCACCAACCGTTTCCACAGCTCACCCCGTGGAACTCTCAGAATAATTGCGCCGTCGATATCCTTGATTTTCTTATTGTCAACCAGCCACATCAGCTCACGATAGTTTGACGGAAAACCGTCAAGAATAACCTGTTTTTTATGTTTTGTGTGAGCTTCGAGTAAACTACTTAGTCCGAGAGAGTTTATAATTTGGCTCGAGTTGGAATTGCTGACCTTCCCCTGCAACTGGTCAAAAACTTTCGCAAACGTCTCCGCCGCCTCTTTTGCGTCGATAAAAACCGGCATTCCGTGCTTCAAAGCGTAATTAACTTCGCGGTTGTGTAAACTGTGCATTAACTCTTGATACGAAATCCACTCCCAGCCATACTTTTGCTGCAAAAGTTTCCCCTGTACCGTTTTACCCGCGCCTGGCGCTCCAAAAATTGCAATCATCTTATGTTTTTTATTATAACATTTTTATGATAAAATTATAACTACTGGGGGCATAGCTCAGTGGTCAGAGCAGGCGGCTCATAACCGCTTGGTCGCTGGTTCGAGCCCAGCTGCCCCCACCATATCCTCTCCGTTGTAAAAATAACAACTATCATTTTAACCCCTGTCCACCCCTGTAAAATTCAAGAATTTTAAATTTTTCCCTATAAAACCCCTTGACAGAAGATATAAGGTAGCTTAAGATAAGATTATTATCATTTAAGGAGGAATTATGGCCTACGAGCATGTAAACAGCAAAGGCATTACCTATTACTTACACAAATCAGAAGTTGTTCTTCGTGGCGGCAAACCACAGACAATTTATTTCTTTACTAAAGACAAAGAAGGTGGCAAAGGTACTCCTTGCGACTTGCCTGAGGACCGCGAGGTGAACGAGAACCCACGCAACGGTTTCTTGACCCTCAAGAAGAAATAATCCATCTCACAACTTTAATGAAAATCCCCTGCTCGAGTTTTCTGTAGGGGATTTTCATTTCACTTATGCTATAATATTTTTATGAATATCTCTCTTGTCGATTTCTATTCTCGCCTCGGGTCGATTGCAATCATCTTAGCTCTCGGTTTTTTGCTCGGCAAACTTAAAATGATCGACACTAAGGGCAACCGCATGATTGTCAATCTGCTCCTGAATGTGTTTATGCCGGCGTCGCTTTTTGTCGCGTTCCCGACGGAGTTTAACGCCGAAACGGAGAGTTTGTTTTTCAAAGGTCTCGTCGGTGGCACAATTGTGATGCTTGCCTTGATTTTTTCATCGAAAGCAATTTTTAATAAAAAATTCTATAAGGGTGAGCTGCGCTACGAATCGCAATTTGCGCTGATTTTCAATAATGCTACTTTTCTCGGTTATCCCATTATCTCGAGCACGTTCGGCGAGCGCGGAATTATTCCATATTGCGGTTTTATTATCGCGTTCAATGTCGCCCTGTTCTCTTATGGTGTTTATCTGTTTGAGCGGAAAATCACCCCGAAGCTAATTCTCGGCATCTTTAAAAACCCGAATATTATCGCAACGCTCCTTGGAATGGTTTTATTCTTATCCGGGTTGAAACTCCCAGGTTTCGTGATGGACGCTGCGACATTCACCAGTAATGCAACTACTGCGCTTTCGATTATTTGTATCGGGTTTATGCTTTCTCGCGCGAACTTTGTAAAAATCCTCACGAAGTGGCGCCTTACTGTCACGGCGCTGATTCAGCTTATCATCGGTCCAGTAATCACTTTTTTCCTTCTAAAATTCCTTCAATTCCCAGAGGAGGTTGTTACAGTTTGTACGATTATTCAAGCTCTCCCAACCGCGACATCTCTCGGTCTTTTCGCCGCGAAATATAACGGCAACGACATCGAGGCTTCCGAGCTTGTTACCATCTCGACAGTCTTGTCTCTATTTACGATGCCGACAATGGTCTGGCTATTACTGTTACATTAAAATAATATGCTATAATATATACAATGTCTGGGTGGAAAATTTTCAATCGCGAAAGAGGTCAAACTCAAGAAAAAAAGGAGCGCCACTTTTTGCAGTTTGTAAAAAACATTAAAACTTGGCAACTGATTTTAATTTTAATCCCGCTCCTCTTCCTTACCGCGACTTTCCTCCGCTTTGATCATCTAAAAATGAATGAGCTAAAAGAAGCCGTCTACGCTGCCGACGCCGCCGGCGAGGATGAAAACGGCAATCTCCCCGAGGGGGTGGAGCAAAAGTCTCAAGAGGAAATTACGAAAGACATCGAAGAAAAAATGCTCACGCTCAAAAAATTCACCGAGAGCCACACAATCGTCAACTTTGTTGAGAAAAATGGCAAAACCGATCTCGTCTTCGGCACCGGTCCGTTCTATCTCGAACACCAATACAACCGTCTCGCCGCAAAAGCAATCGCCGAGGCTGAGCAAAAAGCCGCCGAAATGTCCGACGATAATCCAAACGGTAACATTTTCTACGCCGCGATGCAAGTCTGTAAACCTCAAGCTATCGCGAACGGCTGGGTCTGGAACTCCCCTGGCTATATTGCCTGCATGACCGGCGAAATTAACTCTCACCCGACCACCGAAACTCTCACGACTACTCTCACTGCGAACATCCCGAGCACCGCCCTCTTCCGCTACGATTTCGCCTCGCCCGTCTGGTCGTTCACTCTCTCTGGCCTGCTTATGCTTATCTGTATTATCCTCATTGTTTGGATTTTTATAAGGCTCCTCGTCTGGTTCTTCCTCAGTCTCGCCCTGATCTTCCTAAAATAAGCATAAAAATGTTATAATAAGCATATACACGTTTAAAAAGTGGATATGCTTGAGGAAAAACGCGTAAAACCCACGAGCAAAAAGAGTCAAAAATGGTTCAAAGTCGTTCACGTAAGGAGAGGTTTAAAGTTAAGTTAAGGCGAGTCTACGCAAAGCTTCGCCAGGAACTTTTGTACACCCCGCAACGCCTCGGGCTACTTTTGATTCCAGTATTGATGCTTGCGTTTTTGATCGGTTCGGTAAACGCCCTCTCGCGCAACTGGCAACTCCAGCTCGAAGTTGCAAATAAACAAACCGAGCTCAGTCTCTTGAAACTCGAAGTTGATAATATCGAGCTCGAAAACGAATATCTCGCCTCCGAGGAATACCAAGAACTCCAGGCTCGCAAACTCCAGAATAAGAAACTCCCTGGCGAGACTCTGATTAACCTCCCGAGTCCGTCCTACACCGCGAAAACAAAATACAAAGACGAAATTACCGAAGCTCAGCTCGAAGCTTCGACCCAGACGAACTTCGATTTATGGATGAAATATTTGTTCGGCATTTAGTCATAAGCGAAATTAGAAAATAACATTTGTCTGTAAGGTTAATTTATGATAAAATAAGCATAACTGATATTTTATAGGAGCGGAAATGGAAGATAATAACGAGCATAAAGACTTTGAGATGAACAGGGAAGAATCTCAAGTTGTTGAAACCCACGAAGAAAACGACAACCACGAAGAAAAACTTGAACATAGCGAGCCTGAAAAAACTGAATCAACTCAAGAAGACGGTTTTAAACTTCCAGACCTCCCGAAAGCTCCTGAAAAAAAGAAAATGAAAAAATCGACTAAGATCACTCTGAACATCGTTGGTATTATCGCGGCGATGGCGATTTCTTCCGTCGCTTCCATCCTTATCTACTCCGCCGTCCGCCCTCCGAAGGTCGTCACGAAATTCGAAGAAGGCAAAAAGGTTATGCTAAGTGGCTTTCGCCTTACCGTCCCGGACGACGTGATGTCCTACAACCAGATCAACGACGATGTTTTCTCGATGGTGAGCTACCAGGGTACGTACTCCGCGATTTTCACCGGCCACAAGGACATCTCTTGTAAAACCCTCGCTGATCAAGCCGCCTCGATCCAGACTTCCCTGAATGAGAAAAACACCGTCGACCGCTACACTACAAAAGAAATCAACGGCGTCACCTATCAGCTCTATAACATCGACTTCGGCGACACCGGAAAATCTATGATGGCATATACCGAGCTGAGCGCCGACGTCTGCGCCGAGGTCTTCCTTAGTAACACCGACGGCACTTACAACGAATCCGCTTTCGACTCCATTTCGGATATTATCAAAACCGCCGAAAAAATGTAAGCATAAGCGGTCCAGCGCGAACCAAAAAATATCAAAAATCCGCTCCAAAATTTCTTGTAAAATCATCAAAAATAATATATAATCATAAGCAATATGGCAGAGTATGAAGGTCAAACTGCCGAACCTGAAAAACAGGTTAAATCGGTTGAAAATCACGAAACCGCGGAGCCGCAGAATGTTTCTGTTGACCGCGAAAAAATCGAAAAAAAGTCAAAGTTGGAAGAAAAATCCGACCAGTCTTTTAAAATCGAACGCAAGAAGCGTCGTCCTTGGGAACCTGAAGAACGCACGAAAGAGCAAAAAGAATCCGACCTGAAAAAGCATAAAAAAGAAACCGAGAAGAAAAACCGTAAAGAAAAACGCGAAAAACGCGTCACGGGCCTGATTAAACTTCCCGACACTCTCGAAACTTACCGTAAGAACAACCCTGCGAAATTCGCCCTCTCCCTTGTCGTGAGTTTTGTTGTCCTCCTCGCCCTGATTCTCGGCGCGATTTTTGGGATTAAAGCGATTATCGACGCGAACCGCCCTGCGGAAGAGGAGCCGGGCGAAACCTTTGAGTGGTATGGCAATATGAAAGACTCGACCGTTCTTCAATATTGGGATTATGTTACGCAAACTCTAATTGACGCCGCTTACGTTGATGTTGATAAAAACCTTGAGTCGGACAAAATCTTTATTAAACAGAATATTAACCGCGCAGTATATCAGGTGGAAAATGAATATGAGCGGATGTATTTCAAAATCGGCGAAATTGCGGTCCTTAGTATGCTGGGCTTCACCGAAAATGCTTTAGATAAGATGATGATGCTCGGTGATTATAACTACGATGAGCGCCAAACCTACTGTCTCTATACTGCATATCGGATTTACTATCGTGCGATTGGCGACAAGGACAGATACAACTATTATAGCGACAGGGTTTTTGAGTATTCCGAAGACGACTTAAATGATGCAAGTTGGGGATATAACAAGGGAGAAGATGATGAAGTTTAAAAGGATGCAAAATAAAAATAAGCTGTCTCGGAATTTGTCGATTTTTGCCGCACTCCTTGTTGTTATCTTTATGGTTGTAACAACTATTTTAATTAATAAAGTAA
>Ga0181612_143376_pt1 | contig 16704 bp, 8 predicted proteins | sample HoacroProtozoa21_FD_119630 | JGI IMG/M metagenome (GOLD analysis project Ga0181612, IMG submission 119630) | Hoatzin crop microbial communities from Cojedes, Venezuel. Combined Assembly of Gp0051906, Gp0051904, Gp0051908
GCTGCTGAGACTGGTAGCTTCAGCTCAGTGCTAGTTGCGTGGGTTTTTTTTGAAGTTTCTCGTGAATATAAAACAAGTTTTCTGGGAACGGCAGCAATATGGAACAGAATTAAAACCGTATCTCTAGGCTTCTATTGGCCACCTTTTCTCTGTTTCCTGGTTGCAGACTGTGAGCATGTATATTGTGAAAGGAACCAAGAGTACTTGGACTGGGAGGTGGGGAGGGGTCATGGAAAGCTGTATGTATTCAGGGTATAGAAAAGGGAAGAAAATAAAAATAGTGGGCACATGGAGAAATGCTGTGTAGCAGCCAAGAGCCGGTATGATTTTGATGGATAGGAGTCATGCCTTGTAAATTGTTAGATCTTTTTCTGAAATTGGGAAGAAAAAAAAGGCGTGTGGTATTTGTACAGCATTTAGGAAGTATATATTTGATATACTTTTATTAAAGCAAAAAAACTGTTGAAAAGGTTTCTTGGACTTTCTTTTTAGCTTGGAAAACAAAGGCCTAAGAATAATTTGTCAGTTTTAATAATAGGAGGAGACTAATGGGTTGGAAGAAGATTTTTAAAGGATCTGTGCTTGGGATGTGGTAGCCAACATTTTCATAAATGCTACCTTGCTGGTATCTCTTAGATCAGAGTTTGCTCATGAAACCGTATTACTCTGGGTAGTTAAAACTAAAGCTTAACTGGAAAGCATTGCTAAAGGGAATCTGTTATTTTCACTAAGGCAAGACATTTTTTATTGATAAATGCAGGGGAATCCACATGGTGGGTGGGTGGGGGAAATCTGAACAAGGCAAATATCTATGATGATTTCAGAATCTACTGTGCTAGCGGTTTTTTCCTGTGACAGTGATTAAGAAAGGTATAGATAATGTAACAAATTGCTAGTAAAAGATTTTAGAGCAAAAGAGCAAACATGCTAATGATACCTTCAGATTTTGAATAATCGTGTAGTTTTTGTTTCATCCATCTCAAAACGTGTAATAGGATAATAATGGATATGTAAACAGTGATGGTCGAAAATATGGAACAGCACCTATACCTTTAAAAGCAGAATGCTTTAACATAGAAATTATGCGCAAGAGGTGTGGGAGAGAGAAAAGGGATATGAGAAGTTTTAAAATTATAAATATTATGTAGAGCTGAACAGGAAATTATCATTTTCTTTCTTTAAAGTAATGTAATTGGATTTTTTTTTTTCCTTGCACTCTGCTCAGAAGAATATGTAAAGACACCTGTGTAAAAATCACTCCTGCATACTGGGCTGTATTAGCAAAAGTGTATCTATGTGGTCAATAGAAGTGATTCTTCACCTCTACTTCGCACAGTTAAGGCTATGTCTGGATTACTGTGTGCAGTTTGGGACTCATCCCAGATGCATACTGGAAAGGATCTGGTGGAGGGTCTCCAAGACAGGTAGAAGGCTGAAGCAAATGCTGTACATATGGAGAGGCTGAAAGACTGGGTTTCTTCAGTTTTAGGATAAGAAGAGCAGGGTTATTGCGGTTTCCAGTGACCTGATAGGGAGGTTTAGCAAAGAAGGAGCTAGAGTCACCTCAACTGTACAGTTGTCAAGGATGAGAGGCAACAGACAGAAGTTGCAACACTGGAAATTCTGATGAGATGTTGGGAAATTTTCCCCCTCCTCACGAGATTAATCAGATATTGGGACAGTTGTTCAGAAAGGCGGCAGAAGCTCCAGCCTTTGAAAATACCCATCAGCAACTGGACTGTACAAGACTACAAGCAGTCTCATCTCACATGCTGCTGTTTGAGCAGGAGATTTGACCACCTGACCTTCTGAGGCCTTTTCAAAGAGGATCTGTTCTGTAATGCTGTATCTTTGTAGAAGACAAAAACATAGAGGTCCTAAAAGGCAGTGAACAGGTTCACAAGGTAAAAAAAGGTATATCAGTAGCTATTTAATGTTTATCCAGGATGAACACCTATCTGTCTCATACTTTTTGCTTATAGATGGAAAGAGCACACTCTGCAATTTTTTTCTGGTCCAGTTTGATTCTTGACTCTGTATCTGCCAAGAAGCAGACCAGAACTGCTGATGAAAATAACCCGATGGCCATGTGTTCTCACTGCTGCTGCCAGCTTCGCTGGAAAGTTTTAAAAAAACAGAACCAAAAGCATTAGCTTAGACCATGCATGTGATGGACACTGTGCTGGGGCAAGTGTTGTAATACCTTAAACCTACTGTAGAACTGCAACAACTTCCGTGCTGTATTCTTTTTAAGGACCTAGTGTTAGCGGTCGTTGCTGGGCTAGCTACATCTCCAGACCCAGCAGACCTTTTTTTTTTTTTCCTTTTTCCTTTTATTCTTTCCTGGGAAATGAAAACTAACAAATGGCTGTTTAATGTAGCTAAAAAATGACTTTGTTAATCACATGAGAGTTAATTTTCTGACAAGTCAGTGAATGGGAGAATTTTCCAAACCTCCATGTTGTTGTCAGTGTCAAGAAGTTATACTGTCGAGTAATAGTAGCTATTTCCTGACTGTACGTTTGTTATAGTTAGTGATGAACCACAACAAATAGTAAGTGTGTAAGATTTTCTTTTCAACCTGTCTAAATATATCTGAAAGAAAACGCTAAAGAGCTACGATTTTTACTTGCTCTGTTAACATGCAACCAATACGGAGTTTCTCTTTTTCTTTTTTTTTGTCTTAACAGCATAAGCAGCACTATTATGGACATAGACAGCACAATTTCCAGTGGGCGTTCCACTCCGGTTATGATGAATGGACAAGGAGTTCCTGCCTCCTCTGCAAAAAGCATTGCTTATAACTGTTGTTGGGACCACTGCCATGCTTGCTTCAGCTCCAGCCCAGATTTGGCAGATCACATTCGCTCCATACATGTGGATGGTCAACGAGGAGGGGTTAGTGTTACTTTTTGTTTTCTCCCTCTTTCTTTCTTTATTAGTTGTCAGTATTTTATTCTTAAAAACAGAAAATTTGCTACTGTCATTAAAGTATCAGTTCTGTAAGTAGTGGCAACTAAGGTTGGGCCTGCAGCAGTCTGGTATTAGGCATTCAGCTGTTGCGTAGTTCACTTTATTTTGTGTTCTGTGTTTTTTAATTGAATGCCTAACTTTAAGAATGTAGTAAGTTCTTTTTAATAAATGATTTGAGGATATCAGGTTTGTGATAGATGTGCTAACTTCTCAACATCCTGAAGCTGTTGGTATATCTTTAAGTGCTTATACTTGGAATTCATTTGCTTAAAACTATTAGTGTACGTGTTACTGCAGGTGAACTCAGGTGAAGTCATATCTTGATTATGAATAGAGTCTCACTAGAAGTAAAATATGTGCAGAATGTAGAATAGCGAAGATGTAAGACTTACTGACTTAAGAGTACAAAGGCTTACCAAAACAGCTGTCTGTAGTACTGACAGCAGGTATACCTTCAATATAATTGCAGCTAGTGTTTTGTTTTTGGTTTTTTTTTTAATTGAGGTGCATAAGTAATCATGTGTATTTCAGTCTAATCCCTGGTCAAATGATGCAATTTCTGTTGTTCTCACAATTTTAATGTTTCAAAACATTTTCCAGCAGAGTAATTTCGACTCTGTACTTAACTACCTGTCCCTCCCCAACCTCCTAAATTACCTTTAATATCTGGAATATGTCATGTGAACTACCTTTACATCAAACACAAGCAACCTGCCTGCTTTCGGTGCTGTGTGTTGCAATTCTTTAATTTCTTGGAGAGCTGATATCAAACCTTAACCTAGATTAATCACTATATTTTGACTTTTTGTCCTGTCACTTCTCCAGAATTAAAATGTTAGGCATTTACACTTTCTCTTGAGTGAATGAGAGACTTAAATAAAATGCTAATTTGCATTACTTTATTATGTAATAGTGTCACTACGACAGCCGTGGCTCTGGTTGTATTTAGCTAATGTTTTTTTGTATGACTGAACTTTCAGCTTGATATTTGGTGACTTTTTTTCAGTCCAACCTCTAAGTATAATCGTGAGTCGGCTTTTTAGCCACCCATGAGGTGATCTCTGTAGTTCTATTCATAGGTTTATAAAAGTGTTACATGATCCTGGATAAAACAGTGAAATGGATGAGATGTATCGCTATCCTGTGGGCTTTCACATAACTGCATCTTTGGGGATCTTTATTATCCCGTCCATGATCTATTTTAGTTTCTTAAAAAGGGACTGGAAGATTTTTCAGGGTTTGTTTGAAGTTTTTGTTGTTACTTTTTATTTTACTTCTGTTCATTTACATTGCACGTGACATGATTTGTGGGTACTTTTATTTGGAAAATATTAGACTGTATTTGTCTTTCTGAAAGAGGAGGTTGTGGGAAGCACCAAGTGTCTCATAACTATTGCATTCAATGCACACTTTTTATCCCCCTGCTGGAGGTGGTTTATTTTTTGAAAAGTTCTTCAACTTGATGCTATGGAAGGGGACCGATGCTGGCTGTTTTGTTTCAAGGATTTGTCTGCCACCTGCTGGTGAGGTGTTTAAGTGGTGTTAGAAATTCTATTCTTGTAGGTCTGACTGGATTTCAGGTACTACTTAACTAGAATGACTATAGATTTGAAGAAAAGTGGGGGTAGTAACTGCTTATTGAAAATTTAAAAGCAATGTGACAAGCATCCTTGAATTGTAAAATGTATGTTTTCAAGCTAATACTGAGATAATGGCTCCAAACTAAACCAGGTAGGTCCATGAAGAGCCTGGGAAACTCTTTGACAAAATAGTTGTACTGCCCAAAAATTTGTTTTCAGAAATATTTTAAGTTCAGCCTTTTGACAGGGGTTCCCGAGAATCCTTGCGTGGACATGTGGTGGATTGTTATAAAACCAAGTGCTTTTGTCCCTGGAGGGATTGCATGTCCACAATCTGTAACTCTGTAGTAATACTCCTTTCCTGAGTGCCATGCAGTCTGCAGATGCTGAGGGAAATATTGGGACAGTTACGGAGCTGTTGCACAGCCAGTCCACTCGGAAATTCCAATTCTGTGGCTTCAGGGGGATCTCAGAACTGAGGAGCAGCAGATACCAAAGGTTTAGGGGTTGGACCTCATGTGTCAAGAGGTCTGGATAAGTCATACAGACGTGCGGGGTTTTCCAGCTTTGTATTAGTAAGGAGGGTTATCTAAGTAGATATACAGTGGGTACATACCACTCCTGTGGCGGCTCTTTTGTTTTGAAAATACAATCTTTTGAAGATTGAGGTTTTTTAATCTCCGAAAGAGAACAAGAAACTCAAATCCAATTAGTTTGCTGTGGTTCTGAAAACCTGTATTATGGACAGTGCTATTCCTGGAGACTGTATCTTGCTGCTACAAGTTAGGGCTATACCTACCTTCACACGCCGACCTGTTGAGGAAATTCTAATGAAAAGCAAGTTCATCAAGCTTTTCTGTTCTCTCAGTTATAGATAGACATAATTGAGAGAAGAGAAAGAAGCATGAGTAAGTTCTAGTCCCCTTAATGTACTGTTGTGCACATGACTATCTGTACACTGGAATCGCAAAACACCCATAGATTTTGAATCCTGTGAGAAATTGTAACTTTCTTTATTAGGATTTGAGTACAAGGCCCTAACTAGAGGTATCCAGTATTCCGTAATATAAACTCCGGTATTTAAACAACTGTATTGTAATTGAGTTTTTACTTTTTGTATTCTCAGAAAATAAAAGTATGAATTGCTTTTGAGTGTAAATGATTTTCTTTCTGTATCTGCTATCCAGAAAATGTAAATTTGTCTTGTATAAATGCTGTGTTTCAGTACATGGTGGATACAGATATTGAAACAATATCAAACACAAACTCTTTACAGTGGATGCTGTGGCTCTCAATTGTGTTTATCTGCAGAGGCATCTGGTTTTTTTGAGATTTTATTCCAGTGACCTGCTTTTTTGAATGCTTGTGGTTGTAATTATTTTTTCCATGGTGAGATATGAGAAGTGCGTTGCAAAATTAGTGGTTATTGTTCAAAATTTTTTGATGTACTTTGTATTGTGAAAACAGGCCTCTTTGCTAATATGGGTGTTTGGTTTTTTTTTTTTGTACTGTTTGACTTCTGTAAACTTACCGCATTTTTACTCTATTAGGTGTTTGTTTGCTTGTGGAAAGGTTGCAAAGTATATAATACACCTTCAACAAGTCAAAGTTGGTTGCAGAGGCATATGCTGACACACAGTGGGGACAAACCTTTCAAGGTAAGGTTCACTGTAAGATACATCATCCCTTATTTTATGAGTGATCCTATTTATTTTTCCTGATACAATATATTAATTGAAAAATGTTATCACAGGAGGATTTCTTAAAATGTATCCAGTGAGCTGAGCCTTCGTCTTTGCAATAATAGTGCCCAAAGGTCCTGTTCTGTTCTGAAAACAGGTGAAGATACTGTTATTGCTTCTCTATCCCTGTTTCTTTTAATCTATAAATGATAGGGGAGTGTTAAACTAAATAGTACTGAAGTTTGGGTTTTTTGTGAATTTTCCAGTTGAGCTGCTTACATTGTAACAGTGAGATATTTTGCCTCATGCTTTACACTTCCACATTAAACTTTGGATCATGCCTGATGGTGCATATTCTGTGCTTGAAAGAGCTGGTTTTGTTAACAAAATTCAGTTGAAGCACAGTCAGTGACTATTTATGGTTAACCTCTCTGAGAATAATAAGGAAGTCAGGAATGCAGGACCGTTGAGCTGACTGTGTTTCCTGCGTAGTATTTTCTAACTTTCTCTTTCTTTCTCCCCCTAATCTGTACCTGCAATTCTAGGTATAGTAGTGTTTATCATTCCCATATCCACCAATCCGTTATTAATGAGTTGCTTCATCCTCTTATGGATACACTTGGGGCAGTTCATAGCTGTCAGTCCTGGATCACTTGATGGTAAGTCCCACCCACGCTACTTCAGACTGAAGTTCTCCTTCCATTTAGGATATGAAAATTAATTAGGGTTTTTTTAAGTTTAGGTAGCATTTTTATGCCTTCTTCTCCCACAACCCCACCAGTTTTAGTCACTGTTTCTCCACTTCCTTCTCTTTCTTCTCAGGTAAAATCTTCTGTGTTTTTTTTTTTAAGGCAACTTTATTACTAAAAAATACTTTTCTGGTACAGTGATGTCTTCTAGAAGTTACTACTTCTGCATAGCTTATAACAGTAGTTATGACAGAAAACAAAACTAAACTCAAAACCTAGAGAGTAAAAATAGTGCATTGCATGTGAAAAAGTTTTTTAATAAGGGTTAGACTTTTTTCCCCTATAGAGCTGTGTAGTTTAGTCTGCAAACTTCTGACTGAAAGAGTGAATAACAACAGGAAACTTGCTCTTGAGCTTATCCTACCCTTTTGTTCAAATGAATAAGGTTGGCATGTTTTTGGAAGTATAGCATAAGGTTCATAGATATCCCTCAAAGTTGACAGATGTGATTGTTCCAGCAACTGATCTAATCTTCAGTGCTAATGCCTGAGTAAAAGAAAAAAACACCAGTCATCAGAGGAAACTTGTACCTTAGGTCTTCTCATTTTGGAATTAAATATTTTGTATTCCTTAAATTATAATGGCAAGCTTTGGTCTTAAAGGAAAGCCTTTCAGTAGGGTAATTTCTATATTTACTTGGTCTAGATCAAAGAAACTCAATTTTAGATACATTGCGTTTCAGAGGTGGGCATGGCTCTGAAATACCAGTAGTACTTTTGAGTCTGTCAGAATTACCTAGCTAAGTCAGTAAAAGTTGGTATCCCAGGTTTTTTCCTAGGCTGGTTACAGCTAGAGCCCTAAAATTTAAAACAATTGGTTCTGATGATAATCATCGTGTGTTAAATACGTGTCATTTCACCAGCTGATTTTCTGTACTTTTTGGTCATACTAAGGGAATGAACAAAACCCAGTCTAGGATGGCAGTAGTTAATCATCATGGCTGAATGCGTGTCACTTCAACATTTTTTCCTGCTGTTGTCTTTAGTCCCTCTGTTTGTTTTTTATCTCTGTATTTCTCAGTCTCTTCCTAGGGGCTATGAATGGAGGATAATTTTGGTAACATCTTTTGTTCCCCTGTCGTTTATGCTGAATATAGGCTTCAGGGCTCACAAGAGGTAGCAAAGTATGTAAGTGTCTGTGATAGTAACCTATTAATTAACTAGTCCTCTTTCCTTGCTTGCTGCTTTTCTTTTACAAGCTTTTGAAATCTACCGTCTGACACAAAAACACTTGCAGTGTTGGATGTTAGTCTTGATCAGTCCAAGAAGAGCCATTGCTAATTGTTTTACAGCAGTCATTCAGAAATAGAGCAAAGTTTTTCGTTTGGTGTGTCTAGCTGTTCTTACAAATCTTAATTGCTCACCTTTTGGGAAAAGTCAGATTTTTTTCAAGTCAGAGTTAGATTAAGGACCTCTTGTACTTGATGATTGATGCAGACCAAATATCTCCCAAAACCTAAACTACAAATGAAATTTCTGTTGCCTCATGATAATATACTTGAGTTCTAGCATAAAAGGAAGGAATCTGTCATTTCAGAGAACTTGCTGAAAATACCTAGTCATTCAGTGTTTTATTTAAAAAATAAATTAATGTCAGGATTTTTGAGTAAAGCTGTAAAAGGCAGTAATGGGAATAGTATAGCTGTATGATGTTGTGTGAAGAACTGCTGTTCAGGATGTTTTTAAGAAAAGCAAAGAATGTTAGCTAGGAAAGTGACAATTAGAAGCATGGAAAATTTACTTTTGTAAAGGTAAAAGAACACTATAATCGTGTGATGACCAGAGGAGATTAATAAACATACGACAGGTTGCTATAGTCTTATATTTCTAGTCAAAAAAAGAGACAAAAGTATTTTCTTAAGTTGAAAGGCAGTTGGGGACTGTCTCACGCATAAAGCTGTCCTTTGCATTAGAACTGTTGTGTTGAATGATATGTCCCTGTCCTGTCACCCTTTTGCTTGCAAGTGGGCTCATTTTGTGTAGTTGCCCATTTTGGGTTTAATTATCTATTTTTGTGATACTCATGGTGTTCTCCTTTGAGTAAAAGCTGTATCCAGCTGTAAATGAGCTGTTGTGCTTTCATGGTAAAAGATACTTGTGGGTTTACTTGCCTTTTCTGTGCATTCATATAAAGTGTGTGACTGTATAGTTCATTTGTCACAGAAATGAACCCACTTCTAAATTACAAAGGCAAAATGTTTCATATTTTCATAAGTTTCTGCTGGTTTTTTTTGTTTGTATGGTTTAGTGTGTCCTGCTCAGCATTAATATTGCAGTACCTGTGTCACAGAAAAGGGAAATTTCCTTATGAATACATGTTTTTGAGACCGTTGTTATGCTAGCTCCATTTTTGTATGGGGCAGTTTCTGGGTAGTGTATGTCAAGCTCATAACGAGGAGACATTTTATGTCTTGAGTCATCTGCTGAACGAAGGAAAAAAAGAGATACCCTAGATCTTTGGACAGAATTTAGGACCTCAGTTCCCCTTTAGTCATCATATTGCTTTTCTGTTTTTTCCCTCCCCCCCCCTTTTTTTTTTCCCTAAGTGTTTTTAACTCTGATGACCTTGGGTTTCATGTGGGACACATGGATGGATTTTTTGCTTGTTTTTTTTTGATGTCATCATCACTAAGTTTTGTTACTGATAAAGTGTCTTTTCCTATGGAATCCACCAATCCCTCCACCAAAGAAAAAGTGTCCATTAAATGAGTCATAGTTAGCATTGCATGTTTCTGATTAAGAATTTACTGGCCGTCTTTGGCCCACTGTTAAATATTTTTGAAGTTATGCTGCTCCTCTGATACCTGAAGTTCATTGCTCTTGTGCTGCTGGAAGTTTTCTCTTTGCTTATTGCAGTCTGATTCTAGCCATCCTTTCATCTTTTTTTCTTTTTATTTTGGTCATTATAGACATTCATTTAGTATAGGTATTCTCAGAGCATGTAATTGTTTCTCTGAAGATGTTTAGTACCTTCATGTTTGTGTATAATTTTTACATTCAGAGTTGAGAGAGAAAAACTGAAACATTATTCTTTTTTAGTTCTGTTATTACATAATTTTTTACAGCTTTTTAGAAACTGTTGGAATGTTGTGGAGTGTCATCAACATGTAGTGGTGATCCTGTTGAGGACTGAGCAACTGAAAAACTTTCAGGCTTTCAGAACATGTAGACAGGTGGACCTAAAGGAATCATCTGCTGAGTTAGAAAACTGATGCTTGTAACTGTCTTTGGCAAGCTGAGAAAAAGTGAATGAAGAAATTCTATCTTACTTGTGCTAAACCTGGCTGTTACAGATAATAAGTGTTTGAATAGTTAATGTGCTGTAACAACCTGCATTTTTAAAAAAGTTGAGCAAAGTACTATTTGCCATGCCTTGTTGCTGTACGAGGCATTGAAAGTTAAAGACCTATAAAATGAACTCTTAAAATCTAGTCTAGGTGACCAAATACAAGATGTTAGGCACAATGAAAGGACAAATGGTAGAGTGAGCACAAAACAGTGAGAGATTTTATGCAAAAGAACTGCATATAGCAGTCTTCAGTAAGTATAAGACTACATGTGGGTATGCTACCAGCTGCTTTCCCATACTGATTCCAGTGGGTATGCTCTTAATGGTTAAGATCAGTCATGCAAGGTTTGCTTGTGTGGGGTAGATGCTTTCAATAACAAGTGACAGAACACAGGTTCATTGGAGGCTTTCATCCTGTGTTTAAAAGGGAGGAAGAAAGTAATAACGAAATTTGGTGCTCATTCTACCACCTGTGACTTCCAGAATTCATTAAGGGGTGACTGCATTTGCTAAGACTCTGAGTAGAGTAACACTTCTTGACATCTAGAAAATGCAGCCAAGCGGCTTCAGTCCTCATTTGGAATTCATGTCTGTTATGCTTTTGGCAGAATATCTTCTATCCATTAGAGCATTGCAGATGGGGATAGAAAATATAAAGGCATTCTGCCCAGACACTTAGGTGTTGAGACAATAACAAGGTTTATCCAGATGTCTAAAAGATTACTATTAGATTTATTGGAAAAATTACACATTGAATGTTCTAAAAAGGAGGTTTGGTTATTTTGAATTTAGAACCCCCCCCCTGTATTGCTAGATATGTTCATATCCTGTTTATTAAAGTCACTGGTCATTACTGCCCATTAATAATGGTGGGTATGGGTACACTGGAGAAATTAAACTTCTTACATGTTGACTTATTTTCTCTTGAAGTAACATATCCACCAATCCGGACCCAATCTATCGTATTTAAAATTGAATGCAAAATTTTAAGATTTAGGTTTTAGGGGAAAAATGAAGAGGTTGGTTTAAAGTTGTGCATAATAGTTGAGTTTGATTTATTAGAAGCCCTCTAGATCTGTATAATTATCTGGTGGGAAGCTGATTTGGTGTGACTTACCGTCCAGAGATCCTGAAGTGACAGCCTGAACTGCTCCTTTATCTTTGGAGAGAAGAGACTTTACCGATTAGTAACGGATTGCTGGATATATTATTTTAGAGAAAAAAAAAAAAGAAAAAAACAGGTAAGATTTTTCTCCTCTTCTACTATTTTCTGTCTACTACAGAGGCATTCTCTGTCATCTTTGATATATCACCTGTTGATTATTTGATGACATGGTCAGGTAGTCTCAAACTACAAAATACCTGAATGTAATGATTTCTGCAAATATTTCATACTGTGGCTCAATAGTATAAATAGGCTTTCTGGAAAAAGATAATTGCTACTTGCAAGTTGCATATGTTGAGGTTTTAAGGATGCTGGTTTGGGGCTTTTGGAAGTAGCACTTGGGTAAAACAAGAGAAGTAAGTAGTAGCCTCTGCGGATAATCTGTATAGAGTATCAGTGATTTGTTTTCTTTGTACATGACTAGACAAAAGTCAGGTTATAACATTATGAGTCAAACTGCAGTTTGTAATAAAACAGTGTTTCCCATCTGACAGACACAAATAAATCTTATGAACTTGTGTTTTAAAAAGTTTTAGAAATGCGACTGACACAAAGTTTGTGTTATTTTCAGAAAATACTGCCTTTTGATATTATACTTTAATAAACTTGGAATATGGTAATGCATGCACTGTACCAAGACTTTAGGTTATTTTTGACCCCTAGCAGGTGTCGGCAAGACTGAAATTTTAATTTCTCGATGTGAATGAAATCAGAGTGTGGGTGTGTTTTTTGGTTGTGTGTTGTTTTTTTTTTTTTGTTCTTTTTTTTTCAGTCTTTTTTTTTTCCTGCCAGTGTTTGTAGGAACAAGGAGCTATAAGCTGAAGTCAGGAGCACCTTAATGAGTTAGTTTAGTTTTTTAGCTTAGTTTCATGAAACTGCTTTTTTGGGCAAGACAGCAGTTTCAGGGTCTTAAAAACCAGAGAATAAAAATTTATTTGCACTACTGCACACATGTATTTTACCTGTATCTGTTGATTGTGAGTCTGATCATCTTTAATACAACTAAATGGGTCAGGTTCAAGGTCAGGTTGAGCAACCTTATCTAGCAGATGATGTCTCTACCCATGGTAGTGGGATTAGAGCTGGATCATTGTAAAGGTCCGTTCCAACCCAAACCATCCTGTGATTCCATAAGTGTGAATTTTAATCATCAGTATTAATTGGAAGTAATAAATACTTCATTGAGGTTACCGTAGCGTAAATGAGATCAGAATCTGTAGTGTTTTGAATTTCATAGATGTGCTGGGATGTCTTGCATTGTAAGTCACTACTATATAAGTATACCATATTGCCATTGTTGGAACATGGGGAATTATAGGGCAAGGTAAAAAGGTGTAGGTGGGTTTTTGGTAAAAATCTTCACAATTCCTAAGATACTTATTAGTGGGGGAGACGGGGAGGAACAAATACAGTGTGAAGGATCCTGATCTTTTTGTCAGGGAATTGTATGTTTGTAGGTAGCTCAGTACTTAGAAAACTTTACTTAACTTCCTCTAAGGATTTTTTTTTTCCCCCCTTAAAAAGAAAACGCAAATAAATATGTGAAAAATGTTACCCTATTATTTTTTTTGTCTGTTACTGTCTTGAAATATATACATATTTTAGTCCTATAGCAAGTTTTAAGTCCTTGGGGATAACACAGGTTTTTCTCTTCATGGATATGTTATGTTTTTATGATGATCATTTGCTAGGTCTGAGGCAGAAATAGACTTTTCAATTCTGCAGCCACAGTTGGAAAACGACACAGTTGGATTTTAGGGACAAAACATGCTGAGTGATGTTCTACTGCTGTTTTCTTGTCTTTCAATCAAATTTGCCAGCTTGGGGGAGGTTACTGTAAGAGCTTTCAAATTCACCCTTAGTCTTCAGAGAAAACTTACCACTATGTACATGGTTGCAGCGTGACTTCTGTTCTTACTTCTGAACTCCTGTTGGAGCTGCCTCATCAGTTTGTTGGGGAGGGAAGTGCTAGAGCAGAGAGGTACACGTGAAGGAGCTGGGAAGGAGGGGGAGGAGCAAGGCAGATGTGGAAGGAGAACTTTCCAGTGGTTTAGAGTGGTGATGGGTCTTTTGCTACTTGCCCTACCGCTGTTACCTGGATCAGAAGAAAAATTGAGCATGTGAATACACAGTTCATTGTAGCCAGTGATGGAATGCATATCTTAAAATCACTTTTCTATTACCCTTGTAAGTTCAGAGCACAAGAGGAAAGGTTTGTGCCTCCTTCCCCAGCAGTATCATTTAAATACTCATTTTGCAGATGAAATAATTGTAAATATAAATAAAATACTTATAAAAATACCAATAATTATTGTAGCCAATACTAGCTTATTTGCATGCATCTTGCAATTTCTGTGTTTCTGCTTAATTATTGTTGGATCTTCTCTCATCTTTCTGTTTGAGAAAGAGAGGCCATTTTCTTTAAATAAGAACATTCTTAAATATTTCTGAAGTAATAGTAGCATCCCAAAATAAATGTGTAGATAATTGTTAATGCAACTTTCAAGTTACTGAAGTTCAAGTTTTAGACAGGACTGTATGGTAACTGCTTATTGACTTTATATAGCATTTACAAAAAGTCTTCAGCTGTTTCAAATTCAGTGTGGATAAGGATGTATTTTTTTTATTTCTGCCTTGGAAGAAAAGAGGATGTTGGAGAACGTTACTGTTATCGAATGCAGAAGATTGGAGAGCTGTTGAGAAATACAGAATAACAGTGCAGTATTTTGAAAGACAGTGGGCTTGTTGGTCTGTGCAAGGGAAGTTCTTCAGAAGCATTTATCTTCTGTGGGAAGATTTTGTCAGTGCGTTGTTAGAGATTGGTTTTATGCTATACAATATTATAGAATATAATGTAGTATAGAAAAAATTTAGTTTACCATGGACTAATTATTGAGGGTTGCAAAGTTCAGGTAGAAATTTATTTTAGGTGACGTTTCTGTTTTTAAGAATTGCATGGTCTCTAAGAATTTGTCTTCCTTTTAGTGTGTTGGAGGTTGAGCCAGAAAAGTCAAACTGAGAGATCTGTCAAACTCCTGTGAGTGCAATATAGCATGCTGACATAGGTGTTGTGTTTTTTGTCATTAGTGTGTAGTTGGTGGGTGCAATGCCAGCTTTGCATCTCAAGGAGGACTTGCCCGTCATGTGCCCACACACTTCAGCCAGCAGAACTCTTCAAAAGTTGCCAGCCAGCCAAAGGCCAAAGAGGAATCTCCATCTAAAGCTGGAATGAATAAAAGAAGAAAGTTAAAGAACAAGAGACGACGATCATTACGTAAGTGTTTCTAGAAGTAGAAGTTCTTGAAAGTTCTGTCTTAGATAGGAAGTTCCCCTTCAGTGTGGTGGTTTCTTTGCAGAAGTGGGTCTGGTAGGGTTGGTGATCTTTAGCATTACAGTGTTGGCATCCCTTGTGATGGGAGAAAAACAGTTCCAGGATCTGTCTGTGTTTCTTTTTAGACTAAAGCATGTATGTGTTCAGTAGAAAAGATCAGTTTTCTGTGAGCAACAGTTTGAGTTTGCAACTTAAAGATGCCTTTCATTTTAGAGTTGCTTTCTAACTATGTAACTGTTGGAAAATGTTCTGTTTTGTGATGATGAAATCTGAAGTTCCGTACGGCAGATACAGATTGCAGATTAATATAAATTGGAGATAAATGCATATTATGTAAGCTCTCTTCTGATCACAACATTTTATTAGCTTAATAGGAGTTTTACGCATATGACCAAAGTCTAATTTTGGGCAGATTTGACTTGCTATGTTTTTTTAACCTTTCTCCACTCAGTTGCTGTTTGTTAAGTTTATATGAACCAATGTGCTGAGAAGTGTGATTTTTTTTCATTTAAACTGAGAATTCTTTCCTCTAGCAAGTAATAATCACTTACCCAGTACCTTTTCTAGTCCCTTTTGATCCATTTGTTTGATTCCTGAGTTGTCCTAACATCAGACTAATAAACATGTCAAATTTATTTAGAGATTCTAATGTGCAGAAATGGTTAGGAAAGTCTAGGCAATTGTTAAAAAATTTGTTTTATAATTGCTTTGGATGCAACTCTCCAGTACTGAACTGATTATTTATTATTTTAAAACTGTTACTGTGATAGTTGCATTTTAGAATAGAGACAAGTAAAACCCATTTAGATTTTTTCCTGCTGGTATGTCAACAGCTGAAGAAAAGAATTCCATTAATTTTTACCTGTGGTGTAAAGTCAACCTTACAGTATTGGAGAGAAGCACAAGGTACCTTTTTAGTGAACCACTGGACCTGTTATACTGTCCACAGAAATGGAGCTCTGTTCATAAGCAGGCAATTATTTCAGTCCTGTCTCCTGGCTGGTGGTAGGATTTTAGTGATGGTGTGCCCGAGAACTTATGTTATTTTGCTGGGTCAGAAATGACAGTCTTATTTAACTCTGCTGTGGCAGAACACTTCGCTGTATTGATCTTTCTGTTCCTGTGAAGAAACACAGTTACCAGTTATTCAAATAGTACTGCAACAGTGGATGCACATACTAGTAGTCTTAAGTGATTACTCTGTATCACATGATTGTGATTATTCTTATCTTAATACCTTATCTGTGTTTTAAGCAACTGAAGTCCATGAAGCAGTGGTCATTTTTCTGCCTTGAATGCAAAGAAACCTGTCCTGGAAAGTTACAGTATCACCTAGAATTCTGAAGTTTATTTCCTGTGTCTGTCTTCTACACTGTGTGACAACGATGCAGTTTGATGCTCGAAGAGCCACTGTAACTGTAGCTGTGGTGATTTTTCTTCTTTTGGCTTTTTCTTTTTTTTGGGGGGAGGGAAATGTTTGGGAGTTCTTAAAATATATGTGAACAAATTATATCATTAAGCACATCTTGAAAGTGTAAACTTCCAAGAATTCCTCTAATTTTGACACTGATTCAACATTCAAAGAAGGAAGAAAGCTATTTCTGTTCAGAATTTGACTTTCGAAGAGCTTTCCCTTTTACTCTAGCTAATCTATGTACATGGGAAGGTTCAAGAAGGGAAGGCTGATCAGTGAACAGTTATGTGGTCGCTTTGCAGTATCCTTGTAGTTTATCTTAGATGTAATGAAAGAGAGACTTACTTGAAATAGTTGCAGGTTCCTAAAGGATTATCTTGGTTTGTTGACTGTGTTACTAAGACTGGTCACTTCAAAATTTTCACTTTCAGAGATTCCTGAGTTGCGTCTGAGCTTGCTTCTCCATATTGATCTTGTTAGGTGGCTGATTTAATACATCTCTATTCAATTTCCACCCCCCAC